>Ga0214473_10006991_pt1 | contig 13428 bp, 9 predicted proteins | sample RVTome_7_FD_203509 | JGI IMG/M metagenome (GOLD analysis project Ga0214473, IMG submission 203509) | Soil microbial communities from uranium-contaminated site in the Upper Colorado River Basin, Wyoming, United States - RVT98D197 | ecosystem: Environmental > Terrestrial > Soil > Contaminated >...
GGTGTAATCATATCAGGAATTTATAAGGGTATTTGGGAATTAAAACAACTCGGATGGATTAAAGAGATCCCAAAACTGATTGCTGTTCAGGCAGAAGGTAGCAATGCTTTAGTTCGATATATCGAAAAAAAGAAATTTGTTTTCAAATCGGCTCACACAATTGCGGACAGCATTCATGCAGGCGCTCCAAGAAATTTGTACATGGCGGCTGATGCAGTAACTCAATCAAATGGTTTAGCCGTTTCGGTAACTGATTCTGAAATTATTGCTGCTCAAAAAAAATCTGCACGAGAATTTGGACTGCTGATTGAACCTGCCGCTGCGGCAAGCTTTGCCGGCTATCTTAAACTTACAAAGTCGAAAACCATTTCACCCAAATCAAAATCACTTCTCATGTTCACCGGAAATGGGCTGAAAGATCAGCAGACTCTTACGACTTGGAATTATCAACCCAAATCATATTCTCAAGATAAATGGAAACAAATCCTAAAAATAAAATAATGAAAGACATTTCCGGATTACTGTTGTGTGCAGGACTTTCTGGAAGAATGGGCACATCGAAAGCATTAATGCTTTATGACGAATTACCTTTTGCTGTTCTGATTATTAAAAAATTACTTCTTGTTTGCAGTGAAGTTTCAGTTGTAACTGGACACGAATCAAAAAAAGTTGAAACTGGAATAAAAAACTATCTTAAAGTTGATGAAATTTCAAAAGTTAAGTTTGTTTTTAATGATAACTATAAAACCGGAATGTTCTCATCTTTACAATGTGGACTAAGACATATTTCACAATCCGATTGGATACTCTATCATTTTGTTGATCAACCATTCATCCCCGAATCATTTTATAAAGAATTTGCATGTCAGCTTTCTGGTGAAATGAATTGGTTGCAGCCATCTTACTCAAATAAACTTGGTCATCCAATTCTTTTTGATAATAAAGTCGCTTCTTACGTTTTAGAATTGAATGGAAACAGTTCTTTGAGACATTTTAGTAATGATAAAAGAATTAAAAGGCGAATTTGGGAATGCAATTATTCGGAAGTTCTAACTGATGTTGATACACTGGAACAGTTTAACAATTTAACAATTAAGCAATAGGACAAAGAACAAGATGAGGGATATTAAAATTTGGGAGTTCATTAAATCTCATCTAGAAAAAGATGAAGCTGTAATTTTGATGTTGGTGGTTGATTCTGAAAACTCATCACCTGGAAGAGCTGGATTTAAAATGGCTGTTAGCAAAAACAAAGAAATGATTGGGTCAATCGGCGGCGGAATGATGGAGTTTAATCTTGTTGATGAAGCTGTCGCAAATTTAGTTAGTAATAAAAATGTACTATCATTAAGAAAACTTTATCACCAAGGAGATACCAGAGAAGATAGTTCCGGAATGATTTGTTCAGGTGCGCAAACCATTTTTACATTAACATTGCAAAAAAATGATCTATCTGCCATTGAGAAAATCATTGACGCAATTCTGAATCATAAAATTGCTGTGGTTAAATTTGATCCAAATGGTTTACACTATCTTGAAAACGATCTAAATAAAAAGCGAATCGTTTTCAATTATCAAGATGAACAAAATTGGTTATATCAGGAAAACATTGGTTTGCAAGATACAATTTACATTATTGGCGGCGGGCATGTTGGTTTAGCGTTGTCTAAAGTAATGTCTTTCTTAAACTTTTATGTCCTTTTAATTGACAACAGAATGAACCTACAAACAATGGAATTGAATACCTTTGCTGATGAAAAAATTATAATTAACTATGAGGAAATTGATAAATACTTAATTGATGGAGATCATTCTTACGTTGCAATCGTTTCGCACAGTCATGAGAGTGATAAATTTCTTCTTCAGAAAGTTATCAATCGTAATTTTAAGTATGTGGGTTTGATGGGAAGTAAAGCAAAAGTGAAAAATATTATTAGTGAGATGAAGCAGTTGGGAATTGCCAAAGAAAAAATTAATAACATCCACTCCCCTATCGGAATTGAGATAAACAGCGAGACACCCGAAGAAATTGCCATCAGCATTGCTGCAGAGATAATCAAGATTAGGAACTCTTAAAAATATTCTCTTATCTTTGCGGAAATAATTTCACATCAAAACTATTCAAATAAAAAGAAAGACGTTAGATGACTGAACAAGTTGAAAAAAAGAAAGCTGGATTTTCATCATTCTCAAAAAATTATTGGGTTGTAATCATGATGGAGTTCTTCGAGCGCGGCTCCTATTACGGAATGATGAGCATACTTTCTGTTTACATGACTGACCAACTGAATTTTACCAAAGAAAGCGTTGGTGTAATCAAAAGTACAATTCAGCCGCTGCTTTATATTTTACCGATACTTGCAGGAGCGCTTGGTGATAGATTCGGTTACAGAAAAACATTAACATTTGCTTTCATTTTTTTAGGACTTGGGTATTTTCTTACAAGTCAGGCAACAGAATATGCGTTTGTATTTGCAAGCTTAGTAATTATGGGAATTGGTGCTGGATCATTCAAGCCGATGATTTCCGGTACGATTGCAAGAGAGACGAATGAATCGAACAGCACACTCGGCTTTGGAATTTTTTATTGGTCAATAAATCTTGGTGCATTTTTGTTCCCGCTTATACTTGTTCCTTACATAAAAAATACTTTTGGCTGGCAATATGTGATGGTTGCTTCCGCAATTGCGACAGCATCAATGCTCATTCCAACTTTACTCATCTATAAAGAACCTAAGAAACCTGAAAGCACTAAAACTCTTCCTGAAGTATTAAAGGGAATGGTGATGGTGCTGACTGATTTTAAGTTCATTGGCTTAATTGTCATCTATTCGGGATTTTGGATTCTCTACTTCCAGATGTTCGACTCAGTTCTTTGGTACGTTCAAAAATATGTTGATGCATCTTCGCTTAATTCTGTTGTAAATGGATTTCTCGACACCTTCGGGATTAATCTTAATTGGAAGTTTGATGTTGAACATGTTACTGTAATAAATGCCGGAACAATCATTCTTCTGCAAATTATTGTTTCGAACATTGTAAAGAATACAAAAGCTCTTCCGACCATGATTGTCGGCATTTCAATGGGAACACTCGGAATGGCTGTTCTTGCAATCTCAACAGATATTTGGGTTTTCATAATTGGAATAGTTGTTTTCTCAATCGGTGAAATGACAGCACATCCAAAATTTATTAGTTATGTTGGATTGATAGCTCCCGAAGATAAAAAAGCACTGTATTTGGGATATGCATTCTTGTATGGAGTTCTCGGCAGTTTTATCGGCGGCATTCTTGGCGCAAATCTTTACGTACATTATGTTGACAAATTAAATCAACCAAGTACACTATGGATTATCTTCAGTATGATTGGAGTAGTTACAATCATCGGTTTGCTGTTGTATAATAAGTTCGTGCATGTTAAGAAGGCATAAGCGCACCTAATATAAATTGAATAAGTTGAAAGAAAATATTTCAAAATAATTTTCTAAGTATTAATTTTCAGTTGGGTCATCCAATTCTCAACCAACTTAGGAACAAGTGAGTAATATGGTTGTAATCCTATTTTTGATTTTGCTTAGCTGGCAAGCATTTTCTCAAGACAATTCCGGAAGAAATTTGTCGTTAGTAAAGTCAGATGTTTCTATTTCTCTTGATGGATTTATTGATGACACATGGAACTCGGCGGATTCTGCCAATGGGTTTGTTCAGTTTCAACCATACAATGGTAAAGAATCTCTCCGAAGAACTGTCGCCAAATTAATTACAACTGAAAATTCGCTTTACTGTTTGATCGTTTGCTACGATGACAGAGATAACATTGAAGTCAACACCGGAAAACTGGATGATTTTACCGGCGATGTGGTTTCATTAATGCTCGATACATTCAACGACAAAAAAACCGCTTACAAATTCGCTGTAAACTCTTCAGGGGTTAGAATGGATGCTCGTATGCTTGATGATGGTCGAAACAGGGATTATAGTTGGGATGGAATTTGGTTTGCTGAATCTCAGGTTTACAATTGGGGCTATGTTGTTGAGATGGAAGTTCCATATAAATCAATTCAGTATGATGAAACTCTTACTTCATGGGGATTAGATTTTGATAGATGGATTCCGGCTCTTAATGAGGATAGTTACTGGTGCGGATACGAACTCAATGAGGGTCAGCGAATATCCAAATTTGGTTCTTTAACTTTCAACGACTTTACCCCAAATGTCAAAGGATTAAATCTTGAGGTTTATCCTGTAGGAATTTCTAAAGCAACATATCTTTATGATAACAAATACAAGATTGAACCGAATGCCGGGTTTGATATTTTCTACAACCCTTCGCCAAAGCTCACATTGATGTTTACTCTCAACCCGGACTTTGCACAAATCGAGGCAGATCCTTTCTCATTTAATATTTCAAGATACGAATCCTATTTTAATGAACGACGACCTTTCTTTACCGAAGGAAGTGAAATATTCATGCCTAGTGGACGAGAAAGAAGCTCCGGTTTTTACAGTCCTCTTGAACTTTTTTATCCGAGAAGAATCGGGAAAAAATTAATAGATGCATCCGAAGTACCGCTGATCGCCGGAACAAAAGTTTTTGGACGGTTTGATGATTGGGAATACGGGGGATTCTTATCCTTTACAGGCAAGAAGAACTATTCTTATCTTGGTCAAGATTTTACTGAACCTCAGGCAATTTTCGGTTCAATTAGCATCAAGAAAACAATTTTCGGCAATTCAACTTTAGGATTGTTGTATGTCGGAAAGCATACTTCAGAAGGATACAACGGCGTGCTTGATGTTGATGGCGCATTCAGAGAATCAAATTGGCAGCTTGCTTACCAGTTTGCAAGATCATTTAGAAATTCGGAGGGTGATTTTGCTTCCTCCATTGGATTTAAACATAAAACTGAAAATTGGCTAACTGCAATAAGAGGCAGATACATTGGTGAAAAGTTTGATGTCAACGAAGTCGGTTTTGTACCATGGCTTGGTACAGGTGAAGTTGTTGCTCTCACAGGTCCTGTTTGGTTTTATGATGATGGTTTTGTCCGTGATTGGGGTTTGCTTTTTGGCGGTTTATTGGATTATAACAAAGAAGATGCATACTACGATCACGGTGGTGTTTTAGTTTTGAATATGTATTTCAGAAACAATTGGGGATATGAGATTTCTTTCGTAGCCGGGAAATCTAAAGAGCTTGATAAAAAGTTTAATTCGTATGAGATAAGTCTTTCTTCTTTTATAAATACATCGCCGACATGGAGTGTGGATACTTGGACTGGATATTCTAAAACTTATAATTTTTTAAGGGATTATCTGGCATTTTATTCTTGGGCTGGATTCTCGGTTAACTTTAAGGCAGCAGAAATTCTAGAACTTGGGACCTCATTTGATGCCTGGATAGAAGGCAATCCCGATAATAAAATTGAGGATATTACTTACAATGCAAGACCATATTTTTCTTTAACGCCTATCAACGACCTTAACATTCGTTTATATGTAGATAATCTCTATCTCCGTTCAACAAAAAAGCTTGAGCAAATAATTGTCGGTTTTCTTTTTGCATATAATTTTTCACCCAAAAGCTGGATATACCTGGCAGTCAATGAGCTGCGGGACAGAAGTCTTGAAAATGATTCGGGTGGTGTTATGTTAGAAAATCGATTATACGTTGTAAATCGAGCAGCGGTGCTAAAGCTTAAATATCTTTACTACTTTTAGCTGGTATCATATTTTGTGATACCATTAGTCTTTCACTTATTACCCTATCAATTCCTTCACGGATTGTCATCACGTATTTGGGTGGCATACGATATTCAAAGATATTAGTTTCTGTTTTAAATCATCATCTATTTTTTCTAAACAGGCAATACATAACATATCCCTGGCACGACTAAAAGCTACATATCCTAACCTATAATCATCATCAAGTTCAATATTAGCTTTTTCAAAATCCAACCATTTTTTCAATTCTTTTTTACTATAAGCAATTACTAAAACCGAAGTTGATTCTAATCCTTTAGAACCATGAATTGAAGAATAACACAAGTTAGTATCACTTTCATTTATTTTTGTAGATAAAGTCAGTTCTTGTAAAGGAATTTCATACTGATCGACATTTTCCTTAAGGGAATGTTCTGAATAGGGAAAACCTTTAATCAATACTTTTTTAATAAAATGTATTTGTTCATCTCGATTAGTAATTCTTTTCTCCCGAATTTTCCTAATAACATAGAAACAAAACATTCTATATCGTATTTCCTCTTGAATACTGTGGTCAATTAAAATATTCTTTTTTTCACAAATTGCACTTTGAATGCAACGAGAAATTTCTTGGAGATAGCTAGTTAATTTATAATTACCCTTTTCGAGTTTTATTCCAGTATGTGTGATTAATGCATTGTATAGATCTTGCAGCTTTTCTCGTCTAGCGTCCGATTTAGGCCAATACCTTGTCAAAATTAAATTCCTAAACACTCGCTTACTAAATTTTTTAGCGTTATGTATTTCTTCAAGATTGTACTCATCGTAAAGTTTTAAATAAATGTTTATGATTTCATCTGTATCTACACTTTTGATAAAAAATACAGGCATCTCATTATCTGTTTTATCAATTTGTTTACATTGTTCATCCATTATAAAATTATTAATAAGTTTTACGATTTTTTTACTAGAACGATGATTTATTTGCAGTTTTTTAATAATCGCTTTATTTTTTATTTGTAATTGTTTTAAAGGTGATTCTTCAAATTTTTCGAATCTTTTCTCTTGTATCTGACTTTGTTGATAAGAAAACTCAAAAATTGATTGTAAGGGATCACCGATATAGTAAATATTAGTTTTCCCTTGCTTGTGTATTAATTGAATGATTTCGTGAACATTAAGTCTAGTATCCTGATACTCATCAATAAAAATATATTGCAATCTATTGGAAATATGTTTGCAAAGGATTGGTGATGAGTTTAATATTTTTAATGATAAGCCAATTATCTGATCATAAACCACAAGATTATTTTTGATAGACTTATTAGCAATATTTATAGAAAATTGTTTTATTACTTCATTTCTCCTTTGGGAGTTATATACGCAATTATTTCTAATTGAATCCAGAATATTATCATGATATGCTGAGTATTGATCTGGTAAAGGTAGTCTGAAATTTGCTCTTTCTGGGTTAAACTTCTCTGTGAGCATATTATTATTACTGACAAAATGAGTTTTTTTCAAATAACTAATAATTTCTTTAGCATTTTCCTTCGTTAGTACTGAAATATTGGTTATAGCCTTTTGTGTAATGCTACCATAATATTTATGTAAATCAAGAATAATTCTATCAACATAGACTTTTTCAATACCTATATAATTCAACAAATGTCCATAGGGATCAATAATGAATCTGATAAGAAAGCTGTGAATTGTACCAATAAATAGATTTGGAGGGATTTTAATCTCGCTGGAAATTCTGGTACGTAATTCTTCTGTTGCAGCGTTAGTATATGTTATAACTATACAGTATCTATGATTAGCTTGCTCAGGAAGACACTTTAGAACTTGATCTTTTAGATCATGTGTCTTACCTGTTCCAGGACCAGCAATTGTTATTGTTAGATTATCCATTTAAGAATTTTTAGCTCAATATGCTATCAAAACCTTCTTCGATACACTTAGGGATGTTGAATTCTTTTGCTAATTCCACGTTATCTTTGTCTTCTAATACTTCCAGTAGATCAATCGCAAATTCCGCTTTATATTTTTCAATCTCACTAAAAAATATTTCGATATCTATATCATTCTCCCCAGTATTTTTCTCTAATTGAGGTCCATTTTTCCTTTTTGTTCTGCTCAATGCTTTAAAGAGCAACTTCTTTCCTTCAGAAGATTTATTATATTTAATTATATCTTTTTCAAATGTCGATTCCTCCGTTGTCTTTACCAGTATTTGATTAAAGTTTTTATATTCTTCTTTTAAAACTTCAGATCTATTTTCGGTTTTTTTACCAATATCTTTATCTGTGTAAACTACACTTTTAATAAAATATCCACCTTTAATGACTTCTAAAAAGTGCTTGAAGGAAATACCATTTACATTAACAAGTGAAATACCCTGCTGTTCTAAAGTTTTACCAGATTTTAAATTAAAAAAGAGAGGTATTAATATCTGCTCGACAATACCTTCAACCAAAATGACCTTTCTGGCAAAAAACATAGTGGATTTAGTAGCATCGAGAAACTTAACCATGTATTCTTTAGAATCCGGCGGTAAATTCTTAAGATAATATGATTTGATATTCTGATCATTGCCATCCAAATACAATACTGTAATGTTATCAAGTGGTAGCTGTGAAGTTATGTGGGTTGAGTGTGAAGTAATAATTATTTGTGCTTCTTTGTTGCTTTCATCCTTAATATTTCTTGAAAGATGAATCTGCAAATGAGGATGTATATGAGCTTCTGGTTCTTCAATAGCGATTAACCGGTAATAAACTTCCTTTTTTTCGTTTATATTTTTTTCATCATTGCCTTTCGTTATTTGAGATAATAACAATGCTATATATAGCAAATTATTTTTGCCCAAACCATTTCTTTCAATACTTATTGGTTCTGGACCATAAATTAAACTTATCCTTTTTAATAATTCATTTGTATCGATATCTGTAAAGTTAAAGTCAATCTCACTATTACTACCTTCAATTGATATTTTCTTTAAGTAGTCTTTAATTTCCTTAGAAATGTTTCCTAGCTCAGATTCACGAACTTTATCACTCAATTCTTGAAGTATTTCCTTTAAATCGGAAATCTTATTTTCTGTTTTATTCATTAGAATTTTATAGAGCAATGAACTTGTTCTGCCAGATAGTAAATTTTTTTTAGGATCGCGCAGAGCATCAAGAAATTCCATCTTTAATAAACTTAACCAGTAATAATCAATTCGTCTTTCGGAGTAATCTCCACCATAAATTGTGTGATTATAGTATTTAATTGGAAAATCAACCCATTTAATACTTCTTTTTACGAACTGATCAATTGTTTCATTTTCTTTTTTGGGCATTTTTAATATTTCTTTTTTTGTCCCTTCAAACCATTCCTTTAGTTCCTTCAATCTGCTCTTAGAAAAAACATAGGTAATCTTTGCTTTATTCTTTTTAATATCTTCATTCCAAATTCCAGTTAGCCAATCTCCTACAATAGCTTCTTGTGCTTCTGTAAATTCTGACAATGAAATTTCAATTTTCACTTCTGGGAATTTTATGCTTTCAAAATTATCTTCAATAATAATTTGCCTTCTAAAATCTGTTACAGCTTGATAATTAATATCCTCTAACTCGAGTACTCTTCTCTGTAGGTATGTTATATCAGGAGTTAGAATTAAACTAATTGCATTAAGCAAATTAGTTTTTCCAATATTGTTCTCTCCAATAATCACATTAAACTGGTGCAATTCAATTTCGAAATTCTTGAAATTGCGATAATTCTGAATAATTACTTTTTCGATTTTCATGACTTACCTTAAAGAAAATACTATTAATTATTTTTATTAACTTTTGTTACGAAACAAATTTAACAAAACAGTTTTATTACATTCGACTTATTATAAATTATGTAAGCTTAAACTTTTTCTTTTTACTTCCCTCATAACTATCAATTTGTAAAAGCACACCTTCTAATTTTCCATTCACTAAAGGAATTCTTTTGCTGGTCTTGAGACCGATAGATTTTCTTAATGTAGGATCGCCGGTATAAATAAAAGCAGAAGTGCCATTACACTTTGTTTTAAGAAAATCTCCTAATTCTTTATAAAGAGCACGGACTTCTTCAATCTCCCCAAGCCGAATACCATAAGGCGGATTTGTAATTAAAGTCCCGTTCTCAAATTGCTTAACGTGTTGGAAAGGATGACATGATAAACCAACATTATCACCAAAAGGCAGCCGTGACAAATTGCTTTTTGCTACCTCAATTATTTTCTGGGATTTATCACTTCCAATAATAATGCCCTTCGGTAATGGACGGGTTTTCTTGTCGCAATCATTTTTTACGTCCTCCCAAATTTTAAGATCAAAATCCGGTAGATAGAAAAATCCAAAATTCTTGCGGAGCTTCTGTGCGGGAATTCTGCAGTAATGCATTAATGCTTCACAGAGAATTGTACCTGAGCCGCACATGCAATCCCACAAAGGATTATCGCCATCCCACTTGCTTAGTCTAATAATTGCAGCGGCAAGTGTTTCCTGCATAGGTGCTTCGCCTGCCAATAATCTGTAACCTCTCTTATGCAGTGATTCACCTGATGCATCAAGACTTATTACTGCGGTGTCTTTTTCTATGTGGAGATTAAATCGCACATCAGGACTAACAGTATCAACATTTGGACGCTTTCCAAATTTTTCTCTGAAGTAATCTGCAATTCCATCCTTTAAAACTTGAGACGCATACAAGGAATTGGTGATTTGACTCTTAGCAACCGAAGCACTTATCGCAAAAGTTTTATCGAGAGAAAATATTTCTTCCCAATGAATTTTTTCTGCTGTTTTCATTAGTGCATTTGTAGTACGGCAGTGAAACGTTACTAGCGGAGCTAATACTCTGGACAGTAATCTAGATGTGTAATTTATTCTGTAAAGCGCTGGTTTATCAGCTTTGAAATAAGCTCCCCGATAAGCGGTTTTTGTGTTTGTTGCGCCGAGTTCAATCAGTTCTTGTTCGCAAAGTTCTTCCATCATACCGGGAGCTTGAGCAAAAAATCCATCACGTTGGTATTGGTACATAAACTATTTTCAATTGAAATTGTTATAGATGCTAATCTGAATTAAGACTATTATTAGCCATTCAGATTAAGCTTTAAAAATCTTGTGGGTAATTTAGGAAAAGAAAAAGTTATTTTATCGAAGAAGTGTTTTTAATCTTTTAATAGCAAAGGCTATCGTTCCGGTTCAGCCCGGAATCTGATAGCCTTCTTTTAAGAATAAAAATATTATTTTGCACCCAACTGCTTTAGAGTACCCTTTATCCTATCGTGCTGATTTTCAGGGGCCATATTTAACGCTTTAGTAAAATTTTCTATTGCGAGCTGTTTTTCACCTTTGTTCATATAACCTTCAGCAAGGCTGTCCCATACATTCCAGCTTTTAGGATACAATTCAGTATTTTTCTTAAATATTTCGATTGCATCATCAATCTTTCCACCATTAAGTAATTGATATCCAAATGTATTCACATCGTTCTCCTGGGCATTGATAAATGCTTCTTCTTTCAATTTAGAAGCCTCGTCTTTTTTCCCGAGGGCGTTAAGTATCAAAGCTTTTGTGAAAGTATTAGCAACATTTTTATTAATTCCAATGGAGCGATCAGCCCATTTTAAGCCTTGTTCAAGCTCGATTTCGTTTACATAACAATAATTTGCCGCCTGATTCCAGCCCTGCCAGAAAAATCCAGGAATGCCGGTTAATTGTTGTTTCATCTCATCAAGCATCAGTCTGTGCAGATCTATTTCAATTTTTATTGGCACTCTGAGCTTCTCCCACCTGAGCGAAACAGAAGCAGAATTTGGTGTTACTTCATCGAAAGTATATAACAGCCATTCTTGGAAATTTGCTGTTTGAGGTTTTACTTTAAACCTCAGTTGATCGTTTGCCTCATTATAAAAAAAGCTGCCCCATGCTCTGAAATCTTTATTAAGAATAATAGTCCATTCTTTTTCAGTAGGAATCATATGCAACCCATAGGTTCCGGCAGGTACTTTTCTGCCATCTATTATTACCTCATTTGAAAAGGAAATGGTTGTATTCTGGTTTGCGCCCGCTCTCCAAACTTGATCATATGGAACCAACGTACCCCAAACCAGTCTGTCTTTAACACCAGGACGGTGATAATCAATTTTAATTTCAGTTAACCCAACTTCCTGTAAAACTGTAGCATGCTGGCTTGCATCAGGTAATGTTAAATTTTGCTGGGCTAATAGAGAAATCGAGAATAAGAAAATAAGTAGAAGAATTCCCAATAGGTTGGATAATTGGTGCTTCATTTATACCTCCGGATAATTATTAAATATTTTCTTGCGAATTTAATAAAGAAATTTTTGTTTTAATCATTTATGTGACCAACGGTAGAATGAATCGATATCCAGTAAATTCCTTAATGGATACTCAGAGAAGGAAATATTTCTCCATGTATTGATATTAAAAGCCCCATTTCCAGCAACTAAAGAATGGGGCTCAATTAAATTCCATACATCACAATATAAAGTTTATTATCGAATCAAAATTTATCCGCAGAGGTGTTAACGGAGGAGTAGCATTTTTTTGGTCTCAACAAAACTTCCCGCTTTTATCTGGTAAAAATAAACTCCGCCTGGAAGATTATAAGTATCTCCGCCAGAGGCGGATCCGCCTACGGCGGAGAACTCAACTTCGTAACTTCCCGCAGGTTTGTATTCGTCAACAAGTGTCGCAATCTCGTTTCCAAGGATATCAAAAACTTTTAATTGTACGAACTTCATTAATGAAGTTCCTACGGATGGAATTGTGTATTGTATTTTTGTAGATGGGTTAAACGGATTGGGATAATTCTGCCCTAACTTTGCCTCGTTTGGAATAAGAGATGAGTTTTCTTCACTTAAATTTGTTGTCTCTGAAATGAGAGAAAACTTCATTGCGTCTGCTCGTAAGACTGCATTTGTATTTGTATTTAAACCGGTATCGCTCACTTTTAATTCGATTAAAACGTCTTTAGGCAATTCTGCACTAATGATCTTCACCCAGTTTCCGCTACCTAAATTTTGATCTACGTAAACTGAATCCTTTGGAACTCCGTTTACGCTAAGAATGTAGTAAGCTTTATTGCTGGCGTTCACCGTAAACGGGACAATTTCAAAAATATCATAAAGTCCGCTGTGTTTAAGGACAGTACTAAAGATTGCCGAATTTCTAGGTGTTTTGTTTAAATAACTATAACGGCTTGAGCTGCCGTATGCTTGAGCCACGCTTGTAAACCATTCTCCCGATTCAAAGTAACTATCGGCTGTTTCATTATCAATAATAGCAAAAGGAAGCTCAATATTTGCGGTGCAGGGAACTGATAAGAGCGGAGTTTTTGAATCATCACTTTGTATAAAAAGAGTATCAGATTTAGGACCTAATCCCGTTGCAACAAATTTTAGCTGCATAGTTCGACTTTCCATACCGGGTATTTTTATCGGCAGCGCTTCATTAAAAATAACATGAGAAGATGCCGATGAAATAGCGTAAATGGTTAATTCGCTTATCCCTTTATTTTCAATAGTTAAAACTGCGGAAGCAGAATCGTCAGCGGAAAAAGAACCAAACTCAATTATTTTCGGCAGTGCGGAAATTTCTCTTTCTCTCACCATCGAAGAAATTTTAATAACATCCGCTGAAAAATTTGTAATCGAAGTACCGTTTCCTTTTAATT
>Ga0214473_10006992_pt1 | contig 13425 bp, 13 predicted proteins | sample RVTome_7_FD_203509 | JGI IMG/M metagenome (GOLD analysis project Ga0214473, IMG submission 203509) | Soil microbial communities from uranium-contaminated site in the Upper Colorado River Basin, Wyoming, United States - RVT98D197 | ecosystem: Environmental > Terrestrial > Soil > Contaminated >...
GCCTTTTATCCATGAACTGGTTTTATCAAATGGTACGGGGAGGACAATTATTTTTGAATTCTTAAAGGTTGAATATTTAATTGGTAAGCCGCCGAAATTATATGGGAGTTCGTTTGCCAATTATTCTTCTAATAACATGACTGCAGCAGCTATTGCCGTGGTCCATAGTCCATCCTTATGGGCTTCTGCAGATTGACATATGTGCGTGGATTTAAATATATACCTGCTTGCTTTATAAACCTGTTTTCTTGCGTCCCATGCAAGGTCGGGATCAAAGGGGATACCGAGTGTAGTTGCAAGCATTGTTGCTGCGAGATCTTCAGCGTATTCTCCTGATTTTTTTGCTGTCTCGCCAAACGTATGGTGTTCAGAGATATAACCGTAATTTTTCCTGTCCGAGGGCACTGCCAACCCGATTGCAGCGGAAACAAGCCTGTTTGGCTCATTAGTTTCATTTCTTGCCATTACGCAAAAAGTAATTTGTCCAGGTTTAATAAATTGGAGACCTTTTTCTTTGTTTACGATTTTACAGTTGGGAGGAAATATACTCGAGACATAAACGAGGTTGCATTTTTCTATACCTGCCTGTCTGAGGGCAAGCTCAAAGGATGCAAGTTTGTCTTTGTGGATCCCGACTCCTTTTGTAAAAAAGATCTTTTTAGGTATTAAATAATCTATCATTCTTACCCCCGAGGAAGTATTTTATGCGCAGGTAATGTAACGCAAATGAACATATTTTTTCAAGTATACCCGAACAGTTTGCCAATTTAGAAAGGTCTGCTTCTTACCAACCTTGTTATTATTAACCCGGAAAATACAGACATGGGCCAAAACATCTCGTAGAGGCGAGTCTGTGACTTGGAAGCTATGAAATAGCTATACTGCATAGCCTGCATTTATTCATAAAATTAGCACTTTCTAATTGCATTTTTTAGGTAAAACATATGTAGTTGGGTATAATAAATAATATGAATAAGACAAAGAAAAAATTGGTCCTTTTTGACATCGACGAAACATTGATAACCGCCGGAGGCGCGGGCACGAGGTCGTTGGACCAGGCGTTTCATGCGCTATTCAATATTGAAGGCGCTTTTAAAGATATAACAATGGCAGGGAAAACAGATATTCAGATTATTAAAGAAGGTCTCGGCACGCATGGATTTTCCATGGACGGCAATGTGAAGAAGATGACGGAGATATATCTCCGCTTCCTTCAAAATGAGATTAACAATCCGATGAAGAAAATAAAACCCGGGGTAAAAGAAGCGCTCGACTTATTGAGAACGATGGAAATGCCTCTCGGGCTTCTTACTGGCAATCTCGAAGGAGGCGCAAGGATAAAGCTCGATTCTTTTAGCCTGAATGAATATTTTATAGACGGTGCATTTGGCAGTGATCATGAAGATAGAGATGAACTCTTGCCAATTGCAATTGAAAAATTCTCCAGGAAGGGTTTTTCATTTACTCCTATGGAATGTATCGTAGTAGGTGATACGCCAAGAGATGTTAGGTGCGCCAAAGTACACGGAGCCCGTTGCATTGCAGTGGCAACAGGGCCTTATTCAAAAGAAGACTTGCTGGCAACAGATGCAGATATCGTTTTAGATTCCCTTATTGAAACAGAAAAATTTGTGGATCTTTTGGAAAAAATTTAAGTATATTTTTTGTGTATAGGTATTCATTTAAAAAAGAATTTAAAGAAATTAAGTTAGGGGTAATATTTTGTTGTTATAAATTTCAATTTTTCTAATAAGGCATCTATTTCTTTATTAATCTTTCGGATGTGAGCAAGTTTCTTCTGATAATATTGATATCTTCCTGCTTCTTTCAGAATAAGTCTATGATCGGCTTTCTTAATCATTACAATTTTTTTCTTGCCGTGTTTGTTTACTGATAACGCATAGTAAGGTCCATGCAATTCCCCCCTTTTACATTTGCAATTATCTTTTCCGCACTTTCTAAATACCTTGTGAGGTAAACCATGCACCAAAGATTTGCCATGAACCAGGCTGAAAATATAATTTGTTCTCTGCATATTTAATTTTGACAGGGAACGAATAATCGACTTGATTTCAATGGGCTTAGACATAATAAATAATCTTATATAGATAATATATTATAATAGATAAGATATCAAGCAGAAAATATAATTGATTATCGCAGGTTTTCGCCCTATACCGAATTATGCAATCCAACGGTAACGTCTACCATATATAACTGAACCTAAAAAAAGCTTTTTAGCCACGAATTTTCACGAATTATCTCAAATAATAGGATACTTGTGACTGTTACATTTGCCAGCATTTTGGTTAAAGACAAAATCTGTCTTTAAGCTTTATTTCATTCGTATTCATTCGTGGCAACTGCCGTATTTAGGTAAAAAGTCATTTTACCTTTCGGGTGAGAGAAAAACAGAGTAAGTTTTGGAATATGAACTCTTTTGTCCCTTGCGGTCTCGGCGTAATATTCAAGGCGGAGCTGTACAAACATGTTAACCAAGAAGATGTTCCACGTGGAACATCGTTGTTTGGCACTTAATAAAAAATATATGTAACTCATGTTATCAAGATATTATTAACACCCGTTGATATCTTTTTATTTACGGGTATAACTATATGATAGTATAAATAATTATTTAATATTTTCCCCAAATAAGGGAATTAATAACAAAGAGGTAAGATAGGAAATTGACTAATCCTCAGTAATTATGATACGTTTATCTTGTTAATACAATAACTAATTAAATTAATATGCTTATCCTCGGAATTGATACATCTTGCGATGATACCGCAGCTTCTGTTGTTGAGAATGGGAATAAAATTATTTCTAACATTGTCTCAAGTCAGAACGAGATCCACGAGAAATATGGTGGGATAGTGCCCGAGCTTGCATCGAGAAGACATATAGAAATGATAATACCGGTTGTCGACGAGGCAATGAATGAGTCAGGAGCTGGATTTAATGATATTTCTGCAATTGCTGTAAGCAAGGGCCCTGGTCTTATTGGTTCTCTTCTCGTAGGAGTTTGTTTTGCTAAGGCACTTTCATTTGCTAAGAATATCCCCTTGGTGGCAATTAATCATCTGGAAGGACATATATTTTCTATATTTCTTGAGGCAAGACCCGAGTTTCCGTTCCTTGCCCTTGTTGTATCCGGAGGACATACTTCTTTTTATGTTGTAAGTGGATTTGGAATATATTCTGAACTTGGGAGAACAAGAGATGACGCAGCTGGTGAAGCCTATGATAAGGTTGCAAAGCTTCTTGGTTTTGGCTATCCTGGTGGTCCTATAATTGATTCAGTTGCAGCAAATGGGAATGCTGACGCTATCAAATTTCCGAGAGGGCTTATTAAAGAAAGTTTTGATGTCAGTTTTAGTGGATTAAAGACCGCTGTATTTAATCATTTAAAAAAATATCCGGAATCGAAGAAAGAAGATGTTGCTGCGAGTTTTCAATCTGCTGTTATAGAGATTTTAATAAATAGAGCCATAGAAGGCGCGAGATTAAATAAGATAAAAAGGGTTGTATTGTCCGGGGGTGTAGCTGCAAACAGTGTATTAAGAAAGCAAGTAAGAGCAAAAGCTTTTGAGCAGGGGATAGAAGTTTATCTGCCATCAGCACACTTATGTACTGATAATGCCGCAATGATAGCTGCCGCCGGGTATTATCATTTTGAAAACAAAGAAATAGTTGATTTTACTTTAAATCCAAAGGCTTATTTGCCTCTCGGGTCAGCCAACGACTGACCTCAATCTATTTATCAGGTACAGTGTTTCTTAAGGTGTGATCCAAATGCAGATATCCCATTAAATATTTCTCTGCAAAACGGACAGGTAAATGGTCCCTGCTTGATCCTGTCTGATTGCTTTTGAAGGAATATTTTAAATTTTGATTTACCGAGTGCTTCCTGCGAGGAAGTAGTGTTTTCAATGCTTCGTTTCATAATGGCTTACAATGAATTAATAACAATATAATAACATATCAATGTTGATAATTGACAAGTTGTCATACCTGCGCCTGTCGAGAAGGGATCTTGAAGAAACAATACACGTAGATGACAATATGCACCTTATTTCTTGGCCTTCCCATGCCATATGTTCGAAATGATAAATAACGCTATACCGATCGTTAGAGCAGAGTCTGCAACATTGAATGCCGGCCAGTGCCATTTACCAACAAAAACATCAATAAAATCAATGACTTTACCAAACATTATCCTGTCATGAAGGTTCCCAAGTGCACCGCCCAAAATAAGAGAAAATGAATAAACCTCCAGACCTTTTGCAAATCTAACAGCGTAAACTATTATACCAACTATTGCAATGAGAGAAATTGCTATAAATACATTATTGCCTAAATTAGAGAAAATACCGAAGGCGGCGCCTCTATTTTCGATATGAACTATTCTCAAGAAAGGTAAGATATTGATATTTTCATATTGCGTTACGTTGGCAATAATAGCCCTTTTAGTCAGAACATCAATAAAAACAACAAAAAAAGCTATAAAAGAGATATAGATGCCTTTCCTCACGCTATTATCACTTCGCAACATTTCTTACATAATTCAGGGAATTTCTCATGCCTCCCGACTGAAATATCCCAATTCCAACATCTTTGACATTTATCACCAACAGCTTTTTCAACAAGGATTGCGACGTTTTCAAGCTCAGTGCTTATATAAGCCGTATCCGGGACAGTAATATATTTAAGTACATCAGCAGCAGAAACAATAAAAAGTGTAGGTAAAAAATAAGTATATTTTTCAAGAAGTTTATATGTCTCATCTCCAGCATAAATGGTTACCTTGGCTTCAAGTGCATTTCCGATAAATTTTTCCTGACGTTTTATCTCTAAGGCCTTATTAACCTCATCACGAATCTTTGATAAGTTTCTCCATGTTTCTTCCAGATTTTTATCAATCCATTCAGAACTAACCTCCGGGAAGGCAGAGAGAAATACACTATCCTCTTTATTCCCAGGAATAAATTTCCAGATCTCTTCTGCAGTAAAAGAAAGAATTGGGGCTATCATTTTAGTTATAGAAATCAATATGTTATATAAAATAATCTGGGAAGCCCGTCTCTCTTTTGAATCTGGTCTAAATGTATACAGACGGTCTTTTAGAATATCAAGATAAAAAGCGCTCATGTCAATCACGCAGAATTTGTATATAGAATGATAGACTTCATGAAAAGCAAATGTTTCATAAGCAGTATTGACTTTCTGGATAAGTTCTTGAAGTATGCTTAGGGCGTATTTATCTATCTCAAGCAAATCTTCCCTGTTCAATTTATCCAGATCAGCCATTGTTGTATCAAAATCATTAATATTTCCAAGAAGGAATCTGCAAGTGTTTCTTATCTTCCTGTATGCCTCAACGAGGCGTGCAATGATTTCATTTGAAATCCTCATGTCTTCCCTGTAATCAGCAGATGAGGTCCAGAGTCGCAAGATTTCAGCACCGTGTTTTTTTGTAATTTCCTGCGGAGCAATGACATTCCCAAGGGATTTGGACATCTTTTTCCCCTGACCGTCTACTACAAATCCATGCGTCAGTACTGCCTTATATGGCGCTCTGCCTCTCGTTCCAACTGATGTAAGGAGAGAGCTCTGAAACCATCCCCTGTGCTGGTCGCTTCCTTCGAGATATAGATCGGCTGGGCTTGAGAGTCGCTTATCAGCCTCCATAACTGCAGCATGACTTACTCCGGAATCGAACCAGACATCAAGGATGTCCGTTTCCTTAATAAACTCCTGGGAACCGCATTTCGGGCATTTGTAACCGGATGGAATCAACTCAGTCTCATTTTTTTCAAACCAGATATCAGCGCCATTTTTCGCAACTTCCTCTTCAATTTTGGCCATCACAGATTTATCATTTATAAATTCCTTGCATTTTTTACATTGTAACAAAGTAATAGGCACTCCCCATGCCCTTTGTCTTGAGATACACCAGTCAGGTCTGTTCTCAACCATTCCCCAAATCCTGTCCATTCCCCATTTGGGAACCCACTCCGTTTTCTTAATCTCGTTTAGCGCAAGGTCTCTCAGATTGTTTTTCTCCATTGAAATGAACCATTGTTCTGTGGCCCTGAATATAACCGGCTTCTTACATCTCCAGCAGTGGGGATAAGAATGCTTTATATTCTCCGGCGAACCAAGTAAGGCGTGTACCTCTTTGAGTTTATTGATAATTTCGAGATTAGCCTTAAAAACATACTTCCCGGCAAATCCTAAAACATCTTCAGTAAAACAGCCTTTCATGTCAACCGGGGCATAGATATCCAACCCATATTTTAAACCCATTTCAAAATCTTCTTCCCCATGTCCCGGTGCCGTGTGAACAACACCTGTGCCCTGCTCCAATGTAACATGCTCGCCGAGAATTGTATTTACATCGCGGTCAATCCAGGGATGCCTGCAAATGATTCCTTCAAGTTCTGCGCCAGTCCACCCGCCGGCAGTTATTGTATAATCTTCTTCGGTGTATCCAATTTTCTTCATGCAGTCTTTAATTAAGTCTTGTGCAATGATTAATTCTCCCTCAGGAGTTTGAACGAGACGATAAATAAACTGCGGATGCAACGCCAGTGCCATGTTTGCCGGCAGTGTCCATGGAGTAGTAGTCCATATAACAAAGTAGGCCCCTTTATCCGAACCGGGCGTAAACTTTCCTTTTGGATTTTCAACCTTGAACTTGACATATATAGACGGAGACTCTTTATCAGCATATTCAACCTCTGCTTCTGCAAGGGCAGTGATACATGTTGGACACCAGTGGACAGGCTTCTTCCCTTTATAAACTGAACCCTTTTGATAAAACTTATTGAATTCTTTTACTATTGAAGTTTCATATGAAAAATCCATAGTAATATAAGGAGCTTCCCAGTCACCAAACACGCCGAGCCGTTTAAATTCTTCCCTCTGAATATTTACAAACTTTGCTGCATATTCTCTGCAAAGCTTTCGCTTCTCGATTTTTGTTGTACTATCCTTTTTGGAGCCGAGGTTTTTGTCTACCTGATGTTCTATCGGTAGCCCATGACAATCCCACCCTGGAATGTAAGGCGCGTAGTAACCTTTCATCGATTTATATTTAACAATCATGTCCTTGAGTACCTTATTAAGGGCATGTCCAATATGTATATTGCCATTAGCATATGGCGGTCCGTCATGCAGAATATAATGCTTATTCCTGTCTTTTTTCTGCATATTCTTATAAATCTCTGCTTTTTCCCAGAAGTCAAGAAGCTCCAACTCCTTCTGAGCTAAATTGGCCTTCATTGGAAAAGCGGTATTGGGAAGATTTAAGGTGTTTTTATAGTCAATGGTCATAATTATTATTAATATGAACGGTTAATTATATATTATTTGTTATTCTTATTAAATATTCCCTTGCGTAATTCCACTTCAACGTTTAGTAATTAAAAAGAGAAATTTAACAATATTCAGAAGCTTGTGTCAAGAACGATGAAAGCAGAATGAGTATGGTAAATGGTTGTTTTTACCAAGCTTCATCCTTATAAATGTTTCTGAGTTTTTCGTATCTATCTCCAAATTTTTTCCGTAACAGCGGATCAAATCTATTTATAATTTTCATCAGATAAATGTCATGTCTTATATAGTCTTCCGCCATATTAACAAACCCCATATTCATGCTCCATATAGCCTCTGTCTTTTTATCAACAAGTTTACCGTTAATAGCTTCTTTAGAGTCAGATACAATAGTAAAGCCCCTGACGCCTCTCTCAGCATAAATTGTATCTTCCATGGGATGAATAAAGAGCTGACAAATTCTAAAATCTGTTTTACCATAATGTATCACTGCAATGTTTACATTTCTCTGCTCTGCTTTTTTAAGATCATCCAACAATGCGCTCATCTCTTCATGCCAGGTCAGCAACAGAATACTTGCCCGGGCCGTATCTATCATCCTTCTCGACTTAGTGAGGAGCGTATCATAATCTTTTATGTGCCATGTATAACCTGTATTCATACCTGCCCGAAAATTTTTTAATTCGGTTTTAACTACATGAAGGTTATCCTCTATTGAGGATCTGAAATTATGAACAAATTCGTCGGGAGATACAGGAATGAATATTTTTGAACGTTCACCATGAACAGATTGTATCATATGCTTGAACTCGAGCTTTCGTATTACTTCATAAATTTTTGAAGAAGGGATGCCGGTATTTTTAGATATTTCATAAGCAGTTAGAGGGTGTTCGTTTACAAGCGCTGTATATGCCTTTGCCTCATATTCCGAAAAACCAAGTTGTTTTAATTTGAATATGGCTGTTTGCATGCTGTATTAACTACCATAGTAGTTAATATTTGTCAAGCCCTTAATCAATTAACGGAGTTACAGATATTACATTTCCCTGATGGATCCAATACCTTGTACTTCTTTTCTTATCGGAATACTATGAAATGGTCTTTAACTTATAGTCACATATAGGGAGGAAGTTGTCGGAAAAAATTACCTAAAAACATTAGTCCCTCTAATATTTAAATTAATATAATTAAGTGGACAAGCCAAGAGATGTGCGATAAATAATTATGTAAGAGGATGCTGACTCGATTTTAAAAGGTTATTTCCCACCTACGCTAAAAGCCCGACCTTTTAACTTCATCCATGTCCCCTAAAAGTCAGCATCCTCTTTTTCAATCTCCGAGGATTTTTACCAGCGCTTTTTTTCTTCGCTTTCCGTCAAACTCTCCATAAAAGATCTGCTCCCATGTGCCAAAGTCCAGCTTACCGGCAGTCACGGCAACGACAACTTCTCGACCCATAATTTGCCTTTTCAAGTGTGCATCGCCATTGTCTTCGCCAGTTCTATTGTGGTGGTATTGAGAAACAGGCTCATGCGGGGCAAGTTTTTCGAGCCAGGCTTCGTAGTCCTGATGAAGTCCTGGTTCATCATCGTTAATAAAAACAGAAGCAGTTATGTGCATTGCGTTAACGAGCACTAATCCTTCTTTGATACCGCTCTCCATCAGGCACTCTTCCACCTGAGGTGTAATGTTGATGAAGGCGCGACGTGCCGGGATATTGAACCAGAGTTCTTTACGGTAAGATTTCATAAGTCCTCCCTCGAATCTGTTGTAGGGGCGACCCTCTGTGGTCGCCCTTGTGTTGGGCAGGCACAGGGGCCTGCCCCTACATATTAATCAATCTCATAATTTTTTCAGCCGCATCCTCGGGGGATTCTCTTTCGGTATCAATTATCAATGCCGGTTTTTCCGGCTCCTCATAGGGAATATTCACCCCCGGAACAGGCCAGCCTGCCCTACCTTTGTCATATATGTTTTTTGGTGCAGCATGTGTATTAATCCTTGTTTTCTCACGTTTCATGCATAATTCAAGAGGGCACTTCAGATAAATCTCGAGAAAATCAGGGATTATATTCCGTGCAAGTTCTCTCCATGACTTTTTGTTCCCTGTTGCATCTATGATTACAGTATGTCCGAGTTGATTAATTATCTTTGCTGTAAAAACAAGCGACCTGTAAACACATTCTCTTTCGCTATCTGAATAGGTAGGCTCAGGCGTGACAATCTTGCGTAATTCATCCATTCTGAGAATTACTGCATCAGGGACCATCTCTTTTACTGCTGATGCAACTGTGCTCTTCCCGCTTCCCGGCAAGCCTGTTATCCATATAACATAAGACATGTTTTAATTATACTAAAATAATTATATTCAACAAGGCTATTTCAGGATTTCTATACGACACCTATGAAAAAGGGTTATGGGTTAATGGGGTATGGATTAAGGGTTAAGAAAGACAGGAATTGAGCTTAAGCAAAAATATAAATATCCTGTCGATTATAGAAATTCTGAAATAGCCTTGTTGAATACGCATTATTATGAAAAAATTCTTCCTAAAATTTCTCTCATTTGCTAAAATGTCGTATGTCTACAGCTAATATTGATAAGAGACTTCCGCTTATTCAGGAAGCTGATCTTAACGGCAAGGTCGTTCTTGTCAGGTTTGATCATAACGTTGTAAAAAACGGCATAATAAAAGACCCTTTCAGGATTGATAAGACGTTGGGTACTCTTTATTACATTGTGGACCGTGGGGGACGTCCCATCCTTATGACCCATATTGGCAGACCCAAAGATAAGAAGACAGGTAAAATAAAATGCAGTCCTGAAGACTCTGTCGAACCGATTGTCGAATATTTGCAACGCAAGCTTCATACAAATTTTTATATTCCACAATGTGAAATTGACCCTGAACTCGGCATAGCAGGATTGTGTGATGATGTGTATAGCGCTTTAGAAGATTTGAAAAACAGGAAGATAGGCGGTATCTATCTTCCCAACACCAGATGGTTTCGTGGTGAAGAGGGCGAGGGATTTTTCAGGGACAACTTTGCAGTACAGCTCTCAGATCTTGCCGATGTTTATGTGAATGATGCCTTTGGTTCGTGGCAGCCCCATGTAACCACATACGATATTACAAAGTTCATCCCTTCATATGCGGGCTTTCTGATGCAGCAGGAGATAGCGAACCTGAATAATGTAATCAGTCCTGAAAGACCATTTCTTGCAGTTGTTGCAGGTTCAAAATACGATACTAAGATAGGCCCTCTTTATGCGATTTATGAAAAGGCAGACCATATAATACTTGGAGGAGTTTTATATAACGGCTATCTCTGTGCAAAGTACAATATCTCCATTCAGGGAATTGACGAGGAAGATATTAATGCAGCGAAAGAGCTTGTCAATATAGATAACAAGAAGCAAAAAATTCTTGAGCTTCCGTATATCATTGAGTCAGATACTATGGAAGGGAAGATTGAAGGCAAATACAGAATAAAATCAATCAGCGATTTCAAGAAAAATGAAAAGTACGGATTTGTCCTGGACATCGATCCTCAATCCTTTGTAGACGGGAAGGTTGAAAAAGTATTAATTGATGCAAAGACCATCTTTGTTAACGCAGTAATGGGGTATACACCGCACTTTTGTGAAGGTTCAAAAGCGCTGGATGAGACCATAGACAAAAACAAGACGGCATTAAAAATGTACGGCGGAGGGGATACCCTTCAGGAATTTAAAAACCTGTGCCCCGGCCTGTATCTCTCTATCCTCGATAGTACAAAATACTATTTTTTCACTGGCGGGGGGACCGTTCTTACAGCCATAGAAAAAGGCAGTCCGTATGGTTTAAAAGCAATCCAGGCTTTAATGGAAAATAAGGAGAGATTGGGGAAAGGCACATAGTGAAAATTTTTTGCAGGACCTTTGCCTGTTTTATCTTATTTCTTTTTTGTCATCTGTCAACTGCACATGCTTTTGAAGGCCCTCTTCAGGTAAAGAACCTTTATCCAATATTTCTTCACGCGGATCAGCCCTATATAGAAAAAGCAGGAATGGAAAGTTCCATGGCATACAGCCTTTCACATTCAAGCACCTACACTGTACAGACTTCAGGCGACTGGATTATTAATCTTGACATGGAAATTACAGAACTGAATTTCAGATATAAAAGAATTATTAAAGACACCGTTGAATTTGACATTGACATCCCGGTGCTTATTATTGGTGGTGGTTTTATGGATGGTTTTCTCGAGGACTATCACAGCGCGTTTGGGTTTCCTGATTATGGAAGAAGCCGGCGGCCCAATAATGAATTTCTTTATGAGGTCAGAAAGGACGGCGATCTCCTTATCAAAGGTAAAAGCGGAACAAGGTTGGGCGATATCAGGCTTGCTGTTAAAAAGCCTTTCATGACCTCTGATGGATTTAATTTGAGCGTAAAAGGAGATGTTGAACTGCCGGTTGGAAATGCCAAAAAAGGTTATGGCAACGGTAATATAGATGCAGGGTTATCCGTTCTTCTCGATAAAAAAATTACAGACAGCATCATGACATATGTAAACCTTGGTGCTGTTTTTCCCGGCGATGTTAGAGGACACGAGAAATTAAATCTGAAAAATTTTGTTTACGGAGGCGCAGGCGTTGAGGCAGTTGTGAGAGGAGGTTTAAGCCTTCTCGTCCAACTGCAGGGCCAATCCCCTATATACCCTGCAACAGATTTATTAGCCGTTGACAGGGATGCTTATCTTCTATCAATCGGCGGCAGATACAAAACAGGAAAAAGGAATTTTGATCTTTCCCTGACAGAGGACATCAACGCATCAGGCGCTCCTGATTTCATATTGAACCTTACATATAAACTGAACCTGTAAATTTTATGAAAAACGAAAAACTGATTCATGACTGGATGGTATCTTACCTTAACGACAGGCTTTCCAGGGATTATAATGATGTCAAGGTGAATATTGAGGAAAAGAAAAACGAATACACTGGACATTATCCCGACTTAATTCTTGGCAATCACGGACTGGTTCTTGCACTCATGGAAGTTGAAACTGAGGGAAGCATCACTCCTGAAAAGGCGGATGAATGGAAGTCGCTTTCAAGTCTTGGGGCCAAGTTGATTTTAATGGTTCCCAAAACATCGAAAGCAAAAGTCGTAGACCTGCTCTGGAAAAAGGGGATGGCCGGTAAGGTGTCCGTGGGAAGTTACGAGATAGCAGTAAGCATGCCGTGAATTTAATACTTCAGAAAAAGCGGCTTGTGGGGTTTTTTCTTTTTACTCTTATGTTTCTTGCAGGGATGCCTGCACACCCTGCACCGTTCATCACTGCACCACTGGCAGAAATTGCAATCAGGGCAGGGGTTCTTCTGTAGTTTTTTCTTTTTGGGCATAAGAAAATAAAAACGCAATCTACAGGTTGCGGCTATTTAAAACTTCCAAAGCCTTTTTATGAAGCTCCTCGTTCCCTGAGGCAAGTATAGACGTGGTCTTTTTAACGCTTATTCCGATATCTTCTAATGTCCCGCCATTAAGGTCAGTAACAACGCCGCCAGCCTCTTTTGTTATAAGATATCCTGCTGCAAAATCAAAACTTCTTGAGTGGGACGGCACAACAAATAAACTAATAGCGCCCTGTGCAAGAAATGCCAAATCGAGCGCAGTTGACCCAAAACATCTGGCCCTGGAAAACATGGAAATCAGCGGCATAATCACCGGTATATCAAGCTTCGGCGTCTGGGCTTCATAGGCAAGGACCTTGAAGGTATTACCCCGCTGGGTTTTTACAATCGTGCCGTTCATAAAACTTCCTCCGCCTTTAATGGCCCAGAATTCATCTCCGCTTATCAGGTTAATTATGTAACCCAGTGAAGTATTCCCTATAGTATCGCCGTCAATAATTGCTATTGAAGTAGAAAACAGCGGGATCCCGCTCAATGCATTTCTGCTTCCGTCAATCGGATCTAATAAAAGTTTAGCCCCGCCGCCTCTAATATCCTTGACCCCGCATTCTTCTGAAACAATTGTAAGAGGTAATTTGAGTTTCTCCGCTTCCTCAATAACTATGTCTTCAGCTTTTTTGTCAATC
>Ga0214473_10006993_pt1 | contig 13424 bp, 8 predicted proteins | sample RVTome_7_FD_203509 | JGI IMG/M metagenome (GOLD analysis project Ga0214473, IMG submission 203509) | Soil microbial communities from uranium-contaminated site in the Upper Colorado River Basin, Wyoming, United States - RVT98D197 | ecosystem: Environmental > Terrestrial > Soil > Contaminated >...
AAACGCGATCATCAGGTCGCATTCCCCGATCTTCTCAAGCGAGGCTCGAAAGACCGATTCGCCCTTTTCCGTGTCATAATGCACCGACGTCTCGTGGCCGTCATAAGGATCGTAAACCTCGGCCTCCGGCATGGCCTCGGCGATAATCGATTTTATCCGTTCCCGATATTGTTGGGAATGGATCGATTTATCCCGGGCCGACCCCTGGATTATTCCCGCCAAAAAAATTCTTTTCATCTCGTAAAGCCAGAACCTTGCCGTTTGACCTTCAGGTTCCCCGACAAGCGGCAAGTATAATCAAAACGCGACAATATGGCAATAAGGCAGTTAGGAGGAGTTTCCCCGGAATTTTCCCTCCCAGCGGGCGACGATCCGCCTGAACCACATATCTTCAATGTTTCCCGGATTATTCTAAGATCAAGTTTAACGGCTGTCGGAAAAGCTAATATTATGCGAATACTAAAGTCCTGAGAAATCATCCTGGATTTCAGGGGAAACTCCCTGGCTATTAGAAGCTCAAATGCCCGCGATAATTAAGTATATCCAATTAAGGATTATCAGGCTCAAGACGGCGATCCTGAAACCTTTTTTCTCTCCGCCTGTCAATTCCAGTATAATTTCCCTTTTGAAAAGAAATCCCGCCGCTTTTACCGTCGAAAAGAGCAGGATCGCCGCCAAAAAAATCGCCACGAACGGGTTGTAAATAAACGACGAGGCTATCTTGAATCCCGACAGTGATACGACCGAACGGGTGGCGCCGCAGGTAAGGCAGGGCAAGCCGGTAATTCGATGGAACAGGCACGGCGGCAATAATCCCAGAAAATCTTTGTATAACCCGGCGGCGGCCAATAACAATACGACCAGCGGTCCCCAGATAATATGGACAAACGATGATGGTTCGTAATTGCCGATTCGTATTTTCATATTCGAGCCGGTTCGGCGTACAGCGGAATTATATTGTTTTTCGATTCAACCGGCCGCCGATCCCTACGGATCGGCCGTAGGGCCGAATTTCATTCGAAATTATACCCGCTGTTCATGGCCTGCCGGAAAATGCTCAAAAGCGCCGCTCCGAAAATCAGGCCGAGAATAATGATAACGCAGCAGCAGAGAACTATCGGCAGGAAAATTGTCACCGCCGCTTTGCCGCCGGTTGTTTTTTGCATATGCTTAAGCCCAATAATGGACAAAACCAGGGACCAGACAAGTCCTATTAATCCTCCGCACATGGGGATTATATAGAAGAGAATCGGCCCCGTTGCGTAGGCCATAGCCCTGAACGTGGCCTCGAAATCCCGCTTGGCCCATCCGAAAATCATCATAATCAAATGATAAATGCCCGAGGTTACGAAGAGACTCAGCACGATCAGAATAGGGGCCAAAAAAACAAGATACAAAATCGAAAAACCGGTTTGCAGACCTGAGGTCCAGTAAAGCTGGTCCGATGGTATAAAATCGGCCATCAAATCGTACATCATGCCGGAGAATAGCAGGCTCCACATCTGCTCGACTGCAATCCCGATCCAGGCAACTATCAAAGCGTAAAAGAGCGGATTGCCGAGCCCTCCCCTATGGGGAAGTTTCGAGAAAAAAGCCTCCGGTCCGAAGACAGATTCTTTCCAGGTTTCCCACAGGCCTGCGAAAAACCCGACATTTTCCCGATCTTCCCAAGCCACATATTGGCGCTCGGCCGGTTCTTCCGCGCGGGCTTGCGCCTCCGATAGAGGCGGCGGAATATGCGGTTCAACCGGTTTCGATTCGGCGTACGGTTTCCCGCAGCTTCCGCAAAAAGCGGCGCCTTCGGAACGCGGCTGGCCGCAATTGGGACATCTATCCTGGAACTCCATGTGGAGGCTCCTTTCTTTTATCTATTAAATCTCCCGAAAACTTTCCGCAATCCATACAACCGAATCTTACAATACAAAATCGAAAATAGGCAAGTTGTGATTTTACTATTTTTATGGATTTGCTGGTTTTCCCGGTAAAGCGTCCGCGGGCACGTTAATCGGGCGCGACCGGAAAAGCATTGGCTATATTCTCGAATAACGCTCGTCAGCCGTTATCTTTGTGCGACAAAAACTCGTGAATAAACTCGTCTATTGCGCCGTCCATAACGCTTGTGATATTGGACGTTTCGTGGTTGGTGCGGTGGTCTTTGACCAGATTATAGGGCTGAAAAACATAAGATCTTATCTGCGATCCCCACTCTATCTTCTTCTTGGCGGCCGAAATCTCTTCTCTTTTCGCCCGCTCTTCCTCGAGGGCCTTTTGATACAAGCGCGCTTTCAGGACTTTCAAGGCCGATTCGCGGTTTTTATGCTGTGAACGTTCGCTCTGGCATTGCACGACTATTCCCGTGGGAAGGTGGGTGATTCGAACCGCGGACGATGTCTTGTTGACATGCTGTCCCCCGGCCCCGGAGGCTCTGTAGGTATCGATCTTCAGATCGTCGGGGTTGATCTCGATATTTATCTCCTCGTTGGCTTCCGGGAAAATGAAAACGGAGGCGAACGACGTGTGCCGCCTTTTGTTGGCGTCGAAAGGGGAAATTCTGACAAGCCTGTGTACGCCGGATTCGGAGCGCAAAAATCCATAGGCGTATTCGCCCTTTATTTCCACAGTCGCCGATTTGATGCCGGCTTCCTCGCCCGATTGATAATCCATCATTTCGGTCTGGAAACCATGGTTCTCGGCCCAGCGCAAGTACATGCGAAGCAGCATCGAGGCCCAGTCCTGGGACTCGGTGCCGCCGGCCCCGGGATGAATGGACAGGATAGCGTCGAGCGGATCTTCTTCGTTGGAAAGGAAACTCCGCAGCTCGAACTCCTCCAGCTTTTTGATTATGGCCTCGCCCTGGGCGTTTATCTCGTCGATGATCGAATCGTCGTCTTCATTCGATAGAACCAAAAGTTCGCCGGTGTCGTCGATCTCGCGCCTTAACGACTCCCAGTCCGATATGATTTTTTTCGTCAGGTTCAGAGTCTTTAGCGCCAGGCGGGCTTTATTGTTGTCGTTCCAGAAATTATCCGCCTGTGTTTCCTTCTCCAGCTTCTGTATTTCGACACGGAGCCTGTCTATGTCAAAGATACCCCCGGAGTTTTTCCAGGCGAACTTTCAGATCATCTATATCGAACGTCTTTTCCATATTAGTTTTTCTTTACCAGTCTGAAGTAATGTTTCTTGCCGATCTTTATCACAGCCTCTGCGTCAGCCGCGACCTTGAAATCCTTATCGGTAATCGAATCGCCGTTGATTTTCACTCCGCCCTGCTGGATTAAACGGATAGCCGCGCTGTTTGATCCAACAACCCCGGAATCTTTCACGATCTTAGGAAGCCAGGCTTCGCCTTTGTCGTCGAACTCTACCGCCAGATCCGGGACTTCGTCGGGTACCTCGCGGCGGGAAAACTGTTTTTCGAAATTCCCACGGGCTTTTTCGGCCGATTCGGCGTTATGATAGATTCCCGCCAGCCGGCCGGCCAATTTTTTCTTCAGCTCCATCGGGTTGACGTCCGCCGAATCGAGTTGCTTTTTGATTTCGGCCAACTCCTCGGCATCGACCTCGGCCGCCAGCTGGAAATAATCGTAAATCAGGTTATCGGGTATCGACATGACCTTGCCGAAAATCTGATCGGGCGGCTCCTCGATGCCGATATAATTCCCTAGCGATTTGGACATCTTCTCCGCCCCGTCGGTGCCCACCAGGAGCGGCATAGTAATAACCACCTGCGGTTCCTGTCCATACTCTCTTTGCAGATCCCGACCTACCAGCAGGTTGAATTTCTGATCGGTTCCGCCGAGTTCGACATCGGCCTTAAGGGCCACGGAGTCGTAACCCTGAACCAACGGATACATGAATTCCAGCACGCTTATGGGACGTCCATCGGCATATCTTTTGGTGAAATCGTCGCGCTCCAGAATTCGAGCCACGGTGTAATGGGAGGTCAGCCTCAGGACTTCCTCGAATTTCATAGGAGAACACCATCGCGAATTAAAATCAATTACCGTCCTGTCCTTATCCAGAACCTTGAAAATCTGCTTTCTATAAGTGGCGGCGTTTTCCCGGATTTCATCCGCGGTCAAGGGCTTGCGGGCGTTGGTCCTTCCGGACGGGTCGCCGATCATGCCGGTGAAATCGCCGATTAGAAAAACGACAGTATGGCCGAGCCCCTGAAACGTCTTCAGCTTATTGATCGAAACCATATGTCCTATATGGAGATCCGGAGCCGTCGGATCGAATCCCTGCTTGATTATCAGAGGGCTTTGTTCCTTGTAGGATTTTTTCAGCTTCTCCAGAAGCTCGTCTTCCCTGATAATTTCTACCGTGCCCCTCTTGATGAGTTCGAATTGTTCTTCCGGTTTTACCCTGATCATCTGGAACCCTTTCCTTTTTCGGACATAAAATTAACTCGGACTTTGGTTTATTGCAAGGGAATAGTAACGATTTGACTTGACAGCCCGCGAGGCGGAGATTAAGAAATAGAATATGCCGCTTTTGAAACAATTTCAGCCGAAAGGCCCTGCTGGATATCTCTATTTCGGGGCCAGCCTGATAACCCTGACAGTCTTGATCGGGACCGCCACCGTTATAACGTTTCTGGATGATTTACCGACCCCGGCTCAGCTTCATAATATCCAGCCGAGATTGATCACCAGGGTTTATGACCGGAACGGCGAGGTCTTGAAGGAGTTTTACACCGAGCGTCGTATCCTGATTCCGTTCAACGAGATTCCGCCCTACCTGATCGACTGCCTGCTGGCCACCGAGGACCGGAAATTTTACGAGCACTGGGGTGTCGATACCAGGAGAATCGGCGGGGCCGCCATTCATAATATCATCAAATTCGATCTGACGGCCGAGGGAGCTTCCACCATTACCCAGCAGCTGGCGAGATCACTCTTTCTTACTCCGGAGAAAACGATTATCAGGAAAATCAAGGAGGCGTTGACAGCGGTTAAGATAGAGAGAACCTATTCGAAAAATGAAATACTGCAGATGTATCTAAACAACAGCTATTTCGGTCCGGGAGCATACGGTATTCAGGCGGCCTCGCAGGTATATTTTTCCAAGGACACCCGGGATCTCACGCTTTCGGAGAGCGCGATATTGATCGGGCTGCTCAAGGCGCCCAGCAGGTATTCCCCGCTGGAACATCCGGATCGGGCGGTTACCAGACGTAATATCGTATTAAATTCTCTGGCCGATTTCGGCAGATTACCGGAGTTTGTAGCCGACAGTCTGATGCAGCTTCCTCTTGAGATTTCACCTCATATCGAGAGCCTGGGAAAGGCGCCGTATTTCACCGAGCTTGTCCGGCAGCATATATTAACCGAATACGGAGAGGATGCCTTGTACTCGTCGGGGCTTTCCATATATACCACTCTCGATCTGGGCATGCAGGAGATTGCCGAGCAGGCGCTCTATTCCGAGATCGACAGAAGACAGGCGGAAATCGAGTCGTTTTTCCCCCCCGATGACGAAATTTATACCATGGAGATACCGGATACTCTCGGCGGCCCGGATAAAATCAGGGTTTACAAGCAGGTGCAGGGGATGCTCATGGCCATGGATAACGAAACGGGCGGAGTCCTGGCCTTCATAGGCGGCCGTGATTTTACCAGGAGTAAATGGAATCGGGTCGTGCAGGCTTTCCGCCAGCCCGGCTCGGCTTTCAAGCCATTTGTTTATACCACGGCCATCGACAACGGCTTCAAACCGTCGGACCTGTTTTTGGATTCGCCGATCGTGCTGACCTCCGGGGGAGAGGAATGGCGGCCGTCGAATTTCGATATGACCTTCAAAGGAGAGATGACCCTGCGCGACGGGCTTCGGGCCTCGCGTAATCTGATTTCCATAAAGCTGATGATGGATCCGTTGGTTACTCCCCGACAGGTGGTGGATTACGCCCGCAAAATGGGGATTACGACCCCGCTTGATCCGGTGCCGGCCCTGGCCGTCGGGGCCTCGGACGTTTATATGTGGGAAATGGCGCCCGCTTTCTCGATATTCCCCAACGGCGGGATATTGAAGAAGCCGTTTTATATAACAAAAATCCTCGATCGCAACGGTTATCTGAAATACGAAAAAACGAAGGCCGATCAGGAGGAAGTTCTTTCAGAGCAGACTGCTTATATCATGACCAACATGCTCGAGACGGTGGTGGATAAGGGAACCGGTCTCGGGGCTCGACTACGCGGATTCAAGAGACCGGCGGGAGGCAAGACGGGCACAACCAACGACCATACCGACAACTGGTTTATCGGATTTGTCCCGCAGTTGACCTGCGGCGTCTGGGTGGCTTTCGATGACAAAATCAAGATCGGCACGGCCCGCGGCGAGGTCGGCGCCTCCACCGCTTTACCGGTCTGGGCCGATTTCATGAAAGCCGCTACCGCAGCCATGCCGGTCAGGGATTTCCCGGTTCCCGCGGGAATTTATACCACCACGATCTGCCTGGACTCGGGCGAACTGGCCACGGCCCAATGCGTCAGAACTGTGACCGATATCTTCACTGACGAAACACTGCCCAAGACAGAATGCCGTCTCGATCATAAGACTTCGCGAACCGATAAGGAAAACGAGAAACGTTTCCGCATCGAGGATAAGGATAAAGGCAACAAGATTCGGTTCTAAGCTGATATAGACATATTTAGACGGAGCGGCGCGACCGCTAGAGGTTGTGCCCTACTGCTATTCGCATACCCGAAAGATTATTACGTCGTCCCTGCCCTCCCAAAGGGAGGGCGGGACTCCTCACAATGACGCGGAGGCATTATCCGCGCCGTAGCGACCGACCCGCGGTCGGCAAAAAGTAACGGTCGTCATCCTGAGTCTCCGCCGAAGGCGGGGACGTGAGGATCTATGCACAGCCATTTATAGATCATTACGTCGACTCGCTGAGTTCGTCTCCTGATAGTGATGTCCGTTTGATGCGTCCCGGTCGCCAACCCCTCTGTCGGCGGACTTCCATCCTGATCCATCAAAAAAAGGGGAGCCGTCGGAGGCTCCCCATTCGAGAAAAGTAATGTTTCGCGGAAATCTAATCTAATCCTTTTTCTCTTTCTTGATTTCGATATTGCGCTTGCCGTCTTTGTCGGTTGTCACGGTTATTTGAGGGTTTTGGATTCCCTGCTCGGCCAGCTTCTTTTTGACTTCCTCTCTAATCTCTTCGTCAGTTTTACCCTCGGAATCGATCGAAATTTCATGGCGGGCGTCGAACGAGATATCGTCGCCGCCTACCGCAATTTCCATCTGACGTTTGGCGATTTTCGTCTCGCTGGAATCGGTTAATCCCACGTCAATCTGACGCATACCGTCGGCCTTGGTTTCCACGGTCACCTGTGGATTTGCGAAACCCTGAGCCTTTAGCTTGTTTTCGATCTCGGCCTTAATTTCGGCGTCGGTTTTCCCCTTGCCGTCGACCTCGATCTTATTCAGCTTATCCCTTACTTGGGCGTACAGGCTTGCGGATGTTCTAAGAACTACCGGTGTAATTTTCGCGGGGCCACTGTAACCTGAGACAGCGTTGAATGCCGCCGCCGCTTCCCTGGCGCTTTCTTCGCTGGGCAGGTTGCCGATTTTGTAATCTGCATAAGCAGCATCGCGAATAATATCCACCGTCGCCCGTTCCAATCCCAACGACGTCAGCGCCTGTGACAAAAGGTTATCCGGCGTGGCGTAAGCGGGATCTATTCCCTCGAACGCAACGGTGTAGCCGATCGTCTGATTGTAGGAAAACGGCACAAGCACCATCAACACGAAGGCGCAGACGGCCGCCAGCAGGCTGAAGCTGGCCTTGGGATGATTTTCGATTTGATGTTTTACTTTCGACATTAACGATATCCCCTTTCTTTCGATTGCGATTTTGTTTTCGACCCGTTCCCGTATCTCCGCAAACGGGGTAGCCGACAGCGAGGGCAGATTACGCGTTTTTGCCAGAATATTATCCAATTGCATTTCGGCCGCGGAGTGTTGAGCGCAGGAATCGCATGATTCCATGTGAGTCCGCAAATCACCATCGATCACGGCGCCATCGTCTAATCGGCGTTTGGCTTCCCGGCAACGCATATTCTGCCTCCTTCCGTCGGAATTTCCTTCGTCATTCGCGAAAGATGACCTGAAATTCCCTTCCTCATTTTTGTCCTGGCCCTGGAGAGCCGCGATTTGACGGTACCCTCCGGTATCCCGTGCATCCGGGCCAGCTCGCCGATACTCCATCCCTCGAGCTCGAATAGCGTTACCAGCGCCTTGTCGCCGGGAGAAAGGACCGTCAAAGCCCTTTCCAGCCAGCGGCGAACGTCGAGGGAATCGGAGGGTTCGCAGGCAATTTCGTGATCCTCCAGCCTCTCGCGTTTCCGCCACCAGGGATTGCGGCGGCGGCTTCTGAACGTGTTGACAATGATCCGATAGAGCCAGGGACGAAATGAAGCCGAATTCCTCAACGATTCGATTCCCTGCCAGGCCTTTACCAGGGAATCGTGGTAAAGATCACCGGCCTCGTCGAGATCGCGCGCCAGATGCCGGCAAAAGGCTTCCGCTTTGGGATGCTCCGGCTCAAGTAATTCCCAGAAGAGATCTCTTTTCATATCGCCGTATTATAGACGCCCCAGGGGGCTGGAAGGTTGCTTCGCGGACCAAAAGAATAGGGCAAATGTGGCAAAGACTATATGGAGATCGCGCCCCTTTTTCGCCGGATTACCGAGATCGTCCCCATCGTCAATGATAGTAAGGCCAATAATGCCAATCCCCATTGAGAGAGAGTGGGGATCTCGGTCGGCGCGCTAAGTACGACCTCTACGTCGTCAATAAAGATTCCCTCATCGCGCGACGAGCCGTCGGTCACCAGATGGAAACGTAGTTTGACTCCGGGCTGTCCTATATAATCCGCAAGAGAGACAGCATACTCGGTGAAATTCGGGAATGAACCGCTGATCGATTGCGGGAACTGATTCCATGCCGAACCGCCATCGGTCGAAGCCTCTACATAAAGAAAATCATACCCGTTTTGCAGCGATCCCCGGTATTGGAATGAGAGAACGGCATCGGAAACGCCGGTTAAATCCAGGTTGAACTCCGATTCCAGCCAGCTGTCCGTATTGTGGCGGTAAAAGGTTGTGGGCGAATCTGTCATCGACAGGTTGCCGTCATACGCGAATTCCGCGGTGATGCCCCAGGAATTATTCGTTCCCCCCGATTTCCACAGGTGTGGTCCGTCTTCGAAAGAATCGACAATCGAAAAGAGATCGAGATTTATTCGCATGGGATGGTCTTCACCGCCGACGGGATGGAAGGCATAGACGCCGTCTGTATCTACCGCTTTCATATAATATTGGATATAATTTCCAGTTTGTCCCGGTATCTGGCCGATGAAATCCTCGCCGTTGGATGAACTCATCGGGATTTCGGTGAATCCGCCGATCCCGTTTGCCCGGTAATAGAGGTAAACCATATCGATACCGGCACCCCCGGCGACATTCGCGTTTATGGGAATCGTCTGATTTGATCTGGCATATAGTTTGGGAGCGTGAATAAATACAATATCGCCGTCTGGATGATAGTACAAAGCCCGGCCGGCGTCGATAATTCCCCAGCCGTAAGCGTTGTCCGGCGTTTCGGACCTGTCGGCTGTCATCATAAGAGCCTGTCGAACCATCATTGGAGTCCAGTTGGGATGGGCGGAAAAAATCACGGCGCATACGCCGCCGATCAGTGGAGTGGATAGCGACGTTCCGCTGGCCGTCGTATAGCCGGAGTTGTCATAGGGGCTTACACAAACGGTGCCGACTCCCTGTGCGCAGACCTCCGGCTTGATGCGGCCGTCGGAGGTTGGCCCCCATGATGAAAACCCGGCCAGTTCGCCGTTGGAATCGACCGCCCCGGAGGCGATAACCGAATCGCCGTCGGCCGGAGCGATCAGCGAACCGTCAACATTGCCTTCGTTGCCCATGGCGGTGGCGACCGCGATACCATTGTAAACCGCCAGATCGGCCGCGATCGTAACTATAGTCGTGTTGCCGTCAAGATCATCATAGGAATAATCCCCCTCGCCGGAATCAAACCATCTGTATCCCAACGAGGCCGAGATTACCGACGCCCCGATCGAATCCGCCCATTGCGCTCCGGCGGCCCAGTTATCTTCCTCGATATGCCTTTCCGACGATATATCCTCGCTTTTGGAAAGAACAAAACTCGCCAGGTAGGCAGGTCCGTAAAGATATCCGCTCGCTTCGCCCCCCAGGGTCGACCAGGTCATGGTCCCGTGATTGGGCTGTGAATCTCCGTCCTGGCTTGGATCATAATCGGTATTGTCGTCGCCGTTGATAAAATCGTATTGGGCCAGCAATCGTCCGCTATTTATGATATTCTGAAAAGCGTCATGCCCCTGACGATACCCGGTATCCATCATACAGACTATCACGTTCTGTCCCTTGAAATTCAGCTCATGGGCGGAAATAATATTGATCTGCTCAAGTTGCCCCAGCGAAGGTCCGTAGATCAACGAAACCAGGCTCATATCCGGGGGTATGGGAGCCAATTCAACATCTATATTGGATTTCGAATACGAAACCGCTTTAATGTATCTTACGGATTCCAACGATTGAATTGTCTTTATTTGAGAAACAGTGGCATTAACCGTCATCGCGTTGAACCATCTCAACGTATGCCGCAGCTGAGCGCCGGTGGCAAGAACCGGCTCTATATATTCTACCCTGACCGGCAGGTCGCGAAAATCAACCATATTTGCCGAACCTCTGGCCTTGCGTCTTCTTTCAGCCGATGCCGGAGTAAGCGATTCTTCGGCCCGGATAAGGCCGGCGCGAAAGGTCGAATTATCGAAGAATCCCTTATCGGTGAAAAACACCCAGACGGCAATCGGCTCATCATCCTTTTTGGAGGATAGCAATCTATCGAGCTTCGGATCGATCACCCGTTTCTCTTTCGGCACGCTTAACACGTGAGCGTCGGGCCACATTAATGGATTCGCTCCCGAGGATAGCGAATATGAGGCCATTGCAACGGCCATGAACAGTATTGATGATAAAAGTCTCATTTTCCCTCTTAGTCTTATATGGTTGCTATTTTTTCCATCGGCGCAGAACGACCCGCTTGTTAATGCCATTGAACGTTTCTTTTGAAGATCGCGGCTTTTCACAGCGGAGGGCGAGGGACTCGAACCCCCATGGCCTTACGGCCGGCGGTTTTCAAGACCGCTGCCTTACCAGTTAGGTCTAGCCCTCCGGTTGGCAAATTAGAAGGCGGGTCCGGGATCATCCCGCACCCGCCTTGAAACATACTTTCTTCTGAATTGACGGTCAAGCGATTTGAGAACGAGCATCCTGACGATAGCGATTATTTCAGAATGAGCATCTTTTTCGTCGAACTGAAATCGCCTGCCTGCAGTTTGTAGAAATAGATGCCAGACGCTACGTCGCGTCCTGAATTATTCCTGCCGTCCCAGATTATTTCATGGTATCCGGCGTCCAGGGGTTTATCGGCCAAGATCGCCACGGAGCGCCCCAATATATCAAAAATTTCCAGACGGACGTCTGACTTTGCAGGCAGACCGAATTTGATAGTTGTGGACGGGTTGAATGGGTTGGGGTAGTTCTGGCTGAGTGAAAGGGTTACAGGCAGGGTCTGATCCTCAACCGAAGATTGCTGATGAACCACGGCCTCTTCTCTATTTGAAAACGGCGACCATTGATCCTCGGCGTCTTTGGCCCGAACCTGGTAGAAATATTCGCCGGGCTGTCTTCCGCTGACTACGTAGGAGGTGTCCGTTATATCGGAGGATAGTATGGTCTCCGTGGCGAAGGTTTCGACGGGGAAGAATTGATCGGCGTAAAATCCTTCATATTCGACTCCGCCGTCCGTGATATAGCGCATGGCCGCCAGGATGTCCTGTCCGGCATAATCGTCAAGTGGGAACAAACCATGCACCCACCCGCCTGAATTGCCGGTGATACCGTTGCCCCGGTTATTGCCGTAAGGGTTGCTGTTGGTCGTGATATTCCCCTGCAGGTTTGCGAACGTCATGCCCCCGTCGGTGGAGACCTGCACATAGGCATAATCATAACCCGATTCTATACTGTACCAGGCCCAGACCTTGAGCGTATCGCTGTCGCCGACCGAGACCGGGTTGACGGAGATCGCCGAGCCGTTATAATCGCTTCCCGTGCCGGAGTACAGAGATGTCGCGCCGGAGTGATGCCTCACCGTGCGGGTAAAGAAGCCGTCGAGATTCCAGTTCGACGTTCCCTCTTCGAAATTCTCCTCCACTCGTTGCAGACCGGTGAGCTCTTTCAGTTCGAAGGCGACGGCCGGGTTAAGGGAATCCGAAAATAGCCAGCTAACCTCGAATGAGTCGGCGTAAACGTCGCCTATGGGGTTAAGAACGGGCGCGCTCGGAGGGGCCTGGGCGAAAGGATTTCCGGCAATTTCGGCCAGATATAGCATCGGGGGAAGAACTTCATCCCATAATTCGGGAATCCTCGATTCCTGCGGCCAGAAACCGTCCCAGTCATTGCCTATTTCGATTACAAACCCGACGATTTTCGGTTTTTCCGTTTGCTCGCCATATTGCCAGTCTGTGGCATCGCCGTTGGTGTTATACAAGAGCTCCCACGGTGTCCCGAAAGAATAACCGTTCTGGGAACACGCTTCCTGCGAGATTTGCGAAAAAATTTGGTTGTCATCCGTATAACCATTAAAATAACCCCAGGGGTAAATCATATAATCGCCGTAAGAATGGAAATTGAGAATTACCGAAAAGTCGCGGGCGTCGATAAACTCGCGCAAAACCTCGGTCTCAGGCTCTGAGAAAGGGCCGGTCCCCCTGTAAACTTCGGAATATGGATCGGGCGATGATCCATTGTCATCGTAACCCCACATATATCCCCAGTTGCGGTTCAGGTCGACTCCTCGGCTGCCGTTGCTGTTTACTCGTCGATTCTTGCGCCACATTCCGCCGCCGTTGGGGTTAGTTTGACGGTTATATTCGTAACCGTCGGGATTAATTACCGGAACAAAATAGAACTCCCGGTTGTCCACCAGCGACGTTACCAGAGGATCGGCGCCATAGTTGGCGCAGAGATAACCCATGAATCTGAGCGCAGCCTCGAGTCCCATCGGCTCCCGGGCGTGGATCAAGGCGTTAATAAAGAATTCCGGCTCGTCCTCGTCCTGCCCGGGGTTATCAGAGATCTTCATCATCCAGAGATCCCGACCCTCGAGGGATTCGCCGATCGATTGACGATCTGAGGTCAATTGAGGGTATTGCTGATGCAGGGAATCCATGAACGCCAGGGCCTCCGCAAGCGTGCGAAAGCCGCCCATGGTCGATCCCACGGGAAATCTCGATTGATAAAACGCGACCAGATCTTCATGGATGATTTGCGGATTCAATCCGGCGTCCGATAATCTAT
>Ga0214473_10006994_pt1 | contig 13424 bp, 10 predicted proteins | sample RVTome_7_FD_203509 | JGI IMG/M metagenome (GOLD analysis project Ga0214473, IMG submission 203509) | Soil microbial communities from uranium-contaminated site in the Upper Colorado River Basin, Wyoming, United States - RVT98D197 | ecosystem: Environmental > Terrestrial > Soil > Contaminated >...
GAATGGCCCGGCCCGTACGGGCGATCAGGTTCCTGCTCAGGGGCTCCTTGAACGCGCCGGACCGGCTGTTGCGCAGAACGGCGCGCTGCCATTCGTTGGCCTGGATCATATGGGGAAAGTAGTTCTTACGGAGCGTGCCGAGAGAGACGCCCTGCGCCTGGGCCAGCGCCTTCAGCTCCTCCAGGGCTTCCGGGTGCTCGACGATGACCTGATCCCAGATATTGCCGCTCACGTTTTGCATCCGGGCGGCGGCGGCGATCTCCGCCGGCGACATCTTCTCCTGCAGTCTGGGAGTGATCGGACCCTGGATGCCCCAGGTATGACCCAGCTCGCCGGGTCCCTGATCCCATCCCTGCGCCTTGTAGGCGAGCCGATGGCCGGCAGCGCCGTTCTTGCCGACGCCCGCGCCCAGACCGCCGTAGGCATCGGCGCGCGGTCCGTGCCAATCCTCCACGAACTTGGCCGTGGCCCGCTCCACGTCCTTGAGCAGCGGCTGCAAGCCGGGCAGATGGCGCAAGCGGGTATAGGCAGCGCCCACCCAGGAACCGAGCAGTCCGCTTTTAGGCACCGCTTTCTGCAGGGAGGTGAAGACCCGCCGCAGCGTTTCCGGGCCGGCCGCCGGCCAAAGGAGATACCCGCCGACGAGTCCGGCGATGACCAGCGGATTCGTGGCTACGTCGAGGATCGTCCGCACGAGTGGGCCGGGCTTCGGGCCGGCGAACCGGCGGCGCAGGGTTTCCATCTCCTGCGGACTCAGGGTCTGCGGCGTGAAGATGGCGCGGGTCGCCGCGTCCACGTCGCCGCGCAGCAGAAGGTTGCTCATGGCGAGCATGGGGCGGTCGTAGAGGGAGATCGGGAATTCCGCCCCGTAGTCCGGATCGGCCGCAGATTGCAGGATGTCCGGCTCTCGGTTCACGTCAGGGTCTCTCCTTCGGCCAGCATGGGAGCGCCCTGGCCCCCCAACTGCTGCATCAGCATATAGAGCGCCGCCTGCCGTTGGGCCTGCGTGATCGGCAGCAGCGCCTGTTCGCGGCCCAGCGGACCGGCCAGGTTGCCCTGCGCTTCCAGCGCCCGACCTTCCTGGCCCGCTTGCGCGGCGCTGCCCGCGACGCCGATGCCGCCCCGGACGATGGCGTCGATCAACAAGCCGAGAAGCAGGCCACTGCCGACGCTTCTGGCTGTCGAACCCTTGCCCAGGGGACCGCCCGGGCCGAAGACGCCCTTCAGCCAGTCCGGTTTTCCGGGAGGGGGGCCGGGAAGTTCGGGGCCGGGGACCGTCCGTATGTTGGGAGCGCCGCCGCCGGGCGCTGCGCGGCCCGCCTTCTGCCGCAGGGCCGCCCCGAAAGCCTGCCGCCTGGTTGCCTCTCCCCGCGCCGCCTGCGCCGCCTGCGCCGCCGACTTTTCAGCCTGTGTCTTTCCCGGTCGCGCCATGTCACATTCCTCTCATCAGGGTGGTCAGGGCCATCGGCGGCAGGGGCCGGTTGACCGTCGCCATCGTATTGATCCCCTGCTGCCCCATCTGATTCATCCCTTGCAGCATGGCCATGATGAGGGCCATCTGCCGGTCCTTGGACTTCTCCTTGCGCTGCGCGCCCTTCTCCATCTGGAACATGGCCAGGTATTGCTCCGCCGCCTTGCGGTTTTCCTCGTTCGTGATCTGCGCGGTCTCGATCTGGCCGGCCATCAGCTTCTCCTGCAGGGACAGTTGCTTGCCGGAGAGCCGGGTTTGCAGGATCATATCAACCAAGTCCTTGCCCCACATACCGGCGACGGCCCCGCCGCCGAGAATCTTCCAGATCAGGGGTATCGCCAACGCGGGTCCAGCCATCGTCATTCTCCTTTAGGGGGCAAACCGTTGCGGTTCCAGGCCGGTTTGCGGATTCAGGACGTTCATCAGGGGCTGCATTTGGCTCCGTAGCCAGTCCTTCATCTCCGGAGCTATGTCCGGCCAGGGGTCCCAGAGCCAGGACGTGTCCGGCATCCCGTTCATGTAGAAGTTGAGCAGGTCCAGCCGCAGCTGTTCCGGTATCAGGCCCCGGTTCTTCGCCTCCAGGGCGATAGCGCTGCTGGTATGACCCGAACGGTGCTCTTCGAAGGCGAGCAGTTGTTGGCCGAGCGTGCCCTGGCCGTTCGCCAGCGGCCGAGCGCTCCGGAACAGGGCAGAGAGATTGTCGCGGGCCTGTTGGACCTTTTTGACGGCGCCTTCTGCGGCGGCGAGGTCGGTTGCTCGTGAGGTTGGCACTTCGTATGGCAATCCGGCGCGCGATTCCCTGTAGGTGGTCTTCGGCGTTTTCTCCGCCTTCTCTTTGCGCGTCGCACTTGCGGTTTCGATGGCGTCGAGCGATCGCTGCACGGCCAGATACTTGTTCAAGTCCCCGTCCGCCAGGTACGCGGCCATCTTTTCCGGGTCGAACAGGAGGTCCGCGCTGACCGTCTCCTGCTGCGTCGTCATCGCTTCGGCAAAGACACTCTCGAAGGGAGTGCCGGGCGCGAGGGCCTCGACCCGGTTTTGCACCGCCTTCTTCGTGCCTGCACTGGCCAGAAGGGACGCGCGGCGCTCATCGGCCATGCGCGACAGACCATCCTCCAGTCGGGCATCCGCTTCCTCGCTGCCGTACATTTTCTGGATCGTCCGCATCATCGTCTGCATGTTCATCGTCTGCAGGGCGAAACTCATTATCGAGGTCTTTTTCTCCAGGTCGAGAACCTGCTGGCGGTACTGCATTTCGGCGTCCCGGTCTTCTCTGGCGATGCTCTCGTGATATCTTGTCCGGGCCCAGTCCAATTCATCCCCCAGGCGGATCAGGGACTCCTGTTGTCTGGCCTGGAACTCGCGGTTCTCCCGGTTGGCTCGAATCTGGGCCGCGTTCTGCCGGTCGCTGGCGGCGCTCTGCTCGCGGCTCATCGTCAGCGCGTTCTGATCGCTGGCGGCCTGGGTCTGCTGGCCGATCCTGGCCCGTTGGGTCGCGCCGGCTTCGCCCATCTGGGCGCGTTCCGTCGCCCCGCGCTCCCCCATCCCGGCGATGATCTGCTGACTCTGATTCGCCATGCCCTGCCGCTGGGTCGCCCCGCGCTCCTGCATCGCGGCCAACAGGCGGTTGTTCATATTGGCCGTCACGTCCCCCACCGCCGGACTGAACTGGCCTATCACGTTGATCGGATTGGGTCGTTGCCTTGCCACTATCTATCTCCTATACGGCCATGTATGATCCGGGCTTCTTCCCGTAAAATGGGCTGTTCGGTTGCGGACCCCCCGGTGTGCCGCTTTGCCAGTGGGCGGGTATACTAGTCAATGACCAGGAATTCAGGTTCCCATTCTGTATCGGTAGCGGTTGGCTCGTCTGCCCCAGCTCGAGCAGTTGGGCCAGCAGGGGCTGGGCGTCCACCGCGCTGACCGGACTCTGGTCGAGCCAGTCGGCCAGGTCCGACCACGCCGTATTCTGCGCCGCCTCCAGGGTCATTAGATAGGAGGAGGTCTGGAGCCGATACTGGTCGCCGGCGGCGGCGCTGGCTTCCAGGGCGTCGAGCGAGTTCTTCTGCGCCAGGTTCACGTCCGTCGCCAGTTGCGTCTCGGCCGTGGCCAGGGCCCCGAGTCCCGTATTCAGGATCTGTTGGGTCCGGTCCCATGACTGGGCCGTCAGATCGGAGACCATCGCCCCGATGGATGACTTCTTGCTGGCGATCCAGCCCATGTACTCGGCGCTGTCCGGGCCGTAGCGTTCCGCGATGGCCCGTTCCGTGGCCTTGTTCGTTTGCAGCCAGGTGTAGGACCCGGCCTGAATGCTGTGGGCGAGGGCCCGGTCGTTCGTCTGGGCGTACTGGTCGATAGTGTTCTTGATGTCCTGGGTCACGGACGCCATGCGCGCGGCGGAGTCCTTGAGGTACTGATCGGCGGTCAGGGCATACTTGTTCCACGCCGCGATGGATTCTGCCGCGCCCGCAGCGACCCCCTGTCCCAGCGACGCGAGGTTCCCGGCGTAGGCCGCCGTTGCTTCCCCCTTGGTCCGGAGGGCCTCCGCCTGGTTGGCCGCCTGCTTTTGCGCCGCCTCGATCTGCGCTTGAAAAGAAGAGACCGCCGCCTGGCCGAGCGGCTTGACATCGTAGGGCAAGCGCTGGACCGCTTCGTTCGCGGATTTGACCACCTCCGTCTGGTTGGGGATCTGGCTGTTCTGGATCGCCGTATTCACCCGCTGGCTAACCGCCGCCGGATCGACCTTCGCGGTGTTGTTGACGTAGTTGGTCAGGTAGCTCGGCGTCTGCGATAGTGGGGTCGTCGCTGCCATATCATTCCACCTGCTTGCTGTCGGTTGGGTCTTTGGAAATCTCGATGTCCGTGATCTCGAAACTCGTGCCGACGCCGAGGTATTCGAGATAGGGCATCACGTCCAGGCCGTCCACGGGCTTGTCGAACGCGCAGGCCGCGTTTTTGATGACGTCCGAGAGCGCCATTTCCGCCGTGGGCGTTTCGATGGCGTCGTCCGCGTTGCGGTACGCGCCCACCCGGATCGTGTGCGTGGTCTTCACATTGGGACCGCCCGTAATCTTGCCGAGCTTCGCTTTCAGACCGGACATCTTGTGCCGGTCGAAGGAGACGAGCGGCTCGGCGGAGTCCATCGTCCGGATGGCGGACAGCTCGATATGAACGGGGACGGGACTGATGACGAACCGGTCACCGCAGCCGACGGAGTGGCGGAACCACCCGGGGCCGAGAGTGAGAGTGCACGTCCCGGCAGTGACCCGGCTTATCACGACCCAATCACCGGCGTTGTCGCCGTCGATCATATAGACCCGCGCGCCCACCATGTCATCGTGGAAGGTGGCCCCAGCGCTCACCAGAGTATGATCCGTACCACCCGTAACCGAGCCAGAGAGCGTGTACCCATCGGCCAAGCCCTGCATCGTGCCCGTGCCGGACTTGTCCACGTCGGCCCTGACGATCCGGCCGCGCCGCGTGACGAAATAGGCCCGGGTCACTCCGCCATCCGCGATATTCGGGCCGCTCGTCATCCATCGGAAGTTCGCTCCTTCCAACAGGGACAGGCCGCCCGTCCCATGCCACAGCAGGAGAATCTCCGCCCGCGCGCTGTCCAGGAAGAGCGAGGCATTGAGCCGGGCGTCGTACCCGCTCGACACCTGGTCCGCGAGGTCCGACTGCCAGTCGTCGGCGAGCAGCCGGCCCACGCCCGGAACGTCGGACACGTTGGCGTCGTTGCCGCCCATGAGGCGGAGCAGGCCCGCCGAGATCATCACGATGGAATTGCCCATCGAGTGGGCCGCCCATTTGCCGTCCAGGCCGACCTTGTTGATCGTATCGACGAACTGGATGCCCCGGTCGCCGCCGGACTGGTAGATATGCGTGAACCCGGCCGGGTGCAGCGCGAATGCGGAGTCGCCCGCCTCGATGAAACGCAGGGGTCGGCCGCGTCCGGACTTGCCCTTGCGCTGATTGTAGGTCGTGAAGTACTCGGGGGAGACATGGGTCAGACTGCTCACGAGGATGTCGTAGGGATCGTCGTCCGCCAGGGCCTGCGCCATGAGGGTGATCCCCTGATACCGCGCGATCGCGCCGGAGGCCGGGGGGGCCACGATGGCATCCTTGGATGGATCGTACATATTTTCCGGGTCGGCCGCCAGCGCGGCGTCGGGGCTCGTGCCGATGGTGACCTGCAGGGCGTCCCAGGCCGTCGCGTCATGCCACGCGCCGCCGGGGTGGGCGCCCTTCGCGATGCTTTGCTCATACCAGAACACGGCATGTTCCTGCGCCGCGGGAATACTCCCGAGATCGATGGATCGGTAGATATCCACCGTGTCAAAGAGGGCGTCGAAGCCCGCAAAGGTTTGGGCGGCGACCACGGCGGCATGGGCCGGGAAGTCCATGACGGCCTGGCACTGCGCGAGGTACTCCGCCGTCACCGCGCCGCCGCCGACCAGATTCGAGCCGCTGACGGACAGGTCGTTCTGATTCGGGGCCGCCTCCGTCACGGACAGGGTCATCGTATTGCCCGCCGCCCCGGCGGTAGACGCCTCGAGGTAGACGGCGGCCGATTCCGCGCGGGCCGTGCAGCCGCAGTTGTCGGTATCCCCGTTGATGGCGTCGGCGAGGGCCTGGGCGTGGGCGGAAACGGTGGCCGCGCCGGCCGCCGGAATCGTCACGTCCGATCCGGCGCTGAGGTACTCGAAGGTCCGGCCATTGAGCGTGATGATATCGCCCGAGACGAGGAGTCCGGCATCGTCGCCGTACACGCTGAAATAGACCGCCCCATGCGCCGGGGCCAGCTTGGGCAGGTTCAGATAGACCGTTACCGGGTCGCTCATGGCGGAGTAGATGCCCCGCGTGCTGCTGTAGAACCGCCAGCAGACCTGGTATACGCCCGCGCCCGTCAGGAAGTGATCGGTGTCCTCGGCCTGACCGGCGAGGGTCAAGGCGGTCAGGGTGGCACTGAACGCGCCGGGTCCGGACGCGACGGCGGCGAGGGCCGCGCCGGTCCAGTAGACCGTCATGCACGCCTTGCCGTCCACCGCCACCATCAGGTAGCCCCGGTCCGTCGCCGCCTCCAGCGGCGTCGTGTCTGTGATCCCGGTGCCCGCCCCCGTCCAGATGGCGAGATAGGACCAGCTCGTGCCCCCGTTCTCCGTATAGGCCAGTCCGACCTCCTCGTGCTCCGTATCATCCCGGGCGTCCCACCGGACCACGAACCCGCGATAGACCGTCGCCGTGCCCCGTTTCTGGAAGATTACATTCTGGATGAAGGACACCCCGTCGTAGGTCGCGATCCCCTCCAGGCCCGAAACGTCGGCCAGCTCGACGACTTCGAGCATCCCGTAGAACTTGCGCAGGCAGCCGCCGAAACGGCCGTCGATCCCGCTGAGCCGGCCGTAGTGGCCGAAGGGAACCCGGTGGGGCGGCACGTCCATATTCAGACGCGGACCGTCCAGCTTGTAGGTCGTGAAGTTGTCGAGTTGTTCGCGGGTCGCGGTCATCGCGTCCGTGCCTCCAGGACCCGGGCGAGCGGGGACGGCCCGATGTCGGCGGGCTTTTCCTTGTCCATCAGGCGATAGGAGCGGCGCGGATCGAGCGCGGCGTCGAGCGCGGCGACCGCCTCATGGTCGGCGGTGGCCTGGGCCGCGAAGGCATTCGCCGCGCAGTCACCGAAACGCAGAATGGCGTGCGTCGCTTTGTCGTAGACCGCGAAGATCATTTGCCCTTGTCCTCCATCGTGCGGTTGTAAAGAACTAAACCTGGCGTCCCAGCCGGGCCACTGTTGATGGTAAAGTTCCAAGCCGTGCTTCCCGTACCTGTGCAGAGACCGGAGTAAGAAAACGTGCGGTTCGCTGCCCCGCTGGGAAGGTCCACCGTGTCCGTCCCAATCAGTTGCCCATTGTAGTAGAAAGATACAGTCGAGTTTCGGTCTCCGAACGCTGAAGCAAGGAGCATACCCATCCCTGTTACTTCAATGTATCCTCCCTCGCTCGTATGAGACACATTGCCGCCGGATGCGGTATTCCAGTTCTTGGTCGCCGACGCCGCGATCTTGCCCGTGGCGACGGCCAGGTCGTTGATCGCGCCGGTCGCCACGCTCAGTGCCTTGATCTTCGTCCCCTGGATGAGAACGTCCGTGCCATCGAGACTGATGATATTGAAGTAGCTGGACCCGCTGTTCGTTGAGCCCTGGATGCCCGAGGGGGAAATCTTCAACCGGTACGTGGTGCCCAGGTTCATAATCATTTCGCCCGCCGTCACCGTGCCGAGATCGGCCGTCAGCGCGGACAAGACGTTGACCTGAATGAAGCCGGAGACGATGGTCTTGATGAACGTGGTCGGCTCGAACGTGCCCGCGTTATTGCGGCCCACGATCCACTTGCCGGAGCCCGTCGCCTCCGCCAGGGTGCCCCCGTTGAGGTTCGTCGGGTCGGCGGCGTTCCAGTAGACGATGGAGGCGTCCGTGCCCGCCGGCAGCGCGGCCACCGTGTACTCCACGCCCTTGTACTTGACCTTGAAAGTGATCCAGGACACCTGGCCGGCGCCGGGACTATTGTTGGAGAAGCAGTCCTCCCACTTCGTCGCCGTCCCGGTGTACGGGATGGGAATGTCGATGTCCGCGAAAGCGTCCGCGCCGTCTTCGCCGTCTTCGCCGTAGCGGCCGACCTGGCCGAGACCCCAGGGCATGGGAACGAACTGCGTCGTATTGATCCCCGGCGGGCCGGGCGGACCCGCCAGGCCGAGATTCAGATTGATGACCTGGGCCGCTGCGCCGCCGCCGGCCTGGGCCGCCGCCGTCACGAGGGCCTGCTGCTGCGCCGGGGTCAGGACCTGTGCGCCCGCCCCGTCGTACACATCCGCGAAGCGCCGGGTCATCTGGCCCATGCCCAGCGCGACGCGCCCCGTCCAGGGAGGGCCCGCCGGCAGAATGGCCCCTTGCAGATAGGGGGCCGGAACGCCGGCCGTGCGGCGGGAACCCGGATAGGCGAGCATGTCAGCCATAGACCCTCCCCGCGCCGGCCATGCTCTGGTAGGTGTCGGCGTCCAACTGGCCCGCTGACGGCAGTTGCGAGCAGAAGGCGGTCAATCTCAGGTGCCGGAGATTCTGCTGGTAGGAGGTCAGGCAGCCCTGCGCCTTTTTCACTTGGCCCTCGACGCTATTGATCTCCCACGCCACGCGCAGTCCGATGATGCTGTCGAGACCGAGGGGAATGACCGGGGCGATCTCGTAGAAGATGTACCCGCCCGCGCCCGCCGCCGGGATGGGATTGAGCGCCGCCTCCAGGGTCGCCGTCCGGGTCGTCACGTCGTAGGCGGATATGGACCGCTCCTGCACGTAATTGCCCGTGGGACTCGTGCCCGTCACCTTGAAGACGCGGCAGACGCTGCCGAGATAGGCGCTGATCTGGCGGTCCAGGGCGCCCAGGTAGGGGGTCGCGCCGAAGATCACTGTCTGGCCGGCGGCGTCGATAGTGCAAGTGCCGCAGTGCAGGCGGGCCAGGCCGGTCGGCCAGGCTTCCACCGTGATCGTGCCGCCGAGGGTCAGCAGGTTGTTCTGGAACCGCAGGGTGTTGCCCTCGACCCAGACGCCCTTGCCGCCGATGCAATAGTCCCCGCGCCGCCGGTAGAAGACTTTCTCGCCGTAGTCGCCCGCATAGTACACCGCCTGGATGGGTCCGATGGTGCTCGGCAGAACGTAGATCTCGGAGCCGTCGAGCGTGATGGGAATACGGGCCACGAGGGTGTCCTGCTCCGCCCGGTTCTTCTCGCCCAGGGCCAGGCAATAGGTATTCTCCGCCCGTTCGATGATCCAGGCGTCGCTGAACTTCTTATTGACCGTGGGCTCGCCCGTCCACTGCCGCACCTGGTCGATCATCTTCACCAGGAAGCTCTCGGCGTAATCGGAGGCCGCGCCCCCCACCGTCGTCGCGGCGCCGATGTCCTTCGTGAAGGAGACGCTGCCCGCCGCCGGGGTGAAGCTGGCCGCCGCGAAGGAGTAGCCGCTGCGATGGCAGTGCAGGTAATAGGGCACGGCGTAATCGCAGTAGAAGGTGACGCGCCCGGCGTCGTCCGTCACGCCCGCGCTGTGGGCCGGATTCTCCCGGTCGCCGTCCGTACTGACCCAGACCCGCACGCCCGGCAGGGCCGCGCCCGCCGTCGTCCGGATCGTGATAGTCACGGCATGATCCCCGCCGCCGAGGACCGCCAGGGCGATCAGGGCGGACAGGCTCAGCTCGGCGGCGCCGTTCCAGATCACCTCCTGCTGGTGAACCGGGGTGTCCGTAATCGCGGAGTCCCAATAGAGGACATCGTAAGTCCCAGCGGTTACGAGACTGACGGGGAACGTGCCGACGTACAGGCCGTTGCCCTTATCGGTCATGGCGCTGTCGTAACTGGACGCCGCGTGCCCATCGGCCCCGAAGGTCTCGAAGGCCGCGGTCGCGATGTGGAACGCCTGCCCGGCCGCGTTGCGGACCCGCGCGGTCACGGTCTGGCCGGCCAGATAAGGACATCTCAGCTCGTTAGCCATAGAACCACCTCACCGGCGCCGGAAGTCCCGGCCGCAATGATCGCATTGTCCCATCGCCCGCCAGACCCACAGGAGGTCCGACCACCATTTCCGCAGTCTGCCCAGCATGGCAGGGTCAACTCCCGAGAATGCTGTCCGGCAGCAGGGCCGCGCCCGTCTCCGGCACACCCTTGATCCGCAGCTCATCCCGCAGTATCCGGACCCGGCGCTCGATGGTCCCCTCCGCCAGCCGGTTATCCTGCTCCCGTTGGTTCGACTCGGCCTGGCGGCCCGCCGCCGCCGCCGTCAGGCCGGGCCGGCAGAGGGCACGGTATTCGTCACGTACCTTTTCGTTGAAGTCGGACCGCAGGTCCGGCCCGATCTGGAGGAGCGGCGCGAAGACGCCCCGGTCCGTGATCCAGCGCCCGAGCATGAAGTTGCCCGTCGCGTGATGCCGGTAGATAAACAGGGCAGCGCGGAATTCCTGGTTCGGGGCGCGGCTCTTGAACCACCGCAGACACTCCGGCGTGCCCTGGATCAACTCCATTTCCTTGACGCGGTAGTAGCCCGCCATACGCGCCTTCGTCCTTTCACCCGGGCCGGCGGGGCGGGCAAGTCCCGCCCCCGGCCCCTCGAGTTATTGCGCCGTCACGGTGACTCCCGCCGCGAGCGGCTTATACGTCATGTACCACTTGATGGCGCCGGTCGTCGCGCCGCTGCAGGTCTGTTCGATCATGCCTTCCCCGCAATGCCAGGGAGCCATCAGCGAGGAGGCCCCGCCCGCCGTGCCCTCCTGCGGCGTCAGGACGGATAGCGCCGCGTTGCTGAATGTGTACCGCGTGCCTTGCGCATCCGCGTTCGTCTCGACCGCGGTGGAGAAGTCGTAATCCTCCCAGCCGGCGTCGGCGTCCAGGTTCAATTTGATCGTGTTGCCGGCGCCGCCGATGGCCGTGGTGACGACGCCGTACATGGAAGTGATGAGGATGGGACCGCCCGCCACATCGAACAGATCGTCCGTTTGGCTCGTCGCCGTCTTCGCGAGGGTGCGCTCCTGCCAGTACTGCAGGGAGTTGGCGTCCATCGTTTCCTGAATGTCGTCCTCGATGCCGTTCTTCAAGTCGGCGGCCAGTGTCGCCCAGTCAAGGGCGTCATTCGCGATACCGGCGGCAGTCACCACGTCCGGGGTGAGCGCCTCCACGCGGACCGGACCCTGGCCGGAGACCACGTACACCGAATCCGAACTCGGGTTAGTGATCCAGTTCGGGGCCACGCTGGCGATGAAGGTCGTAACCGCATAATCGGTGATGAGTCTCGACTGGCCGATACCCGTGCCGGCGATGATCTGGACGAGGTTGCCGTTGTAGAAGTCGGCCAGGGCGGACGCGGTGTTTTGCAGGGTGATCGTCCCGGCGGCCCCGGCGGCGGCCGTGCCGCTGTGCAGGGGCTGGAGCATGGCACCGAAAGTGGCTGCGGTTCGATGGCCGGCCACGGCTTCATCGCCCACGGCGGCGGCGATCTCCGCCGCCGCGGTCGCGGCCAGCTCGTCGGACCCGAGGGCATCGGTGGCGATCTTGGCCGCCGTGACCCCGTCGTCGGCCAGGGAGTAGGCGCGGCCATCCGTGTTGCTGTCGCCCGAGGTCTGGTAGTCGTTGCCCACCAGGGAGACGCCGCCCATGTCGTTCGCGGTGCCGTCGTTGACGAGGGTGCAATGCCGCACCGTACCGACGTTCGACGTGCCGGTGAACTCAAAAATGGGCTCGCCGCCGTTGGCCTGGTAGAAGGAGCAGTTCTCGATCAGGACCCGCGTAAGGGCCTGGTCCGAGACCATGAGGGCCGTGCTCCAGTCGCCGTAGGCGTAACAGTCCTTGAAGGTCAGCCCGCCGATAGCGCCGGCATCGTCGGCGAGGAGCGCCGTAGCCCCGGCCGCCAGGGAGGTCCAGCGGCAGCGGATGAAGGCGAGGTCGTTGACCTCCGTGACGCAGTCCACCGCCGTGATAAACTCGTCCACGCCGGCCGCTTCGCCGCTCTCCCATTCGCAATCGATGAACGTGATGTCGTCCGCGCCGTCCTCGACTTGGACGCCCACGACGACGGCGTTGACGCTGGGCACCAGCACGATGTTCATAATCGTGGCCCCGTCGCCGTTTCGTCCGACGACGAAGGTGCTGCTGGTGGCGGTCGAGACGAACCGGGGCCGGGCCGGGCCGTATCCCAGGCCGATGGTCGTGATTCCCGAGATGTCGATGTCCACCGATCCTGCCGTCACATTCTCCGTATGGTAGGGCAGGAGGACGATGACGTTGTTGCTGCTGGCCGTGCATCGTCCCACGGCAAAGTCGTAGGTGGCGAACGGCCGGTCCATCGTCTCGCCGTGGAGGCCGTCCGCGCTGTCGAGCGCCTCCGTCGCCGTGCTGCCGACGAAGAACACGTTGGCGTTGGACCGCAGCAGGTCCGGGATGACAGACAGGTCGTACATCCCCGTTCTCTGATGCTGATTCAGCAGATTGTAGGCCGTCTCGCCCCGGGCCGTGGCGCACGCCAGGCAACCGAGCAGAAGAACGGCAAGCAGGAAGCGTTTCATAGGTGACTCCTTAGTCAGAAAAAAAGATCGGCCGGCGCCGGTCGCCCGGCGCCGACGGATCGAGCTTCTGTCTGGTCCGGTTAGGCCGTAATGTCGATGTCAGACTCCGTAATGCCGGCCACCTTGATGCCGTTGGGCCGAATCGGGCACAGCAGGGCGAAACGGACGAACGGGGCGCCCACGATCATGTTGGGTGTGCCGTTGGACGCCGTCTCCGGCACGCGGATGCTCGGCCACCCGACGATTTTGCCGAGGAACTGGATTCCCGGCGCGAAATCGGGCTTCGTCTCCCCGATAGTGGGCAGACCGTAGAGTTTCAGGTTGGCCGCGTCGATCTCCTGGACGTACATCCGGCCCTTGAGACAGTAGGGGGAGGTCCAGAAGTCCACGCTCCCGGTCGGCGTGACCCACTTGCTGTAGGTCCAGCCGCCCGCCACGTCGATCCGCTGACTCACGTCGAAATTACCCTGACTCGCCTGCGTGCGTTCCGCCCGGAATCCGAGCAGGACCCCGATGGTCGTCACGGCCGCGTTGAGCCGGATGTCCGGAAACGCCACGCCGAATTGGGCCAGCATGGCGTCCATCCATTCCGGGGTCAGTTGGGAGCCGAGGAAGGTCCGGTCGATGGACTTGAACATCGCGCCGGGGGAATGGTCCAGATCGAGGCATTCGGAGCCGACGGACCCGCCCATGATTACACCCGACCCGGCCATCCAGTCTTCCACGCCGTTCGTCAGCCAGGGGCGCGTCGCGGCGATGAACGTGCTGCCGCCGCGCGGGCAGATCCAATCGCCGGCGGCCGGGCCGTTCGTGCCCTGCCAGCCGGTGCCGTCCGTAAAGGTGACAATCTCGTC
>Ga0214473_10006995_pt1 | contig 13423 bp, 28 predicted proteins | sample RVTome_7_FD_203509 | JGI IMG/M metagenome (GOLD analysis project Ga0214473, IMG submission 203509) | Soil microbial communities from uranium-contaminated site in the Upper Colorado River Basin, Wyoming, United States - RVT98D197 | ecosystem: Environmental > Terrestrial > Soil > Contaminated >...
CGGGGTGGTGGTCGAGGTCGTGGTCGGGGTCGGGGTCGGGGTCGGGGTTGAGGTCGAGGTCGTGGTCGGGGTCGGGGTCGAAATCGAGGTCGGGGTTGACGTAGAGGTCGAAGTATCTTGTAGGAGGCTAATCATGTATTACATCTTAGCTGGAGCCGGTATCTTAGCATTGATGTGTCTATCGGCCTGCGCGGTAAAAACCCGGTTGCGGGACCGGCACAAGCTGACGTTCGATGGGATGGCCAAAAGGAAGATAAAGAGGGTAGGGATATGACCAGACCAATTAAGTTTAGATGCTGGGATAAAAATCTAAAGAGATGGTTATCCGCTGATGATATGCCCGTAGTCCCAACCGGTGATTGGGTAAATATATTATCACTCGACGCCGATTGGTGCGAATTTGGTCAATTCACTGGGCTAATGGATCGCAAGGGCAAGGAGATTTGGGAGGGGGATATTGTCAAAGTGGTAAGTAAGCTGGTTGGCTTTGCGTCCGGTATTCCTACCGAGGGAATCGACACCAGTTTTTATGTAGTAGTTTGGGTTGATGATTATTGCCGTTTTACCACCAAAAGGATGGATGGACACGTGGAGAATGGGTTTGGTTTAAGAAAGGAGCATAGTGAAAAATGGTTTGAAGTCATTGGGAACATTCATGAGCATGGTCCTTTATTGAAAGGAGGCAACAGCTAATGAAATTCGAGGACTGGTTCGAGAAGCAGTTCGGGAAGGCACCGCAACCCAAGAATAGTTTATCGGACCTATGGGACGAGACCGACAGGTTGAGGAAATTGCTTAATCTGGCAGAGGCCCAGGTTCGAGAACGTGAACGCTGGATTGACCAGCGGAAAGCGGCATTATACGCCTGGAACATGAAAGAGAAGGATAAAATTTGATGGGCCAACGAGGTATTGTGTAAAAGTAAAATAACCGGGAACCACGAGCATAAGGGAGGTAATTACATGATTGCCGGGTCGGAAAAAGCAAAAAAGAGTCTTCGTAAACGTCTCGTTGTGGACGTTGCCGGGTGGCAAAAGCGCGGGTCCACCCACTTCGGGTTGACGGCGCCGGGGCCGATTCAGTATTTCGACCTTAATGTCGGGTCCGAGGGAGTTATTGATAAGTTCGTCGATAGCAAGGAGATTTACCGCGCCAAGGAGCCCTATCGGTTTTACGCCGCCTCCGGAGAGGAAAATTGGGTGGCGACGTGGGAGAGGTATAAGCGTGATTACTTGGCGGCGCTGGCGGACCCGGCAATTAAGAGTTTGGTTATTGACAAGCACTCGGAAGCGTATGAACTACTGCGATTGGCACGCTTGGGTAAACTGACGCAAGTACCCCCCAATCGGTATACTCCCGTTAATGCGGAAATGTCGTATATGATTGAGAAAGGGGTGGATAGCGGGAAGAACGTCGTATTCGTGCATACAATGGGGGATGAGTACATCGGGACGATAAATCAGAAGACGCAGGCTGAAGTAAGTGTGCGTACTGGGAAGTCGAAAAGGAACGTGTTTAAGGAGATGCCCGGTCTGGCGCAGGTGTCGATTGAGATGCTACGTAATGACGACGAGCCGGTGGAAGAAATGTTCGGGTTGAGGATTGTTGATTGCCGGTTGAATCCGGGGGCGAATAAGACGGAACTATGGGGCGCTATGTGCAATTTTTCGTTCTTGGCGGTGACGGTAATGCCTGAAAGCAATTTGACGGATTGGATGTGAGTTACGCCGGGAACATTGAACAAACGTTGCGATGGAGTACCACTGGGGGAGGGGGAAGATAATGCTCATGCCCGCTAAAGCAAAACGTATCGTCGATACCGATTTCGCCTGGGTCATCCAATGCCTGCGCGATGAATACTCCCACCTTACCGATTGGGAAAAGGAATTCGTGTTCGACGGGGGCAGAAGTATTACCAAGGCGTATGCGATTTACGGGGACTTGACGGAGAAACAATATAATAAGTTGCAGGAAGTATACCGTAACGCAATGAATCGCACTAACACTAACACCCGACGTTACTAATACGGGTGAGAGGGAGGTAATAATGCGCCAATTCCCGAGTCGCAAAAGGCAATTACCAATAAGCCAGCGGTATAAATCCCACGGCAAGGACCAACGCGACATCATGCGCAAGTGCGATCGGTTATTACGTAAGTGGAAATTGAACCCGCCGGGAATGCGGTTATGGTTGAAAGGTAAGAAGGGTGGATACGGGTTACAGGAATTAAAAAGGTGTATTGAAATGGGTATTGAGTATCACCCGCCGCATAAACCGAAACCGGTATTGGAGCCGGAATTGTTGCTGGAACGGTACGTGTGCCTGTCGCAGGGGGCGTGCGGATGGGTGGTGCAGGTTGTTGGGGTATTGTTCGATCCGAGTAGTGGGGAGACGCACACGGAAATAGTGGAAAGAAGCGTGGATGCGCATCGGGATCGGGCGCTGGCGCTAGCGGAGATGTTTGAGAGGGCGGGAGAATACGGGGTAGAAGTGAGAATATGAATAAAATACCCGCGAAAATACCGGAAAAGTAAACACAACGGAGGATGTTAACTTGATAACCTTGGATCGTAGGCGCGGTAGTGGGGAGCTTTTGTGTCTATTCCCGCGTGGAAGCGTGGCGTTAGGTGATCTTGAGTATGGAGATTTTTCTTTGCTTGGTAAGGGGGTTGACGGAGAGCCAATTACAGTTGGGTTTGAGCGCAAAAAGATACACGATATGATAAACAGCATGTCCAGCGGTAGATTACAGGCACACCAATTGCCCGGCTTAATCTCTTCCTATAAAGTAGTAAACGTCATCTTAGAGGGACTGTGGAGAGGTAATCCGCATACGGGCATTATTGAGACCCCCAAGGGGGGGAAATGGCTACCCCTATCGCATGGTAAACGAAGATTCCTATTTAAAGAAGTTGTAGGATTCCTGGCCACTATAACCTATGTAGTCGGCGTTAGAGTTTGGCGTACCGCCAACGAGGGTGAAACCGTGCAACTCCTCACAACGTTGGCACATTGGTGGACTTCAAAAGATTTCAACGAACATCGTTCCCATTTATCGTTGCGAACGGAAATTGCAGATACGGCGCAGTTGACGCAACCGGGATTAGTGCAACGGGTTGCGGCGACGTTGCCGGGAATCGGAATGAGGAGATCACGAGAGGTTGCTAAACGTTTCGGCAGCGTTATGGACCTCGTAATGGCGGATGCCGGAGAGTGGGAGGCGATCCCCGGAGTGGGTAAAGGAATTGCGAAAAAGGTCCGGGAGGCGATAACGGGTAGAGTGGAGTAAGAAACCCATAGTTGTGTGCCGGGAAGATGGTAGAGTTGGGGTTTCCATGTAATTAGCCAGGAGGCGATAACCAATGAGTGATGATTTTTACACAAAACTACAAAAGGACTTGGAGGCCGCGCAAAACTCCGGCATGGTTACTAAACACCGTACTGAATTTTACAAATGGGGCACCTCGGGGGAAATAACGTACCTTAAGCGTTTGGGAACGTGGTGCGAGCCGGATCACCATTCGGGATTTACTCGCCTCGATTTATTGTTGAAGTATAAGGCGTCGATGACGGCGCGGGTGAATTGGGATGGAATTGATGCGAAAAAAGTAAGTAAGTATTTGGAAAAGTGCATACGGGAGGAAATGAATAAATGACTACATACCCGTATTATTATTACTTATCGGACGAGGAGGTGGAAGAGAGAATTGCGGGGCTTAAAGGGGTGAGGGCAAGAGTATTCGCCAACACTGAGATCACAACCGGGGATAGACGCCATGCACTATTCGTGGCGTCTTCTTACCCGGAAGACAAGGAGGAAATAAAATGACGGTAAAGGAGTTGATCGAGGAGTTGAAACAGGTGAAACAAGATAGCCCCGTATTCGTGTGCATACTGGATGGTAAAGACTATTTTGATGGATTTAGTTCTTCGGCGCGTTTCGTAACTACTTCCGGAACGGGCGGCGGTGAAATTGTAATAATCAACGGGGGGGGGGAAATTTGAATGAAAACATTCGCGCTTGTATTGGCGCTAGTGGCGATCGTAGCAGCGTCGGTGGCGATAACGATGTCCGTTATTACCAAAACGGACACGGCGGTGCGGACGGAGAGGGATCAGTTAAGGGAGCAGCACGCGAGGGATACGAAAGAGGTCGCGGTGTGAACGAAGCAATTACGGGTTTGCTGGAGGCAAGCCGCGGAACATCAAAAGAGGAAGCATTGAAAATAAAATTCAAAAGCGTTAACTTCAGGCCGAATTCGTTGGAATGCGTGGGCTTGTGCAACGAAATCATCGAACAGTACCAAAGTCGGGGATTGCGCCTCACGCTCCGCCAATTATATTATCAATTAGTGATCCGCAATGCCGTTCCCAACGTGGAACAGTCATACAAAAGGCTATCCACGCTAGTCAGCGATGCGCGTTTGGCCGGACTAACGGACTGGGATGCGATAGAAGACCGTGTACGGCAACCGCGAATACAGAATGAATTTACCGGACTTCCCGATCTGGTTAGTGTAGCCATCCGCGCATACCGTTTGCCCCGCTGGAAAGGACAGGAATGGTACGTGGAATTATGGGTCGAAAAAGACGCTCTCGCCGGTATACTCGCGCCATTAGCCTCGGAGTTTCACGTAACGGTGATGGTAAACCGTGGCTATTCTTCCCAGTCGGCCATGTTTGAAAGCGCCAAACGCTTTCTCCGCGCACAAGATCGTAGGCCGCTTTTATACTACCTTGGAGATCACGATCCCAGTGGAGAGGACATGGTACGAGACATCAGGGACCGCTTACGGATGTTCGGAGTTGAAAACATTGCCGTTGAGAAGCTCGCCTTAACAATGACCCAAGTGGAACGTTATAATCCACCACCAAATCCGACAAAAGTAAGTGATCCCCGCGCAGAGGCGTATATCAGGGGGCACGGGCATTCGTCTTGGGAAGTGGATGCCCTCCCCCCGGAAGTACTTAGTGAGATCATCCGCAACGCCTTCAGTTTAATCGTGGACCGGTATAAAATGGCTAAGGTGATTCGGCGAGAGGAAAGGGATAAGAAATTCCTTCAAGGACAGATTAAGAGTAAATAATGGATTGCGCAAATTGCCATAATCCAATCCCTCCCGACTGGGCCTACGGGTCGATCGGGTTTATTGGCGAAGCCCCTGGATTATGGGAGGCGAGGGCGAGGAGGAATTTCGTCGGGAAAAGCGGCGAAGAGTTAGACGCGTACTTATGGCCTCTGCGTCTTCCCCGATCGCGGTGTTACATTGACAACGTATTGGCGTGTCACCCGCCGGGGGACCGTAACCCATTGTCGGAAGAGATTAAAGGCTGTCGGGAGAGGTTACTGATTAATATTGAAAAAGCGCATCCCCAGGTTATCGTGCCACTCGGGGCATTCGCCACTAAGTTTTTCCTCGGGCAAGATGCAGACCTGGCTGCGGAACACGGAATACCCCATCGGTGGGTGACGCCTGCCAAAGAAATTTCCGAATTGGATGGCACCATCGTACCCACGTGGCACCCTGCAAGGGTATTACACGGGGATTCCTTCTTTATGCAGCACATCAAAGACGACATCGCCATGGCAGTCGGCATACTACGTGGGGAGAAACCAAAAGCACACATCCAGGATGCACACCCCAATCCCGCATACTCATCGGTAACGTCTCCTGCTCACCTGCAACGCGTTCTGGCGGGCGCCAACGTCATTGCCATGGACACCGAGACGTTACCGGATGGCATTCCGTATTTCGTATCCCTGAGTGTATTACCGGGGGTGGCTTACGTCGTAAAAGTAGAACGGGGTAGTCCGTTACTCGAATTACTGGCTCTCCATTCATCCCGCCGGGGCGTTAAGACCGTACTCCACAACGCCCTATTCGACCTCGTAGTTCTGGAGAAGATGGGTATACGTCCGGCAAACGTAGAAGACACGATGGTTATGGCTTACCTTCTCCAGACCCTTCCGCAGAAACTGAAGTTGTCGGCGTATCGGTTATGCGGGATGAAGATGGAAGACTTCGACGACTTGTGCAGGCCGTATTCGGCGCGACACGCGTTGGAGTATTTGGTCGAAGCAATGATGAAGGAGTGGCCTAAGCCGGAGGCGGTATTGGAGTGGTCGAAGGGAGAAGCGCACGTTCGTCAACCCCAACCCCTCACTAAAAGGTTGGCGGGGATTGTCAGAGATTACGCGAAAGACCCGGCATTGGATATTTGGGCGAGGTGGGACGTGATCGACGGGAAGGAGCTGGTGGAGAAGGAAATGGGTAACTTCCCCCGAGTAAGTATCGGGGATGTGCCGTTGGATGAGGCGGTGTATTACTCGGCGAGAGACGCCGACGCAACACTGCGCGTGTACCTGGAATTGGAAAGGAGGATTGGATGAAGAGGAGACTATGCAGATGTGGATGTGGTCAAGTTACTAACGTGTGCAAAGTAGAGAGAAAGGACCGAGGAATTAGAAAGGGAGAACACTACTTTTATATCCGTGGCCACACTGCACAAGGGAAGACCGGGAGGAATAGCCCTGGATGGAGGAGGGGTTGGACAATTAATAATAAAGGGTATATTCTTCGGTTCGTTCCCGACCATCCCAATGCCCCAAAGAACGGTTATATGATGGATCATATTCTCATCGCCGAGAAGGTTATGGGAAAGGTGTTGCCACCAGGAGCGGAGATGCACCATGTGGATGAGAATCCATCAAACAACCGGAATAACAATTTGGTCATTTGTGAATCGAAAAAGTATCACGCTATTCTTCATTCTCGTATGAGAGCCTTTAAGGCGTGTGGTCATGCCCACTGGAGAGTGTGTAATCACTGCAAGAAATGGGATGACCCGAGGAACATGTACACAACTTATAAAACTGCTCATCATCGGGAATGCGAAAATAAATACAACAGGGAAAGGTATCACCGCGTATGAGCCTTCGTGAAGTTTACAATCGAGATATTGGCATACTCGGAATGATAATTGACATGCAACAACGCGGGATGCCCGCCGACGCCGAATACTTTCGCGCACTGTCCGTCGAGTTCCAATCCGAAATGGACAACATCGCGGAGTTGGTCGGAACGGTCGCCGGGGTCGGGTATATTAATTTAGCATCGCCAACGCAGGTTGCCGACTTATTATACGGAAAATTGAAACTGAATAAATTAATACCGCGATTTACCGGGTTTAGCACGGACGAGGATGCATTAAACAAGATTAAACACGCACACGTTGCAGTTCCATTGGTAATCCGGTATCGGGAACTGGGAAAATTAAAGGGGACGTATGCAGATGGTCTTATTGAGAAACTGGGCGGAACTACTGATGGAAGAATACACACGTCTATCCGCACTACCCGCACTGCAACGGGAAGACTTAGTTCGGCTAATCCGAATCTTCAAAATGCACCCATCCGATCCGAAGACGGAAGAAGGATTCGTATGGGATTCCGATTTCCTGAAGGAAGTGGAAGAATTTTTATTTCAGGCGATTACGAACAAATTGAACTTAAAACTCTAGCCCACGTAAGCCGGGACGCAGCCATGATGGAAATATACGGGCGTGGCGAAGACATCCATGCGGCGACGGCGGCTGAAATGTTCCAAATCCCGATCGACAAGGTCGATAACATGAAGCATCGATACCCTGCAAAGAGGGTTAATTTCGGGATTCCATATGGGATTACGGGGAAGGGGTTATACGACCAGTTCATCAACGAAAGTATTACTGCGTTCTCGGTCGCGGACTGTGACCAATTCATCCAAGCGTGGTTTAAAAAGTATCCAGGGGCAAAAAAGTGGATTGACGCAACCAGACGTTTTGCACGCCAAAACGGTTACGTGGAAGACTTGTTTGGAAGAAGGACCCTTGTGCCGGAAGTGTACTCCAGTCAGCCAAGAATCGTTGAAGAAGGTCTTCGCCAAGCGCAAAACGCCCCGATCCAGGGAGCGGCTGCCGGGGTTATAAAAGAAGCCATGAGGCAATTGATACCCGTATATCGTAAATTCATCGCGGATGGCGTACCCTGTTACCCATTACTGCAAATCCACGATGACCTTTTATTCGAAACGGCGGAATGGGCAATACCCATTATTCTACCCCGGATAAAGGAAATTATGGAGCACGCCGTCGAACTATCGATCCCGATCTCCGTTGATTTTAAGTGGGGCGCCATATGGGGGGAGATGAGGAAAGTGAAATGAACAATGAAATGAACAAGAAGTGGACCACTAAAAAATGTAAACGCTGCGGGGAAGAGTTTAAAGTCGGTGTAATCGGAGGTGCCTTGGCGAAATGGTGTCGGCCCTGCGGTAAGAAGTTAAACGCGGTTGGGGCCAAGAAAAGGTACAAAGCCGGGGATGGGGCGAAGAGGAAGAAATAGAAGAAGGGTGGGGATGGGGGGAGGTCGAGGCCGTCTACGGAATTTCAGGGTAATTTTGAATGTGGAATATATTGTTGAAGGGGGTGAGTGACGTGTACGCGCTGTTTGGCCTGGCACTATTGGCAATATTCGGGTTGTTCGCCTGGGGATTGATCGCACTTTTCGGATTCCCCCTGGTAGTCGTTATAATACTGGTCATAATCATGATTTCGTGCTTAACGCGATAAATATGAAAACCCCAAGTGCAATACTCAGATTCGTATCCGACACCTGCGCCAACTGGCAGGGGGTGGCCCACGGAATAAGAAATTTTTGCCACAAAATGGAATGCCGTGATGGAATATGCACGTATTTCGGGGAGTGGAAAAAGAAACCGGACTGTATTTATTTTCACACCGTGCTGAACCAAAACGACGAAAGGAAGGAGGAATACGATGAGTGGAGAAGCGGGGATGACGATCGGGGAATTAATCCCGGAGATCGAGCTGGCGAAAGCACTGAAGATAAGCCGGGCGTCGCTGGGAAAGTTACGGTCTCAAGGATTACCCTACCTAAGAATCGGGGGTAGGGTGTTTTACCGGGAAGCGGATTTTATGCCGGTGTTGCTTGCATTGTGTTCGAGGACATCGGAAGACGAGAAGCAGGGGAGGGTGGAGAGGAAGAAACAGGCGTCAAAGTGAACTGCACAAATGGGACAAGGGAATTCCGGGGAGGAAGGGGGAATGAACTGGGATCTTGAAATTACCATGATGTCTTTAAGATTTCGATTGATGTGTTCCCGTCTCAATCTGATTTTTTCCGAGGTAAGGACGGGGATCCATTTACCGCGACCGGGGTATGACGACGTTAATTTCGAGGGGATTGAATGGCTGGACGGTTTATGAAAGGACATTTTAAAGACGAAACACGGAAAAGTTGGGAGGTGGCAAATGATCGATTGGGTAAGTTGTGATGAGAAATTACCGGATGATGAACATGAACGCTATTATTTGGTCTGGATACCGGCCTGGGAAGTAGAGGATATTCCACACGCGGAAGTACGGTGGTATCGCCGAACAACCCGGAAATTCGAGGCTTCATTCCGGGGTGAGGATGGGGCGCCCGTAAGTCACTGGGCAGTTGTCGGGGCGCCGAAAGAATGAAAATTATGAAATCATTTACGGACTGAGACCGTAAATAACCGGATGCTTCCGGAATAACGATTTTAAAAAGAGGAAGCCCAAGGGCCTTTCGACCCTTGGGCTTTTAACCGGACGGGTATCCATTATTTTAACGGTGGTGTAGTCGGAATTGCCAATTTACCATACCCATTAGGCAATGGACTCTGCTTCAGGTATAATACCCCCGAGAAAAACCCCGAAAACAGTGCAATCACCCCGAATACGTAAAATCTCTCCCCAACGTCTAATTTAGCAACCGTATCCGGGTTTATGACTACGTTCCCGACGTACCCCGTGATGCCGCTTGCCGCCCCGCCGATTACCGCCGCACTAAAGCCTTTAAACCAGGTCCGCCAATTCATTACTGCCTCCTTCCTATTTACTGATTACATCCACTCCGGCACGCTTGCCTGAGCCGACCTGATACGCCCGATAAGTTCGGTTTTTTGGGCGTCCGATAAACCCTCATCCGCTGCAATTTGGTCCGTCCCCCAGTCCACAATCATCGGGATCAACGGGGACAATTGCACAAGCGCACTTACCAATGCGACAATTTGTTCCGGCCCCATAATTACACCTCCGCATAATATTTTAATCACTGCCGCTTGAACAACGCCGTAAGTTGGATTGCCAACTGCGCGGCTTTAGCCAGCGCCTTCGCGTATAGTCTACGCTGCAACACTTGTTGATTGGCATCGGCGGTCTGAATCATCAATACGATATTATCACCGGCTTCGATATATGCAGACCGCGCCTGTGAATACAGCAACTTCGCCCTTATTAAGTCGTCGCCCTTTATTATGCCCTGTAATTCGTATGAGTGCAGGATATTTTGGGCCGTAGCGAGGGCAACGCCTACGTCCTCATACGTCATTACTTCTTGCTTCGTAGGGGAGGTGGTCGTGTTGAATAAATTGCAGCTGCTAATAAGAGCGAACGCGAACATCAACACCATTACCCCCGCCAGGCTTAGTGCGAGGCCTATTCCCGATTTCGTCATCATTGCCGTCATCTCCTTTCTATTCGACATTTACCGCCAGCTTCTCATTTTTACTGATTGCCCACGCAATCCAGGACAGCAGTAATCCTAACGCGTGCCAACTTTCGAATATCCGGTCAATGCCGGTGCGCATTCCCGGACCAATACAGCCATCCGTTTCACCAGGAGTATTTAGTGGGTGTATTTCGACCCCGGTGAATTGGGGCACGTTTAATAACGCAGGCACGGGGCGCCCGAATCGCGGCGAACCGGCAATAACCATTTCGTACCTCCCCCTTGGTATCGCCGTCTGCTTAGGTATTTTAACTCCGCCCTTCTCCAAAAAGCGGTCGCAATCTTCCAACGTATAACACAGTAATTCCCCCCCAGGGAGGTATAAATTACCGAGGGTGGATTTTTCGCTTGGCGGGCTTCGCCTTAGCGTGAACTCCATATATCTCCTTTTCCTTCTTATCCAGGAATTTCCCAACTCTGGCTCCTTCCAGTCCTAATACGATAGCGGCATTGGCGAGGATGTCGCGGTATTGCTCAAAGCACCGTTGGCACTTAGTCACCTAATTCGCCTCCCGCGCCTTCGGGTTTACCCGGACGTTTACCCGCTGCGATAGCCATGTAACGTTCCACGGTATGGCGTGATATTCCCAGGTACGAAGCCGCTGCTCCCACGGAGTGAAAATGACCCCTGGTTTCTTCAACCGCCAGACAGATTAGATTCTGCAATCTGCGTTCCCCGTAAGCAGACAGCAACCTGTACGCACTCCCCGATGGTAATTTGTCAAAAGGCGAACCGATGACGACTTTTCCGATAACGACTACGTTGGCTTGGTTATTGCCGAGAAGCTGCTTAACTTCCATTGGCAGGTTCATCAGGATTTTATCTTCATCCGGTATGGACATTCGTGCATCTCCAATGCCAGTTCCATTCTCTCTTTCTCCAGGCGCAATTCCGCTTTTAGACCGGCTACTTCGTTCTCCAGCCGGCTCCCGGCGACTAAGTGATTGCTCACGGCCTTGGTTAATGTTTCGACCCACCGTTGTAGCTCCTCCAGGTTCATTGTTACCACTATTTGCTGACGGCAACCGTTTCCCTTTTAACACTCTCCATAATCTTACTGGTGAGCGCGTCTAAGATTCCCCCGGCGACTACTTTTTGCACTGCCAAATCGATCATGGCGTCGAAAGTGTCTTTCTTAAACACCCACGTTACGGAACCGATTTCTCTTTTTAATTCGTCGGACAGCGCCGGGATTAATTCCTGCTTAAGGACCGTGCGGAAGTCTTTTAGCGACATGGCGATTTCGATGTCGTTATGCCCGGCCAGTCGCTTAATAACGCGAATCAGGATATACGGCTTATTCCACTCCTTGGATAAGACGATGCTCCAGTCCGACTCGACCTCGATTTCGTTTTCGCAGTGTTTACACAGAATCGTTTGAGCCATTTGTACGCCTCCAATCCGCATGATCTACGGATAAACTTGTATTGCTAATTTACGCCCCAACGCCATTGTGATAATCCGTAAACTCGACGACCATGAACTCGATGAAGAACTGGATGATGAAAGACTCGATGAACTGGAGCTTGATGAAGACATCGACGACGAAGAAGACGAGCTGCTACTGCTTGAACTCGATGAAGATAAACTTGAGCTGCTGGAGCTTGAAGACGACGAAGAAAGGGAACTGCTGCTTGAGGAACTGGACGAACTCGTGCTGCTGCTGCTGCTGGAAGAAGACAACGAGGAACTACTGCTGGAACTCGACGATGAAGACGACAGGGAAGAAGAACTGCTACTGGAAGAACTTATGGAAGACGAAGAACTGGAACTGCTGGATGAACTGCTAATACTGCTGGAAGAACTCGATGATGACGTGCTTGAACTGGACGAACTGGAGGATGAGAACGACGCCGTCGAAGAGGAAGAGGAAGACGATAATGACGAGGAAGAGGAGCTTGAACTGGACGATGATAAGCTGGAGGAAGAGGAAGAGGAAGAGGATGATGACGATGACAAACTCGAACTACTCGAACTGGACGACAGAGAAGAAGAGCTTGATGAACTCGACAGACTACTACTGGAAGAAGACGACGATTGGCTGCTGGAGGAAGAACTTGAACTCGAAGACGACGAACTTAATGATGAGCTGGACGACGAAGAAGACGCCGATGAAGACGACGATGAAGACGACAGGGAGGAACTACTGGAACTTGAAGACGGGGAAGAAGAACTGGACGAGCTTGACAGGCTACTGCTGGATGACGACGACGATAAACTGCTTGAAGACGAAGACGACGATTGACTGCTGGATGAAGAACTCGAACTGGATAGGCTGCTGGAGCTTGAGGAGGAACTCGACGACAGGGAAGAACTTGAACTCGAACTCGAAGATGACAAACTGGACGAAGAAGACGACGAAGACAAGGAACTACTACTGCTGGAACTGGATAGTGAAGATGAGGATGAAGAAGAACTGGATCGGGAAGAACTGGACGATGAAGACGATAACGAGCTGCTCGAACTGGACGAGGAAAGAGAACTGCTGGAGGACGACGACGAGGAAGACGAAGATGAAGAACTGGAACTCCCTCCCGCCGCCACGTACTCATCCGCCCCAATGTCCCAACTAGCAGCAGCTCCCCCTCTGTCCTCACCGTCTATGTCAGTTTGAAAAGCCAGATTGGCGTCGTTGTAGAGGTTAACTCCATGCCCTAACGCCCCGGTGTCTGTCGAACCCAAATGGTAACCATTGGTAAAAGTAAATGTTTGCGACTGAAGGCTATTCGCCCCACCGTCTCCCGTATCCGTCCCATCGGTCGAATTATAATCCGTGCCAGCTGTGAAAGTGCCGACATAGGCGTTGGTATTCCCACTTCCCTTG
>Ga0214473_10006996_pt1 | contig 13422 bp, 7 predicted proteins | sample RVTome_7_FD_203509 | JGI IMG/M metagenome (GOLD analysis project Ga0214473, IMG submission 203509) | Soil microbial communities from uranium-contaminated site in the Upper Colorado River Basin, Wyoming, United States - RVT98D197 | ecosystem: Environmental > Terrestrial > Soil > Contaminated >...
CGGCCGCGAAGGCTAGCGCGGCTCACCGTCGCGCTCGGGAACGAAGGAGGGGGCATGGGCTCCTACGGGAACGAGATCGACGTGCTGGAGCGCGAGCTTCAGGGCGTGCTCGCGGTCTTCGACGGGTTGTCGGGCGATGACTGGAGCCAACCCACCACGCTCGAGCCATTGGATCCCGGCAAGCCGCACTGGACGATCTTCGAGTTGGCCGGACACTTCGACATCTCTATCGGCCTCACGTCGATGCTGATCGACCAGCCCAGCGACGGACAGGTCGGACGCGACCGTGTGAGCTTCTTCATCTTCCCCCGCTCGGAGGTGGCGCCCGTGGTCTACGACTACGCCTACACGATGGTCGAGGGGAAGAAGCCGTCGGACATGCCCGGTGTGCTCCGTGAGACGTTCACCAAGGCGGTCGAGGGCTCGCGCGCGAACCCACCGACGTTCGTCGGTTCGGGGTACTACGCCCTGATGGAGCTCGGCGAATTCGCGCCCAGCCGGATCGTCGAAGCGGTCGTCCACGGGTTCGACCTCACCGATGCGCTCGGCCGCGAGACGATCGCGACCGCGGACGGCATCGCGTTCACCGCTGGGGTCATGGACGAGCTGCTGCACCGCCGGACGGTAAGCGGGCGACCGTCAGACCTATCGGACGACCTGGCGTGGGTGCGTGCGGCGTCGGGACGCGCGCCGCATGACGATCCACGCTTGCCACTCATCGGCTGAGCCTGACGATCGCGACCTGCGGCTTTGCTGTCAGCCTCGTGACGCGAGGCGCCGCCAACTCACCCCGCGTCCGTCGGTCGGCCGACACGGTGGGAACGCCCTGGATAAGGTCGGCAGCGTTCGCTCAGGACGCCCGAAGCGGACGATCGCATTCGTAGGTAGCCACCCCCGCAAGCACGCGTGATTCCTCGGATTTCCGCGAACACCCCCCTGCCTAGCGTCGCCTCAACGGCTCCTCAGTGGGCCACCGAGGCGAAACGAGGTGGGTTCGATGGCGATCCCGATCACGCGAAACACGTTCCGTACCAGGCGCTCGCGCCGCATCTCGCTGCTCCTACTGCTCGCCATCACGGCCGGGGTCGTCGTTCTGGGAACGACCCGCTCAGCTGGCTCTGAGATCCAGGTGAAAGCGACGGCCCGCACGCCTCGTTCTGCCTTCGCCTCGAAGTCGATCCAGGCCGGTCTCGAGACGGATGCACCCACACCAGAGACATCGATGCAGGCACCGTGGGTGATCGCCGAGAACGAGCAGCCCGGAACGTCGAAGTGGCGGATCCCCAAGAGCGCCCCCACGAGCATCGAGGGATTCGCCGATATGGTGAGCGCGCAAGTCGGTGACGTGGTCACCGTGCACGTCTCGACCCCCGCGAGGACGTTCCACGTCGAGGCGTATCGGATCGGGTACTACCAGGGGACCGGAGGGCGTTTCATCTGGCGGTCGGCGCAACAGCGCGGGCACGACCAACCTTCCCCCACCCGGACCCCCGGGACCAACATGATCGAGGCCCCGTGGTCGCCCTCGCTCCGGATCCACATCGACGAGGACTGGCCGCAGGGCGTCTACATGCTGAAGCTCGTCGCCAGCAACGGAGCGCAGAGCTACGTGCCGCTCACCCTGCGCGACGACACGAGCACCGCCGCCCTCGTGATCCAGAACTCGGTGACGACGTGGCAGGCGTACAACACGTGGGGCGGATACAGCCTCTATCACGGCGCGGGCGGCTCCTTCAGCACGCGGTCACGTGTCGTGTCGTTCGACCGTCCCTACGAGGGGCGCAGAGGATCGGCCGACTTCTTCTGGATCGAGTCCCCCCTGGTGTTCCTGGCCGAGCGGCTCGGACTCGACGTCACGTACTGGACCGACATCGACCTCCACGAGCGGCCTGGCCTCCTGATGAACCACAGGGCGCTGATCTCGCTAGGCCACGACGAGTACTGGTCGAGCGATATGCGACGCGGCGCGCTCGCTGCCCGCAGCCACGGGGTCAACCTGGCCTTCCTCGGGGCGAACGACGTCTACCGGCATATCCGCTTGGTCGCATCCCCTCTCGGGAGAGACCGGCGAGAGGTCAACTACAAGGTGGCCTCAGAGGATCCCCTGTACGGGGTCGACAACGCCGAGGTCACCTCGCAATGGCGCGAAGCGCCCGTGCCGAGGCCGGAGAGCGTGCTGCTCGGAGGGCTCTACCAGTGCAACCCGGTGCACGCCGACATGGTCATCTCGGCCGCTTCGTCCTGGGTCTTCGCCGGCACGGGCCTTACCAACGGCGACCGGCTGCCGGGCGCGATCGACCTCGAGTACGACCGGGTGGATGGGGATCTGCCCACCCCCGCCTCCGTCCAGATCCTCGCTCACTCGCCACTCACATGTCAGGGACGCGGCGACCACGCGGACGTGACCTACTACACGACGCGAAGCGGGGGAGGCGTGATCGACATGGCCAGCCAGGGATGGATCCCGCTCCTCACCTGCCAGCCGCCGCAGCAGACGACCCGGTGCAACCGGGCGGCCGTTCGGATCACGGCGAACATCCTGCGGATGTTCGCCGAAGGGCCGGCCGGGATCGATCACCCGTCGAGGCCCAACCTGGGGCGGTTCGGCATCCGACTCGAACACCCGATCCGTGTTTGAACGTGAGGACCGCTCATCATCTCGGCAAGCACCGAACGCGGCGCTGAGCGGCCCATCGTTCACCGTCTGTGTGTACCTGCTGTCTCGGGCAGCGACGTTCGTCACGGCCGGGGGGATCGCACTGATCTCCAAGACGTCGGTCGGCGATGTAGTGGCCCGGTGGGACGGGGGTTGGTACCTGTCGATCGTCCGCGAGGGGTATCCCTCATACGTGCCTTCAGGGGTTGGCGTCGCCGCGCAGAGCAGCCTCGCGTTCTTCCCCGGATACCCCTTGCTCGTTCGCATGCTGTCCGCGCCGCTCGGCCTCTCTCCCGTGCTCGTGGGGTGTTCCGTCTCGCTGGTCGCGGGGCTCGCCGCCACCGTGGCCCTCTGGCACCTCGCGGTCCGGCTGAGCAACGAAGCCACCGCAGACCGAACCGTCGTGCTCTTCGCTTTCCTGCCGTCGGCGTTCGTCATGTCGATGGTCTACGCGGACTCGCTCTTCCTCTTCCTGGCGGTCGTTTGCTTGATCGCGTTGCTCGACGAGAGGTGGGTAGTGGCCGGAGCTACCGCCGCGACCGCTGGCCTCGTTCGCCCTACAGCGATCGCCCTGTGCGTCGCGTGCGCGTGGGGCGCGATCGTCGCGATCCGGAGTGGAGGCTCGTGGCGGGCGATAGCCGCTCCCGCCCTCGCACCGTGGGGTGCGCTCCTGTATCTCGGGTACGTCTGGATCCACACGAACGATGCGTTCGCGTTCTTCGAAGTGGAGAGCCGGGGGTGGGGGAACCGCCTCGATGTCGGGGCCGCGAACATCCGGGCGGTGCTGCGTCACTTCGGCGAGACGCGGCTGACGTTCTTCATCGCGGTGCTCGCGATCGTGGTCGGCGGGCTCGGCGTGGGCCTCTGGCTCCTCGTCCGATGGCACGCCCCGGGCGTCGTCGTCGTGTACGTCTCGATCGTGATGGGACTCTCGGTCCTCGGCAGCAACCCGATATCGATCCCTCGATTCCTCCTCGCTGCGTTCCCGCTCGTGATCCCTCTCGCAGGGCGGCTCTCGCCCCGAGCGACCGCAGCGATCGCCGCCGCATCGGGAGTGCTCATGGGGACACTCTTCTTCGTGACCGGGCTGAGCTCAACGCTTCCACCATGATCCCCGTGACATCGTGCATATGGGCTCATACGCACGGGACACCGATGGTGCTCGTGTCGGTGAAGCCGGACGGCTGACCTGCCGCGGCGACCCACCCCCAGGAATAGCTAGCCGGATACAGCGAGAGCCGGAGTATCCCGAAGGCGCGGTTCTGCGTGACGGCGAGATTCGTGGCCCCGGTCACGGTACGCATGGGGTACTTGCTGGCCCCACCCGTTCCCACCACGAACTCGCGGATGCCGCGGAACGGCTCGTACGTGCCGAACGGATCTTGCGGCAGCCACCGCTGGTAGTTGTGGGAATGACCGTTCAACACGATGTCGGCGTGCGCGTCGTAGAGCAGCTGCCACAGTGGCAAGGTCGCCGACGTCGCGCCGCTCCCGTCGGAGATCGAGAACAGCGGGTGATGCCAATAGGCGAGGGTGCACGGGTAGTCGCCGCTGGGATGGGACCGGAGATCGTGCCGGAGCCACTCGTACATCTGGTTGCCCGGACCGAGATCGCTCGGATCCGTGGCGGGCCCGCATCCATCGCCGGCGAAGCAGAGCTCCGAGGACAACGCGATGAAGTGCCAGCACACGCCGTGACCCGGTGAGCACCCTGCGGGGAGGTCGAAGCTGTAGTACCCGAGCCCGTCGGGGCCCCTCACCCTGTCGCCGAAGTATCGGAAGTAGCCGTTCGGGGCGGAGCTGGGGTCCTCCGTGTACTCGTGGTTCCCCGGAACGGGGAACGTCCGCGCGAGGAACCTGCCCCACGTCGGGTCGTAGTACTTCAGATACGCCTCGTAGTCCCCCGTTTCGTATTGGCTGTCGCCGAGAACGAGAACGCCCGTGAGCCCGGCGAGCAGGTCGGCGGTGTCGTCGTACTGGCAGTTGTCGGGTCGGTTGCTCGGCCCGGGGTCGCTGGAGCAGGCGATGTCGCCGGCGGCGCCGATCACGTAGCGCCTCGGTGCGACCGGGATCGATGGGGACGCGCCCCAGATCGGAGACGGGGTCGGCGCCTCTACGCGCGCCGGGGCCGGCACAGGCGCCGCCGTCAGCAACCCCATCAGACCGATCGCGAACGCGACGGTCACCGCGAGCCTCTTCACCAGGACGGGTCGCATACGCATGCTCCCGTCGAGCTTCAATGACTGATCGTGAACCCCGGCGGTCGAGGACTGCACAGTTGCCGGAGCCGATCACGCTCAGCTCGAAGGACGTCGCCGTACGCGCGGTTCCCCGCCATGTTCGTCAACTGGAAGGGATCTCGTTCCAGGTCGTAGAGCTCCTCTTCACCTGTGGCGTAGTCGATGTAGACGTACCGTTTCGAATGAACCCCACAGTAGGTCGGGACACCTCCGGGACCAAGCTCGAGGTGCTCCATCAGGAAGTCCGTCCTCCAGGGCGCTCTCGACGACGAGAACAGCGGAACGAGGCTCCGGCCTTCCACGTTGGATGCGTCCACGCCGGCCAGTTCGGCGAAGGTTGGTGCCAGGTCGATGTTCAGCACGAGACGATCGTCACGGCGGGGAGAGGCGATCATGGCGTCGTCGCGGATCACGAAGGGGACCCGGATGCTCTCCTCGTAGGGAACCACCTTGCTGGACCACCGGTGCTCCCCCCACAGCATCCCGTTGTCCGAGGTGAACACGATCAGGGTGTTCGACAGCCGCCCCGTGTCGGTCAGCGCTTCCAGGATGTCAGCAACCGCACGATCGACGGATCTGAGCGCCCGATACTGGTCGCGGCGGAACCGCTCGATCGATGCTTCCGCGGATCCCGACAGCAGGCCGTGGCTCCTGACGTACGCCGGCTTGTCGCTCACGTCCGCCTCGTCGTAGCTCTCCGGCCTCCATGGTCCAAGGTCGGAGAAGCGCCGAACGTCCTGGGGGGCTGGGGTAGCCGGCCCGTGGGCCGCATGCGGCGCGAAGTAGAGGAACAGCGGTTGGTTTCGATCGGTGGATCTGATGAGGTCGGTGGCCTGATCGACCAGGACGTCGGTGCCGTAGTCCTCTGGATCGGATCCGTATGACCTGAGGTTGCCGTCGTCGTTCGCGGTGTAGTCGAAGTAGGCGCCGTCGTCCCAGGTCACGAACCAGCGGTCCCATCCGGGCGGAACGTACGAGTCCGCGTATCCGTTCAGGTACTTCCCCATCAGCGCGGTTCGATAGCCGGCCTGCTGGAGCCACGTGGCTACGGTGGACGTGTCCCGGAAGGCGGGGAACCCCCCGAAAGGCTCTTTCGGATGGTTCGTGTATACACCGGTCGAGTGCGAGTACTGGCCGGTGAGGATGCTCGACCGGCTCGGGCAGCAGACGGGATTGGAGACGTAGCCGTTCGTGAACTCGATGCCCTTCGCCACGAGCTCGGATCGCACCGTCGGCATGGCCCACAACGTGTCGAAGCGCTGATCGTCGGTCAGGATCAACACGATGTCCGGTCGCTGACTCGTCGTGATCGCCTGGATCGACGCCGTCGAGGGGCGCTGCGCGGGGTCCGATCCTCGCGTCGACACGACGAGCGTGGCAGAGACCGCGACCATCAGCGCGACGACCGAGGATCGAACAACTGTCAAGGTGGGGGGCGGTGCCATCGGGGATCACCTCCTTCGGTTGGCTCTGCGCCGACGCTAAGGAGGTGTGTGTTCCTGGAAACCCGAGGGACTACGGGGCTTTGGGGGCGCGGCTACCTATGAATGCGAAGAACCGTCCGCGGCATCGATGAACACCGACAGCTCCGTGCGAGATCGGATACCGAGCTTCGCGTAGACGTGCGAGAGATGGCCTTCGACGGTTCGGACGCTCATGAACAACGTGTCGGCGATCTCCCGATTGGTACGACCGGCGGCGGCAAGCTTCGCTACGCGCTGCTCGGCCTCCGTCAGCTCACCGATCACGGCTCGACGGCCGCCGATCCGTGCGAGCTCGGCCCGCGACCGCTCGACCCATAGCCGTGCGCCCAGACGTTCGAAGATCCGGATCGCTTCCTCGAGGGCCTCCCTCGCGGGTCGCTTCTGCTTGGCCCGACGCCGGATAGTTCCGAGGATCATCAGCGTCCGCCCGCGCTCGAAGGGCATCGGCAGGCGCTCGTGCGTTTCGAGCGCCCGAGCCAACGCCTCGAAGGCGGCCGGGAAGTCTCCATCGGCCGCCACAAGCAACGCTCGGTAGCGAGCCGCGACCGCGAGCGCCCACGGCCGGTTGAGGGCACCCCCTCGTTCCTCCAGCCACGCGACCACGTCGGCGGCTGCGTCGTTCGCTCCGAGCTCGATGAGGGCGGCCACGTGGTCGGCCACGAACGGGAACATCGCGGGTTCTCCGAAGCCGGCGCTGCGGTGGAGCTGCCATGCGCGATCGAGGTGCTCGTGGGCGGCGGCCGCGTTGCCGGAAGACAGCTCGAGGGAACCAAGCGCGGAGAGAGCCAGGAGCTCCGCGTCCACCGCACCGCTGTGCAGTGAGGCCTCCAACGCTTCCCTCGCGTGGGTCCGCGCGGCTTCGGCCACCCCGAGGCAGGCTTCGAGGAGCGCCAGGGCACCGAGCCGGCTCGCGTGGCCCGGGGCGAGGCGGATCGTCCTGGTGGAATGGTCGAGTGACGCTGCCCAGTTCCCGGCGAGGAACTCGATCCATCCGAGCAACGAGCGCAGGAGACCGACGGCATCTTCATCGCCCGAGTCGATAGCTTCCGTGAGGAGCGACGTGCACATCACGCGGCTCTCGTCGATCTCGCCGGTCCTCGCCAGGAGGCTGGCGAGGACGAAGCTCGGACGCCGGGCGACGGAGCGCGGCTCGAACGACGTCTCGAGCTCGAGCGCTCGGCCCATCAGCGAACGATCGATGCCCCGCCCGAGCCACACCTGAGTCGTGACGAGCGCCGCGAGCGCATCGGCGAGCGCGCCCGGTTCTCCGGCGGATCCCGCGAGTCGCAAAGCCTCTTCGGCATCCCGCTCGGCAGCGCTGAGGTCCCCTAAGGACGCGAGGGCATACGAGCGCCACATGTGGATCGAGCTGAGGACAGCAGCGGAGGTCCCATCCTCGAGCAGCGCCTGCGCCAAGACATCGACGGCCCGGCGCTCGTCGTCACGGACGACGTGCGCCTGCCCCAGGCGTAGGAAGGCCTCCGCCCGATCAGGGCCGGGCGGAGCGATGGATGTGACCGACTCGAGGAGGACCACCGCCCGGTCGTAGTCCCCGGCGAGGAGGCGATACTCGGCGGCAGCGCTCCGGAGACGGCACACGTCTGCGACACGGTCGGACGGCGTGAGCCGCTCGGCCAACTCGCAGAGCTCAGCCGCGGCCGCCGTTGACCCGCGCGAGCGAGCCCTTCCCGCAGCCTGTTCGAGGGAGGCGGCCGCCGCCTCTTCGGCGCCGTCCGCCGCCAAGGCCAGATGCCGAGCACGCTCCTCGTCGTCGTCCACCACCGCGCTCAGGCGACGGTGGACCCGGTGTCGGTGCTCTCGGGAACCGTCCGCGTAGATCGCCGAGCGGTAGAGGGGATGCGTGAACGAGATCGCCCCGCCATCGCTCTCCACGATGCCCGCATCGACGGCCTCCTCGAGCGGTGGTGCGAGGGGAGAGCGTTCGAGCGCTGCCTCCAACAGTTGGACGGTGGGCCGGGAGCACGCCGAGGCGTAGAGGAGCATCTCCTTCACCAACGAGGGAAGGGCCCCCACGCGGTCGCGGACGAGATCGTCGCGGAGATTCCGAGGGATGGGCAGGGCCAGCCCCGTGGCGCGGCTGTCGCCGCGGAGCGTCGCGCGCGCGATCTCCAACGCGAAGAAGGCGTTCCCGCCCGACGTCTCGTGCAGACCCTTGAGGACCGGCGGCGGGAAGCTTGCTCCGAGGCGCTCACGCAGCAGCTCGGCCATTTCGTCGAGCGGGAGCGGCTCTACGGAGAGCCGCGTCACACGCTCCTCCGGCAACGCGCGCGCGATGCCCAGTGGGAGCGTCGACCCCGAGCCACGCATGGCGATCAACCACCCGATCGGCTCGTCGTCGAGGCGTCGGACCGCGAATCCCAACGCCCCGGCGGTCGAGACATCGAGCCACTGGACGTCGTCGAGCGCGATGATGACGGGGCCGCGGGTCGAGGCCTCACGGAGGACCGTCAGCGCTGCCGCGAACACCGCTCGAGGGTCGGGGGGAGGCCCGACCGGCTCAACTCGCAGGAGGGCGACGTCGATCGCGGCAAGCTGTGGATCAGGAAGGAACTCGAAGAGGTCGCGGGCTCCCTCCAACAGATCCGCCAAGCCGGCGAAGGAGAGCGTGGCCTCCGACTCGGCGGGTCGGATCGACAGCACGCGCCAGCCCCGTTGGACGGCGGCGGCCACACCTCGATCCCAGAGCGTCGTCTTCCCGATACCGGACGCGCCGTCCAGCACGAGGGCGGCCGGCCCGTCGACGAGCCCGTCCAAGAACGCATCCAACCGGGAGAGCTCATCGACCCTCCCGACGACGTGGATCCGACTCGAAGGTGCGTCGGGAGTCATCGCGGCGGTTCATGCTCTGCTTCCCGGTCGCGATGGTCAAACCATCCCTATCCTCGAGGTATCCCGGGTGTTACAACCATGCCATGCAGGCCGATCCTCGGGTAGGCACCGAGCTTGCCGGCCATCGGATCGAGGCGGTCGTCGGCCACGGTGCGATGGCTGTGGTCTATCTGGCTCGCCATCTCCGCCTGGGGCGCCAGGTCGCCCTGAAGGTGTTGGACCCGGCGTTGGCCGAGGATGAAGCGTTCCGGGAACGCTTCATCCGGGAGTGCCGAGCCGCCGCGGCGCTCGACCATCCCAACATCGTCACCGTGTACGACGCCGGCGAAGCCGACGGGGTCCTCTACATCTCCATGCGATACGTGGAGGGGACCGATCTCGAGCGCCTGTTGGAGGCCGAGGGACACCTGTCCCCGGACGTGGCGACCTCGATCGTCACGCAGTGCGCCGCGGCCCTGGACGCCGCTCACGCAGAGGGGCTCGTGCACCGCGGCGTCGTGCCGGCGGCGATCCTGCTCGAACGGGAGTGGGCGGACGGAGGAAGGGTGTTCCTCGCCGACTTCGGCATCACGAAGCATGTCGCGGCGACCACTCGGCTGACGCGCACGGGCTCGTTCGCGGGCACCGTCGACTACGTCGCTCCGGAGGAGATCAGGGGCGAGAGCGACGTTGACGGACGGGCCGACGTCTACTCCCTGGGTTGTGTCCTCTACCGATGCCTGACGGGCGAGGTCCCGTTCCCTCGCGACTCCGAACTGGTGACGATCTACGCGCATCTCGAGGATCCACCGCCGCTCCCGAGCGCCGTTCTGCACGCTCTCCCGCCGGCTATGGACCACCTGATCGAACGGGCTCTCGCCAAGGACAGGGAGGACCGGTTCGCCACCTGCCTCGAGCTCGCCGAGGCGGCCGCGCACGCCATCGGTTCCACCGCCCCGGCCTCAGGCACCGCCCGCGACGCGACCGCGGCACCTTCCGTGGAGATGGCGGAACGCGCCGCCTCTTCCGGTAGCCGAGGGAAGGTCCTGCGGTATGCCGGGATCGTCGCCGGCGCGCTCCTCCTCGTGTTGACCGGAGCGCTGTTGGCCGGGTCCCGCGATCCGCAGCCGGCGCGGCCGTCATCGGCGGACTCGGGCTCGCGAGCGATCCCCGGAAGCAGCGGGACGAACGTCATCGTTGCGGCCGGAGAGATCGCATGCGCGTCCGCGCCGGTGGAGGGGGAACTGGACCATTGCCGTTATGACGCTACGGCCGAACTCATCCGCCCGGGCGAGCTCGCCGCCGTACTGGCCCTCGGTGACAACCAGTACGAGTCCGGAACCTACGACGACTACGCGACCTACTACGACCCGTGGTGGGGACAGGCCAGATCCATCACCGAGCCGATCCCGGGAGACCGTGAGTACGCGCAGGGAGCGTCGTCGGAGCCCACCGGGTACTTCGAGTATTTCGGCGAACGCGTGATGGGCACCGACGGCCTCGGCTACTACAGCTTCGACCTCCCGTCGGGTTGCACGCCGAGAGACGACCTGTGCTGGCACTTCGTCGCGCTCAACTCCGAGCTCTGTCTCATGTCCGGCGGTTGCGGTCCCCAGGTCGAAGGCGTCAGCCCCGGACCGGGGACGAAGATGTATCGGTGGTTGAAGGAAGACCTCTCGACACACAACAACGGCAAGTACACGTGCACCCTGGCGTACTGGCATCACCCGTTGTTCTCGTTCTCGAGCGCGAGCGCGCCGTCGCCCGAAGTGCAGCCGCTTTGGGATCTGCTCTACGCCGCCCGCGCGGACGTCGTGCTGAACGCGGATGCGCACAACTATCAGCGATGGGAGCCGCTGGACCCCCAGGGCCAGGGGGACTGGACTCGCGGGATCCGCCAGTTCGTCGTCGGAACGGGTGGAACGAGGAAGGATAGGTTGGCGTCCGGCGCATGGCCCAGCGGCCTCGCCGTCGCCCAGGACACCACGTTCGGCGTCCTCAAGATCACGCTCGCCGATGCAGGCTTCACGTGGGAATGGGTATCGGCCGAGGGTCAGCCGGCGTTCTCCGACACCCGTACGATGCCCGTGAGCTGTGCATGACCGACCCGCGGGTGGGAACCGAGCTCGCCGGCCACCGGGTGTTGTCCGTGATCGGCCGCGGAGGGATGTCTGTCGTCTACCTGGCCGAGCACATAAGACTGCGACGCAAGGTCGCTCTGAAGGTCCTCGGTCCCGAACTCGCCGAGGACGAAGCGTTCCGCGAGCGGTTCATCCGCGAGTCGCGTATCACGGCGGGTCTCGACCATCCCAACATCGTCACCGTCTACGACGCCGGCGAAGCCGACGGCGTGCTGTACATCTCGATGCGCTACGTCGAGGGCACGGATCTCGAGCAGCTCTTGCGGAACGAGACGCGATTGGACCCGGGTCGGGCCGTCGCCCTCGTCTCCCAGGCGGCCGCTGCCCTGGACGCTGCCCACGCGGCCGGGCTCGTGCACCGTGACGTGAAGCCGGCGAACATCCTGCTCAGCTCCGAACCACGTTCGTCGGCCGACCGCGCGTACCTCTCCGATTTCGGCGTGACGAAGCGGGTGGACACCGGTGTCAGCATCACGCGCACCGGCCAGTTCGTGGGCACGGTCGACTACGTGGCCCCTGAGCAGATCAAGGGCGAGGACGTCGATGGTCGGGCCGACGTCTACTCCCTGGCCTGCGTGCTGTATCGCTGCCTCACCGGGGAGGTGCCGTTCCCTCGAGACACCGAGGTCGCCACGATCTACGCCCATCTCCAGGATCCGTCTCCCATGCCGAGTGAGCACCGGCCTGAGCTCTCCGTCGGCTTCGACGCCCCGATCTCCCGGGCACTCGCCAAGTCGCGTGACGATCGGTTCGACACCTGCCGGGGTTTCGCCGACGCGGCCGGCGATGTCGTCGATCCGCCCGGTGCCGTAGACGCCGCGCCACGCACCGTCGACGCCGTGCCCACTGAACAGCCGCGATCGAAGCCGACACGACGACGGATCGCGTTCGTATCGGGGAGCCTCGTGGTCGCGGCGGGCATCGCGATCGTCGGGTTCCAACTTCTCCCTTCTCGTGATGGCGGCGGCCGGTCCTCGGAGGCGAGCTCCCCTGCGCCTCCGAGCCCCCTCCCCCACCTAACGTGGAGCCCGGTCGTCGATGCGGGGAATGAGCTCGATGGTCCCGACGATCAGGAGATCGCGGGTGCCGTCCTGCTGGACGGCACGATCGTCGCCGTGGGGGACGACGACGCCGGCGGAGACAGGGACGCGGCCGTGTGGACGTCGTCCGACGGCAAGCGATGGACACACGAGTCGAGCGGATCCTTCGGAAGGATCGGCGAACAGCGGATGGATGCCGTCGCCGCTGTCGATGGGGAACTGGTCGCGGTGGGTTCGGAGCGGGCCGGCGGTGACACCGACCCGGCGGTGTGGAGTTCGGCGGACCGCGGGGTCACGTGGGACCGGGTGGAGGGCGCCACCAGCGGGCTGCACGAGGCGGGCGATCAGGCGATGCAGGTCGTCGTTGAAGCGACCCCCGGAGTGGTGGCGGCGGGGTTCGACACCTCCCACGGCGGCTTCGACGCTGCGGTCTGGACATCGAAGGACGGGTCGCGCTGGATCCGGCTGACGCTGACCTCTCTCGCAGGGCCGGGCGATCAGCAGATCCTCGGCGCGACGACCTTGGGGGAGCAGTTGGTCGCCGTCGGCTCCTCCACCTCGGAAAGCGACGACCTGGACGCCGCGATATGGGTGAGATCCGGAGGGACGTGGACGGAGGTTGCCGACGGTTCGCTGGGTGGCCCGGGCGACCAGCAGATCGCCGCGATCGTCGCCGGAGGGCCCGGTTTGGTCGCGGTGGGATCGGACACGTCGGGAGGAGATCTCGACGCCGCGGTCTGGACCTCCGCCGACGGACTGAGTTGGGCTCGCGTCCCGTCGACGAGCGCGTTCGGCGGGACCGGGGATCAGACGATGACCACCGTGACGTGGACGGGCGCGATCCTGGCCGCAGGCGGCGCGTCCGCAACAGACGAGGGCGATCCCGACGGAGCGATCTGGTTGTCCGCCGACGGATCACATTGGGAGCGTGCGCCGGTTCGGGCCCTGGAAGGCCCCGGATCGCAGCGGATCAGCTTGCTCGTTCCTATCGAGTCGGACCGCCTCCTCGCAGCAGGTTCGCAAGTGCTGGCC
>Ga0214473_10006997_pt1 | contig 13420 bp, 12 predicted proteins | sample RVTome_7_FD_203509 | JGI IMG/M metagenome (GOLD analysis project Ga0214473, IMG submission 203509) | Soil microbial communities from uranium-contaminated site in the Upper Colorado River Basin, Wyoming, United States - RVT98D197 | ecosystem: Environmental > Terrestrial > Soil > Contaminated >...
CGACCTCAGGCGGCCAGCCGCACCAGTTCCAGGAGCGCCCCGGGGAAGAGCCCGATCCAGAGGGTCGCGGCGGCGGCGGCGAACACGGCGAGGCGTTCCGGCGGCGACAGCCGCGCCGGGGCGGCGTCGATGGGGCCGGGGTCGCGCAGGTACATCTGCCAGACGACCCGCACGTAGTAGAACGACCCGACCACCGACGCCAGGACGCCGACCACCGCCAGCCCGTACAGACCGGAGTCGACGGCGCTCTTGAAGACGTAGAACTTCCCCATGAAGCCGCCGGTCGGCGGGATCCCGGTCAGCGAGAACATGAAGATCGCCATCGCCGCGGCGAGCGCCGGACGGCGCCGCGACAGCCCGGCGTAGGAGGTGATGGAGAACCCGGAATCGTCCTCACCCGAACGCCCCACCAGGGCGGCGACCGCGAACGCCCCGATGGTCATGAAGGCGTAGGCCGCCAGGTAGAAGAGGACGATCGGCGCCGCGCCGTTGCCCGCGCCCGCGCCCGCGGCCCCGGCACCGCCCGACCCGGCCACGACCGCCACCAGGAGGTAGCCGGCGTTGGCGATGCTGGAGTAGGCGAGCATCCTTTTGATATTCACCTGCGCCAGCGCCACGACGTTGCCCAGCACCATCGTCAGGACGGCGATCACCGAGAGGATCGCCGTCCAGCGGTCGCGCAGCTCCGCGCCGCCGAGGGCGACATTCACCACCCGCAGCAGCATGGCGAACGCCGCCGCCTTGGTCCCCGCCGCCATGAACCCGGCCACCGGCGCCATCGAACCCTGGTAGACGTCCGGCGCCCAGAAATGGAACGGCACCGCCGCCGCCTTGAAGCCGAGGCCGATCAGGAGGAGCGCGGCCCCCGCCAGCGCCAGCGGGTCGAGCGGCTGACCGGCGTACGTCGCCAGCTCGTCGTGGATGCCGCGCAGATCGATGCGGCCGGTCACGCCGTACAGGAGCGCCATCCCGTAGAGGATGAAGCCGGTGGCGAAGGCCCCGAGCAGGAAGTACTTGAGCGCCCCCTCCACCGCGAGCACCCGGTCGCGAGCGAACCCGGCCAGCACGTAGAGCGACACCGACAGGGTCTCGAGCCCGAGGAAGAGCGTCAGCAGGTTCTCGCTCGCCGCCATCAGCGACATCCCGGTGACCGCGAACAGGACCATGGCGTAGAACTCGCCGTGCGCCGCGCCGGCCCACGTCAGGTGATCGACCGACACCAGGATCGTCAGGCCGGCGACCAGGAGGAACAGCAGGTGGAAGCAGAGCGCCATCGGGTCGATCAGGATGGCGCCATCGAAGATTTCCCGGCGGGCGCCGTGGCCGAGCAGCACGACGGCGGGGATGGCCGAGAACGCCAGGACGATCAGGCTGTGGGCCGCCGGCCAGCGGAGATCGCGGTCGCCCACGAACGCCACGAGCAGCAGCACCCAGAGACCGCCGATCGCCGGCAGCGCCAGCGGCAGGATCCCGAACAGGTCGGCGACCGTCATCGGGGTGCGGCCCTCATCGCAGCACGTAATAGAGGATGGCGATCGTCCCCAGGAAGAAGATGAAGGCGTAGTTGCGCACGTAGCCGGTCTGCACCATCCGCAGCGCCTGGCTGGCGAGATCGGTCACCGTCGCCGACGCGTTGACCATGCCGTCGACGATTTTCTCGTCGAAGGCGGCGGAGACCCGGCACAACCCGCGCCAGGGGGCGAGGACCACGGCGTCGATCGCTTCGTCCACGAAGAACTTGCCGCGCACCAGCCGGGCGACGGCGTTCTGCGCCGCCGCCGGCACGCGGCCGCGGCCGAACACCAGCCACGCGACCAGGATCCCCGCGCCCGATACCGCCAGGGCCACGATCATCGCGGCCCACTCGCTGATCCCGGCCGCCCCGTGGGCCGGGCCCGCCACCGGGGCCACCGCGGCCGGCGCCGCATGGAAGACCGGCGCCAGATAATGCTCGAAGTGGTTCGGCAGGCGGTCGCCCCCGAGGAAATGCGGCACGCCGAGAAACCCGACCAACGCCGCGCCGACCGCGAGGATCGCCAGCGGGACGGTCATCACCGCCGGCGATTCGTGGAGGTGGTGCCGGGCCTCGGCGGTGATGCGCGGCGATCCGGAGAAGACCAGCAGATACAGCCGCGTCATGTAGAAGGCGGTCAGCCCGGCGGTCACCACACCCACCGCCCAGAGCAGCAGCGACCCGCCGGTGCCGCTCGCCGCCGCCCAGAGAATCTCGTCCTTGGAGAAGAACCCGGCGAGCGGCGGCACCCCGGCAATCGCCAGCACCGCGATCAGGAAGGTCGCGTGGGTCACCGGCACGTGGCCGCGCAGGCCCCCCATCTTCCGGATGTCCTGCTCCCCCGACAGGGCGTGGATCACCGAACCGGCCCCGAGGAACAGGAGCGCCTTGAAGAAGGCATGCGTCATCAGGTGGAAGATCGCGGCGGAGAAAGCGCCGACACCGGCGGCGAGCATCATGTAGCCGAGCTGCGACACCGTCGAGTAGGCCAGCACCTTCTTGATGTCGTCCTGGGCGGTCCCGATGATCGCCGCCAGCAGCGCGGTCAGCGCCCCGACCGTCGCCACCACGGCGGCCGCCGCCGGGGCCGCTTCGTAGAGCGGCGCCATGCGGCAGGTGACGTAGACACCCGCGGTCACCATCGTCGCCGCGTGAATCAACGCCGACACCGGCGTCGGACCCGCCATCGCGTCCGGCAGCCACACGTACAACGGGATCTGCGCCGACTTCCCGCACGCCCCCACGAACAGCAGCAACCCCGCCGCCGTCGCCACACCCGGCCCCAGGCTCCCCGCCTGCCCCAAGATCCCCTGGATATCCAGCGTCCCCGTCGCCGCGAACAGCAGCAGCATCCCCAGCACGAACCCCGTGTCCCCGATCCGGTTCGTGATGAACGCCTTCCGCCCCGCGTCGGCGCAACTCATCCCCGTCTTCTCGTCGAACATCCGGTCGTAGTAATACCCGATCAACAGGTACGAGCAGAGCCCCACACCTTCCCACCCGACGAACACCACCGGCAGACTCGCCCCCAGCACCAGCGTCAGCATCATCGCCATGAACAGGTTCAGATAGGCGAAGAACCGCGCGAACCCCGCCTGCGGCTCGTGACCCATGTACCCCACCGCGTACACGTGGATCAGGAACCCCACCCCCGTCACCACCAGCAGCATCACCGCCGACAACGGGTCGAGCAGGTAGGACCAGCGGACTTCGAGCGCCTTCCCGTCCGGGCCGGCGCCGAGCGGGATCCAGGTGAACAGGTCCTGGACGAATTGCGGCGCCCCACCCGGCTCCGCGCCGGTGTGCGCCCCGGCCGCGGCGGCCGCAACGGCCGCCGGCAGCTCGACGACGGCGCCGATCGACAGGACCAGGGCGGCGAGCACCGCGCCGCAGGCGATGACCGCCACCGCGCCGCGCTTCAGGAAGCGGGTGCCGAACAGGCCGTTGACCAGGAAGCCGGCCAGCGGCAGCAGCGGGATCAGCCAGATCAGTCGCAGCATCAGGTCACCAGCGCATGAGGCTCGCGTCCTCGACGTCGGCCGACCGCCGCCGCCGGAAGATCGCGATGACGATCGCCAGGCCGACCGCCGCTTCGGCGGCCGCCACGGCCATGACGAAGAACACGAAGACGTGCCCGACCATCGCCTGGCGTTCGTGCGCGAAGGCGATAAACGTCAGGTTCACGGAATTGAGCATCAGCTCGATGCACATCAGGATGACGATGGCGTTGCGGCGGATCAGCACGCCGACCGCGCCGATCGTGAAGACCAGCGCCGCGATCAGCAGGAAGAACTCGACGCGCATCATTCCGCTGTCCTCATCATCCGATCGTCCCGCTTACCCCAGCCGGCGCTTGGCGAGGACGACCGCCCCGACCATCGCCGCCACCAGCAGGATCGAAGCGGCCTCGAACGCGAACACGTGACGGGTGAACAGCAGCCCCGCGACCTCGCGCGCCGTGCCGAAGCCCCCCCCGGTCGACTCGGGGGCGAAATACGCCAGCCGCCCGCGGTTCTGGATCGCCCAGAACAGCATCCCGCTGAACAGGAGCCCGAGACCGAGCGCGCCCCAGCGCTGCGGGCCGGTCCCGATCCGCAGCCCCTCCTCGGCCTTGAGGTTCAGGAGCATGACCACGAACAGAAACAGGACCATGATGGCGCCGGCGTAGACGATGATCTGCAGCGCCGCCAGGAATTCCGCCTGCAGCATCAGGTAGAACAGGGCGACGCAGAACAGGTTGAGGATCAGGAACAGCACCGACATCATCGGGTTCGGGTGGATGACCACCAGCAGCGCCGACAGGATCGCCACGAAGCCGATGAGACCGGCCCAGAACTCGACCGTCGCCAGCGCCGGGTAGAACAGGGCCAGGAGCGCCGCGCCGGCCAGGGCGACCGGGACGAAGGCGAACCACGGGCGGTCGGGGGCAATCGCCCGGATCACGGTCCAGGCCACCACCACCAGGATCAGCCCGATCAACAGCGGCACGTCAGATCCACCCCTTCAGCACGATGAAGCCGACCCAGCCGAGATGCAGCAGCGCCACCGGCAGCAGCACCTTCCAGCCGAGATTCATCAACTGGTCGTAGCGGAAACGCGGGATCGTCCAGCGCACCCAGACATAGACGAACAGGAAGAAGCCGACCTTGACCGCGAACGCCGCCACCTGCACGGTCGCCGCGAGGCCGGACGGCAGCCCCAGCCGGTCCAGCCCCGGCACGTGGTAGCCGCCGAAGAACAGGGTCGCCGCCACGCAGCAGGCGGTGAACATGTTGGCGTACTCGGCCATGTAGAACATCGAGAAGCGCAGGCCGGAGTACTCGGTGTGATAACCGGCCACCAGCTCCGACTCGGCCTCCGGCAGGTCGAACGGCAGGCGGTTGGTCTCGGCGAACGCCGCGGTCATGAAAATGATGAACCCCGGAAACTGCCAGAACACGTTCCAGCCGTGCGCCATCTGGTGCCGCACGATGTCATCGAGCCGCAGCGAACCGGCCCCCATCAGCACGCCGACGATCGACAGGCCGAGCGCCAGCTCGTAGGAGATCAGCTGCGACGCCGACCGGATGCCGCCCATCATCGAGTACTTGTTGCGCGACGCCCAGCCGGCCAGCGCGATGCCGTACACCCCCATCGAGGCGAACGCCAGGACCACCAGGATGCCGTTGTCGACGTCGGCGACCTGCAGGCGGACGTCGTAGCCGAACAGCCGCACCGGCGGGCCGAATGGCACGATCGAGGTGGTCACCAGCGCCGGCACGAACACCAGCATCGGGGCCAGCAGGTAGAGCGCGCGGTGCGCGTGCGGCGGGCGGATGTCCTCCTTGAACAGGAACTTGATCCCGTCGGCGAGCGGCTGGAAGAGACCCCAGGGACCAACGCGGTTCGGTCCCATGCGGTCCTGGATCCAGGCCGAGACCCGCCGCTCGACCAGCGACATGTAGGCGACCGTGGTCATGATGATGGCGAACAGCAGGCCGATCTTGACGGCCGATTCGAGAAGCACCCGCGTCAGGACCGGGTCCATCTCACCTCCCCTGCAGGAGGACGCCGGCCGTCCCCATGGTCTGGGCCGACAACCCGGCGATCGCCGGTACGCTGCGCGCCGCCTCGCCGAGGATCCCGGCCGCCGAGTCGTGCGCCGCCGCCAGCCCGCACGCCTGGCCGATCGACTGCAGGAGACGCCACGCCGGCTCCGCCTCGCCGGGCGGACGGGTCGCCGTCCGCAGACGCTGCGCGCGCCCTTCGAAGTTCACCACCGTCCCGTCGTGCTCGCCATAGCCGCACGCCGGCAGCGCCACCTGCGCCGCCTCGGCGGTCGGGCTGCGCCACCAGTCGATCACGACCAATGCCTGCTGCCGTCGCAGCGCGTCGGCTGCGATCAGCCCGTCCCCCACCGGATCCTCGCCGACCACGACCAGCCCCTGCACCCGGCCGGCGGCGATGTCCTGCGCCAGCTCTCGCAGCCGCGCCGCATCGGGAGTCCCGAGGCCGGCGATCAGAGCCCCGCGGGCGTTCGGAGTCCGGTCGCGGCGGATCAGCAGGTCGTCGTCCTGGCCCGCCTCGTGCGGCGGCACGACGATCCGATCGATTCCCAGGGTCTCCATCAGGACCCGCCGGGCCATGTAGAGATCCTCCAGCGTCAGGCGCGCCGAAACGATCGCCGCGACCGCGCCGGCCCCGGCTTCGCGCAGGACAGTCACGGCGCGATCGATCGCCTCGTCCCGCGTGCCGGGCTGCTGCGGCCCCTCGCCGCAGGCGGCCCGCAGCAGGGGGCGTTCGAGACGCGGCCGCTCGTAGAGCGCCTCGTGCGACCGCCGGCCGTCGTCGCACATCCAGTAGCGGTTGACCTCCATGTTGACCCGCGGGGTGAGGCGGTGGATCCGGTTGCGGTAGGTCGCCACGTCGACATTGCAGCCGCGCGCGCAAGCGGTGCAGACCGACGGCGTGTTCTTCAGGAACCAGACGCGCGACTTGAACCGGAACGGCGACCAGGTGAGGGCGCCGACCGGGCAGATGTCGACGGTGTTGCCCGAGTAGGCATTGTCGAGCGACTTGCCGGGAAAGGTGCCGATGATCGCGTGGTCGCCGCGCTCCACCAGGGTCAGTTCGTGGGTGCCGCTGACCTCGTCGCAGAAGCGGACGCAGCGGGTGCACTTGATGCAGCGCTCGGCGTCGAACTTGACGTGCCGGCCGATGTCGTAGCGCTTCGGGTGATGGACCTTCTCTTCGGTGAAGCGGCTGTAGCCCTTGCCGTAGTCGGCCTCGTACTGCTGCAGCCGGCACTCGCCCGCCTGGTCGCAGATCGGGCAGTCAAGCGGATGATTGATCAGCAGGAACTCCTGGATCCCCTTGCGGGTCTCGACCACCCGCGGGGTGCGGGTCCTGACCACCATCCCGGGTGTTGCCGTCGTGGCGCAGCCGATCTGCAGCTTCGGCATCTTCTCGATCTCGATGAGACACATCCGGCAGTTGCCGGCGACGCTCAGCCCCGGGTGGTAGCAATAGTGCGGCACCAGGATCCCCGCCTGGGCGGCCGCCTCCAAGACCGTGGTCCCCTTCGGCACGACGACCGCCTGCCCGTCGATGATCAGCGCGACCTGGTCGGGGCCGGTCTGCGGCAACGCCGGGAGGGCGGCCGACGGATCGGGGGCCGGGGCCGGGCGATCGGTGCGCAGGCCGTGCGGCGCCGGGGTCGGGCCGATCGGCGGGACGAAGGAAACCGGATCCGGCATCAGGATCTCCCGGCGGCCGCGCCCAGCGGGCAGGCACGGCGGGTCACGTGGGACTCGAACTCGTCGCGGAACGCCGCGACGTACGACTGCACCGGCCAGGCGATCGCCTCGCCGAAGGGGCAGATGGTGTTCCCCTCGACCCGCGAGGCGACCTCGGCCAGCAGGTCGACGTCACCCGGCTTGCCGTCGCCGTTCTCCAGGCGGGTCAGGATCTTCACGAACCAGCCGGTCCCCTCGCGGCACGGCGTGCACTGGCCGCACGACTCGTGGGCGTAGAAACGGGCCAGGTTCAGGAGCGCGTCCACGATGCAGACGCTGGTGTCCATGACGAAGCCGCCGGCCGACCCGAGCGCGGTGCCGACCGCCGCCAGCGAGTCGAAGTCCATCAGCACGTCGCACTTCGCGGCCGGCAGGATCTTCATCGACGAACCGCCAGGCACCGCCGCCTTGAGCGGCCGGTCGGGGTGCAGCATGCCGCCGGCGTGCTCGTGGATCAGCTCCAGCAGCGGGATCCCCAGCGGCGCTTCGAACACGCCGGGGCGCTTGACGTGTCCCGACAGGCAGAACAGCTTCGGACCGGTGTTCTTCGGCCGGCCGATGCCGGCGAACCAGGCGGCGCCGCGCTCGGCGATCAGGGTGACGTTGGCGAGGGTCTCGACGTTGTTGATGATCGTCGGGCAGCCGTACAGCCCGACCACCGCCGGGAACGGCGGCTTGATGCGCGGCAGGCCGCGCTTCCCCTCCAGCGATTCGAGCAGCGCCGTCTCCTCGCCGCAGATGTACGCCCCCGCGCCCCGGTAGACGATCAGGTCGAGGTCGAAGCCGCTTCCCAGGATGTTCTTCCCGAGGAACCCCTTCGCCCGCGCCTCCTCGATGGCCCGCTCGAAGGTGCGGCACGGTCCGTGGAACTCGCCGCGGATGTAGAAGAACGCCAGGCTGCAGCGGATGGCGTAGGCCGAGGCGATGATCCCCTCCAGGACCAGGTGCGGGTCCTTCTCGATCAACAGGCGGTCCTTGAAGGTCCCCGGCTCGCTCTCGTCGGCGTTGACGCAGAGATAGCGCGGCCTGTCGAGCCCCTTGGGAAGGAAGCCCCACTTCACGCCGCAGGGGAAGCCGGCGCCGCCGCGCCCGCGCAGCCCCGAGTTCTTGACCTCCTCGACGAACGCCTCGGGCGTGAACTCCTTCAGGACGCGCGCCAGCCCCTGGTAGCCGCCCGACGCCAGGTAGGTGGCGATGGAGGCCGGGTTCTCCTTGTGGATGTTGCGCGTCAGCAGCGGTTCGAAGGCCATGACGTGTCGGCGGGCGCCGGGCGGGCCGCCCTACTTGAGCCTCTCCAGGATGGCGTCCACTTTCTTCGCATCGAGATGGCCGTGCTCGTCCTCGTTGACCTGGAACATCGGCGCCGTGTCGCAGGTCCCCAAACACTCGACCGCCGACAACGTGAAACGGCCGTCGGAGGTCGTCTGGCCGCGGCGGATCCCCAGGCGCTTCTCGAGATGTTTCATCACGCCGCCCGCGCCACGCAGCGCGCACGGCAGTGTCATGCAGACCTGGATGTGATGCCGCCCGATCGGCGCCCGCTGGAACATGGTGTAGAAGGACACCACCCCCATCACGAAGGCCGGCGACACGCCGATCTTCCCGGCGACGTACTCCATCGCCTCCTCCGGGATGTGCCCCTTCTCCCCCTGGATCAGGTGCAGCGCCGGCAGCAGCGCCGAACCTTTGCGCGGGAAGCGGGTCAGCAGCGTGTCGATTTGACGGTCGGTCTCGGGCCGCACCGGCAGGCTCATCGGCGTCCCTCGCGGGCCGCGCGCCGGTTCATCGGTCCACCTCGCCCATCACCGGGTCGAGACTGGCGACGATGGCGATCAGGTCGGAGAGCAGGTGCCCCACCGCCATCGTCTCGACCGCCTGCAGCATGATGAACGACGGCGACCGGATCTGCAGGCGGTAGGGGGATTTCCCCCCTTCGCTCTTGATGTAGAAGCCGAGCTCCCCCTTGGGCGCCTCGATGGCGTGATAGACCTCGCCGGCCGGCGCGGGGACCCCCTGGGTCACGATCATGAACTGCTGGATCAGGTCCTCCATCTTCGTCAGGACGCGGTCCTTCCGCGGCAGGGTGATCTTCGGATCGTCGACGCAGATCGGTCCCTCCGGGAGCCGCGCCAGCGCCTGTTCGAGGATGCGGGTGCTCTGCCGCATCTCCTCGAGACGCACCAGGTAGCGATCGAACGCGTCCCCCTCGCTGCCGATCGGCACCTCGAAGTCGTAGTTCTCGTAGCCGCTGTACGGCTCGGCGCGGCGGACATCGTAGGCGACCCCGGTGGCCCGCAGGTTGGGGCCGGTGAGGCTCCAGCCGACGGCGTCCTTGGCGCTGATCCGGCCGATCCCCTGGGTGCGCTTCATCCAGATCCGGTTGCCGGTGAGCAGGTTGTCGATTTCGTCGAGCATTTTGGGGAACGCCGCCGCGAAGCCGCGCACCTGTTCGATCCAGCCGGACGGCACGTCCTGCGCCAGCCCACCGACCCGCGTGTACGACGTCGTCAGGCGCGTGCCGGTCAGCGCCTCGATGATGTTGTAGAGGGTCTCGCGCTCGCGGAAAGTGTGGAAGAAGATGGTGGCGGCGCCGAGGTCGAGCGCCCCGGTCCCGAGCCACAGCAGGTGTGCCGAGATGCGGGCGATCTCGCAGCACAGGACCCGGATCACCTGGGCCCGCGGCGGGACCTCGATCCCGATCAGCTTCTCGACCGCCAGGATGTAGCCGACGTTGCTCGACAGCGGCGCCAGGTAGTCGAGCCGGTCGGTGTAGGGGACGAACTGGTTGTAGGTCATCCCCTCGGAGATCTTCTCCATGCCGCGGTGCAGGTAGCCGACGTGCGGCTGGACCGCCTTGATCTTCTCGCCGTCGAGCGTCAGCACCAGCCGCAGCACCCCGTGCGTGGACGGGTGCGACGGCCCCATGTTGACGACCATCTGCTCGCCATGGACGGCGTCCTCGTCGCTGCGGGTCATCGGCGTCATCGACGGCGGCGCGGCGGGGGGCGGGGGGGTGGGAATGCGGTCCCGGTCGCTCATCTCGATCCCCGGTCGATCATATCGACTCCTGGTCGCGGAACCCCGGCGAGACCGGACTGCCGGGACCGTCGATCGCCGTCGGGCCGCCTTCCACGTCGAAGTCCTTGCGCAACGGATGGTCGGGGTAGTCCTCCGGCATGATGATGCGCCGCAGGTCGGGGTGGCCGTCGAAGCGGATACCGACCAGGTCGTAGGCCTCGCGCTCCGGCCAGTTCGCCCCCGCCCAGACCGGGGTCACGCTCGGCACCGTCTCCCCCTGACGCGCCCGCACCTTGAGCCGCAGCCGGTGGTTCTTCGCGACCGAGTACAGGTGGTACAGGACTTCGTAGTCGTAGTCCCGGTCGAGGAAATGGATGCCGGTGACCACCGACAGGAGATCAAAGTCGCACTCCGGGTCGTCGTGCAGGAAGCGGCTGAGGTCCACGATCCGGCCGCGCGGCACCAGGACGGTCAACTCGCCGCGGAACTCCACGACCTCGAGGACGTCGTCGGGGAAGCGCTGCCGGAGCCGCTCGACCAGGTGCGCCGGGGGGTTGGGCTCGATGTACGGGCCGCCGGCCATCGGCTCAGTCCCACTCGAGGGCGCCGCGGCGCCAGCAGTAGACGAAGCCGATGAGCAGCACGCCGATGAACACCGTCATCTGCACGAACCCGGCGACCCCGAGACTGCGGAACACGGTGGCCCAGGGGTATAGGAAGGCCGCCTCGATGTCGAACAGGATGAACAGCATGGCAACCAGGTAGAAGCGCACCATGTAGCGCTTGCCGGCCGGCTCGAGGGGGTCGACACCGCACTCGTAGGGGCTCAAGTCGGTGCGGCTTTTCCGCCGCCGTCCCAACCAGGAGGCCAACCCCAGCATGACGGCGGCGAGCGCGGCGGCGGAGATCAGTTGCAGACCGATGGGCACGTAGTCGATCACGCCGACCTCGTGATACTTTTCACAAAGTCAAATCTGGTGCAGGGAATCGGGATGCTAGCACCCCCCCGCGGGGGGTGTCAACGCGCGCGCCTTCCGGGCGATCTCCGGGCCCGGGTGGCGGCATCACGAGACGGGTCCGGACCGGGGGCGCACTCCGCCGGGCATGCCACTGCAACGCCGGAGCCTCGAGTGGCGGCTGCCCGTGGCCTGAACGCCACCTGGACGGCGGCGCCACGCCCTGCGGTTGCCGGGTCGTCCGAGAGCGCGCCGGGTACCCGCGCGCAGCGCGGGTGGCGCGCCGAGGCGAGGGGAGGTTGCGAAGCAACCGGACCCGTGCCCGGCAATCGCAGGGCGTGGCGCCGCCGCCCGGTTATGGCTCCGATCACGGGTCGCGGCGATTCATTGAACGGAATCAGGATCAGGGACGCGGGGCCGGGTGGCGCTCGGTTTCCTGGAGTTTCCCCAGCAGTCGCAGGAGGCCGTCGAGGATTCCGAGCGGGTGCGGGGGGCAGCCGGGGACGAAAAGGTCGACGGGGAGCAGGCTCGCGGCGCCGTCCATCTGCTCCGGGTGGCCGGCGTAGGGGCCGCCGGAGATGGCGCAGGCGCCGACCGCGACGACCAGGCGGGGCTCGGGCACGGCGTCCCAGGTCTTGCGCAGCGCCGTCGCCATGTTGCGCGTGATGCCGCCGGTCACCAGCAGGCCGTCGGCGTGGCGCGGCGAGGCGACGAACTGGATGCCGAAGCGGCCGAGGTCGAACACCACGGTGTTGAGGACGTTGACCTCGACCTCGCAGCCGTTGCAGCCGCCGGCGCTGACCTGCCGCAGCTTGAGAGACCGGCCGAAGAGGCGCCGGGACTCCGCGCCAATCGCCTCGGCCAGCCGCATTTCCCGCCCGTCGAGGAGGAGGTCCTCGCGCCGGCGGGCGGCCATGCGCGGGTCGTTGGTGAAGCGCACGGCGCCGTCCGGGCAGGCGGTCTCGCATTCGCCGCAGAACAGACAGCGTCCCAGGTCGATCCGGATCCCCGCCGGTCCCCGGCTGATCGCGCCGGTCGGGCAGGCGGCGATGCCGGCATCGCACCCGCCGCGGCACTTGCCGGGGTCGAGGACCGGCAGGCCCCGGTAGCGCTCGGGCGTGGCCGGGAGCCGATCCAGGACGGGCAGCGTGCGCTTCCCCTGGCGCAGCCGCACGATCCACGACTTCATCATGTCCGGGCACCGATCAACCGCGGATCCAGGGCGGCGGTCGGATGCGACGGCGATCGGCTCACAGGTCGTGCCCGCAGTAAGAGAGGTTGAAGCTCTTGTTGCACAACGGGAAGTCCGAGATCTGCTGGTCGCGCATGGCGGCGGCCAGCCCGCTCCAGTTGTGGAACGAGGGGTCGAACACTTTGTAGAGCTGGAACCGCCCGGCGTCGTCGGTGATCGCCACGTGGCAGATCTCCCCCCGCCACCCCTCGACCAGCGCCACCGCCAGCGATTCGGGGGCCGGCCGGCCGGATTCCCCCTGCACCGGGCCAGGCGGAAGATCGGCCAGGCGGTCGGCCAGCCAGCGGACCGATCGCTGGATCTCGATCCAGCGGACCCAGGCGCGCGCCCGCACGTCCCCGCTGTCCGCCGTCGCGACCTCGATCGGGTGGTCCCGCCAGACGCCGGCGGGGAAATCGACACGGACATCGCGCGCCGCCCCGCAGGCGCGCGCCGCCGGGCCGACGAGGCCGAGCGCCTCGCAGGTCTCGAGACTCACCGGACCGGTCTCCTCGAAGCGCGCCCGGACGGTGGCCGTGCCCCACAGGAGACCGGCGGCGTCGGCGACCTCCTCCAGGGCGGTCAGCGACGCCGCGCACATGGTGCCGGATTGATCCGCGCCCAGGTCCCAGGCGACGCCGCCGGGCCGCACCAGACCGCGTCCGAGCCGGCTGCCGCAGAGACGGGCGGTGAGGTTCAGGAAATCGCCCCGCAGCCTGCCGCAGAAGGCCGCCGTCGGGAGGTAGCCGACGTCGCTCGCCAGCGCCCCGAGGTCCCCCACGTGGTTGGCCACCCGCTCGATCTCGAGCGCCACGCCGCGCAGCGCCGCGGCGCGCCGCGGCGCCGCCACCCCCGTCAGGCCCTCGATGATCTGCGCGTAGGCGGTCGCGTGGCCGACCGACGTGTCGCCCGCCAGCGTCTCGATGAG
>Ga0214473_10006998_pt1 | contig 13419 bp, 8 predicted proteins | sample RVTome_7_FD_203509 | JGI IMG/M metagenome (GOLD analysis project Ga0214473, IMG submission 203509) | Soil microbial communities from uranium-contaminated site in the Upper Colorado River Basin, Wyoming, United States - RVT98D197 | ecosystem: Environmental > Terrestrial > Soil > Contaminated >...
TCACGCGACTGAAGGTATTGGCCAATGGCTCCCAGCAGGAAGTGCAGACCGAGGACGGTGGAGTGGCAGCGATTGCCGGTCGTGACTAACGTGCAGCCTCCACCGGCCAAGTTTCTCTCACGTGTCAGATTGTCCAGCGATGGTGTTCCGAAGGTTGTCTCTTGAATCACACACCTTGGCATGAGTTCCCGACAGGACCGTCAGCAGAGGCCCGTTGAACATGCTTCGCGGGAACTCCGCTGGTCCAATCGCCGCAAGGTTGAGGTCAGCCACCGCAAAGACTGGACGCCGTTTCACTCTCTCGGCCAGCACTCTGCGAATCCCTCGTGAGGCGTTTTCTTTGAAGAGAGCATAAGCATTGGCGACGAGATAATCCAGGAAGATGATCGTCGGCAGCCGGTTCGCGCGCTTGGTCCTCTCAGGATCAGGATCCCATACACAGCTTCTGGTTAGACGATTGATCAGCTGCTTGGTGATTTCTCGCGTTCTGCAGCCTGTGTCTTGGGGAATCAACTTCATCTTCTTCAAGGGCCCTCGCGGTTTGCACGTCTCTTTAGCCAGGCCGAATGGACGGAATTCAGACACAATGTACTCGACGAGCGTTTTCGGGGGCGTGTCTTTCGTTAAATATAGTATGTTGAGGCGCATCCCGCCGACTTTGGCCGTGATGGCCATCTGAAGGGCGAGAATGGATTTGCCTGTGCCGGCTGGACCCGTGAGAACGATGTTGCATCCATCCGACTTGACGAATCGGAAGCCCATCTCGTGGAGTGTGGTACACTCCAGACGCCGAATCAAAGGCCGCTGGCATCGGCGCTATGTTCGTCAATTTCAGGTATAGGTCTTCGCCCGCGGAATACTCAACGTGTGGCTTGGCGACGTCGACTCGGATGAAAGGCAGTTTCCCTGCTCGCAATAAGTCCTCATAGTTCGCCACCAGGCGGTTGGCGTCCAAGTCAATGCGAATGTGCTCCTTTAGATCGACTATGCTATCGAACGGCGTGATCAGGCCCACTTCCTCGCCCTCGGGCCAGCACTGCTGATTCAGCAGGAGGTGACAGGTGTGCATGCGCTCGACGCGGCGCTTTATCCCGGTCGCACGTCGTGCATGGGGTAAAGCGCTCGCCAGTCACTCGTCTCGCCGATCATGACGGCAGCCAGCGAACGCAGTTGCCGGGCAATTCGCCACGTGTCGCCGCCTTGTAGATTATAGCCGGCGTCGTTCAACACCTCGATTTCCCTTCTCATCTGTCCCTGCGCCCGGGTCAACCGGTGGTGCATCGCCTCCGAACGGATGCGCAGCCGCTTGGCCTCGGTCTGAACCACAATTCCGCCAAGCGCGGCGATGAAGGCCGGCAGCGCAGCGGCGAGGGCACCGAGGAGGATCGCAAGAGGCCGCAGATGATGAAACATCTCCAGTCCCAACGCCGCGCAGGCACAGACCAGGATGATCCACAGCAGCTTCTTCCCGATCCTCTCCAGGCCATTCTCGATCCAGTACATCTTCTGCCCGTTCTCCCAATGATAGCGAATCTGCCCCTGCACCCATTGGGACGCGGCCCGTTCCAACGCCTGGATCGCATCGGAGCGCCCGTACGATATCTGCCGACGCAACGCATCCTGCGATGGTCCTGCCGGCACGACCAGGAAAGGCGCCGAGCGCGTGACGGCTCGAAAGAGCCATTGCATCCAGCTCTGGCGCGGGTCCAGGGAAGCGTAGTGTGCCGGCAATTCCACGATCGGCGCCGAGGTACCCACCGGGGCGAGCCACTGCATGGGGCGAAGCAACTCGGCGAGATAGCGGAAGTCGGCCGCATGCTCCTGGTACCTTGCCTTGCGACTGGTGCGTTCGAGCACGAGTAATATGATTATTACGCCCAATTTCAACCCGCCCAACGGGAGAATGGCCCACCCCGGCGACTGACCATGCGCCAGCAACGCGGACGCCATCAGCGCCACCGCCGCCGCAACCGCCACCCCAGCAAGGGTGAATGCAAGGACAAACGCGCCCCGATAGGTCCGCATGTAAGCGCCGGCCAAATCGGATGCACGTTCATAGAAGCGCGCATAGGGAGCGATCGTGATGTCGTCGTTGGCCTCGGCTGGCGGCTCGGCGGCAAGTGCGAAGCGATCTTGGGCGGCAAAGCGAGTAGCTACAGCCAGCATGATCCCCCAGACCCACCGGGACACGCGCGAACGGATAGGGCACCTGCAGGCCGGATGCATCGGCTCTTCCTCGAAGAACAGCCGCAGTCGCATCACCGTCTCCACAAGGCCGCGAATTCGCTTCTTCTTTTCGACATTAGTCTCCTTGGAAGGAGTAAACAGGTTCGGGACACACATCAGGTAGGATACCCGTCTGCACAGTTTTTCCCTCCAGACGGAGTCGTCTAGCGAGCAGCTCTTCCCCCACTCGACGATTCCATCCACCGGGCGACGATCGGCGGTCCGGTAGACGGCCACGCGCGCCTCATGCTCTGAGACCAACACGGCCACGACCGGTATCTCCTGCGCGAGCGCCTGGCCGACGAGTTCCTGCGTGCCTGCGATGCGGCCGCTGGCCACAGGATCGTAGATCGCCAATAGCAGATCTGCATTCTGGAGGATCATATCCGAGGCCTGCCGGTAGGCCTGGTGCTGTGCGGCCCTATTGGCGGGGTCGTCGGGAGGCAGTGGGGCGTCGGCCTGATAGCGACCATCCAGGCGTATGACCTGACGCATCTGCGGGCGATCGATCAATTTCCGCAGCGATTCCGCCTCCTCCTCTCGAAACTCCTTCTGCCGTTTCCCAGGCAGACCTGGATAGTCCTCCTCCGGAAAAGGCAGCACCGCCACCAACTCGACCTGCACATCCGACAATTCCGGGCCGGACTCCAGCGCCGTCCACGCTCCGATCTGGTCGGCCCCAGCGGCCAAGTTGGTGAGGATGCGCAGACACGGTCGCTCCTCACTGAAAAACTGACGCATTGTCCCGCGTGCAGGCTCGCAGCCACACGACCCCGAGGGGATTGGCGGCACCTCGATCGGTCTTTCCAAAACGGATTGCATAGCTGCGGCAATGACTCCCCAGACCTCTTTGCAGGCGTCGGCGGCCATGTCCTTCATTCGGTTGGCATTCTCGTTAGGCTCCGCGTCTGTTTCCTTGGCAAAACGGCGGTTCCCGACTACCGCCACGTTCAGAGCACAGTGCGGTTTAAGGTGTCCGGCTGCCCTGGTGTCGCTCCCACAATCAGCAGACACATCATTCATCTTTGTATTCCCCGTGTGCAGTGAGCCGCCTCACGCATCTTATCAAGTTCCATGCCGTTATAGAGTTATTTGTTCCCCAGTCATCGGCACGTCCACGCTCTGGATGCCCGATTTCTGCAAAGCGATGCGGAACTGCGCTTTTGCCTCTTGTGTGCCATGAGCGACGCAAGCCCGCCGCGGCATTGACTTCACATGGCCCAACCACTCCATGACCACATTCGCGTCCAAATGCACGGCAGGATCCTCCAGCCTGTGTACCCGTGCCTTGACTTCGATCTCCTGGCCAAGAACAGAGAGCGTCCTGCGGCCGCCATCAAGTACTTGATCAAGTGACTTATCGGGCTGTGACCCAAAGAGTACGACCGCACTTTCCGGCCTTGCGAGATTCCTCCTCAAGTGGAACCCAATGCGGCCATATCCACCTCTGCCGGCGCCGGCAATGATCACGGCTGTCCCCCGAATCTGGTTCAGCGTCTTGGAGCCTGCAACGGTGTCAATCGGCCGCAGGCAGGGGTATATCTCTGAGTCATTCGGTTCCAGAGGGAGAGCATCACATTGCCTGCTAGCGATGGGACTGTCAAGAAACACGAAGACGCTGGGAATCCGCTCGCTCACCGATAGATCCTGGATGATCTGCAGGATGGCATCCCGGCGGTCAATCGAAGAGACCGGGATCAGAACATTGCCACCGGCTTCGCGAGCGTGATGGATGATTTCCGCGAGTTCCTTTTCGATCTCTCCCGCATGTTGGCGGGAAGCTTCGAACGCGGGCAGGAAAAGGTGGTCATAGGAGTCATTCATCACGGGCGCCACGTTCAAGTCGTTGCCCCTGGCGCCCATGTCACCGATATAAAGGATTTTCGTCTCCTGACCCCTGTGCCGGAGGCTGATCTTCAAGAACGCGGAGCCGGGACAGTGGCCCGCTCTGAAGAACTCGATAGTCACATCCTCATCAATAGCCACCCTTTCACCAAGACTATGGGTGGCAAACAGCGGCAGGCAGTTCATGACCTCCTTCTCATCATACATCGGCTCCGAGGCGGGCGGGCGTCCTTTCGATGCCCAGTAACACTTCTCTTCCTCCTGCAGCAGAGCGGCTTCCAACATGCCGAGCATCGCGATCTTACCGGTGTCGGTCGTGCAGTGCACCTTTCCCGCGAAGCCTTCTCTCCTGAGGATGGGCAGCAGGCCGCAATGCCCGAGATGTCCGTGCGACAGAGCCACCGAGTCGATCGTTCCGGCCGGGACGGGCAAGGACAACCGGGTCTGGCCCGAGGACCGTGAGTCCTCGTAACCGCAATCGAGTAGAAGTCTCTTTCCCTGGTATTCCAGAAGCAGACAAGCCCCGATCCCCGGGCGGCTGTCCTCCAGCACTGTCAGCGCAATAGCCATAGGCATCTCCCCAAAGCGATATTGGACGCGACTATTGTAAGGGAGCGCTCCCCCCCTGGAAAGCATGTTTTCGCGCAAAGCGAACGCGAGGCTGTCCCGCCACCTATTGCCACATAGAAGATTGCACAGACAACCCCAGCGGCTACAATGCGGGCACGATCTTGCAGTGTGGTCCCCATTGGAGGGTACGAGCGTGGATAGAATCGTGAAGGCATTGGCCGTCGCCTTTGAGCAACACAAGGGCCAGACCCGAAAACTCGGCGGGGCGCCCTACATCGCCCACATCCTCGACGTGGCCAGAATCCTTCTCGCTGAGCCCGGCGTCTCGGAGGATGTCGTCATCGCCGGCATCCTGCACGACACCCTGGAGGACACCCACTACACGGCCGAGCAACTCGAAAAAGACTTCGACCCCTCCGTCTTGGAGCTCGTTCTCTTCGCCACCGAGCCCGAAAAGGGACCCGAGACGACGAGAAAGGAGAAAACCCAAACCTGGCGAGCCCGCAAAGCGCACACAATCGAAGCCTGTGCCCACGCCTCCGGCGACCAGCTCCTGGTCCTCATCGCCGACAAGCTCTCGAACCTCGCCTCCCTCCAGGAAGAGCTACGCCTCCACGGCGACGCCATCTGGACCTCCTTCAACGCCTCCAAACAAGACACCGCCTGGCACCACCGTTCGCTCCGCTCCGCCGTCGCCGACAAACTCCAAGACACCAGAATCCTCCGCCTCTACACTCGGCTTGTAGACGAGATGTTTGCCGCTTGACAACGAAGACTTCGTATCTGTTCCTTCGATCCGGCTGTAGTTCAGCTTCCTTGTGCCATGCGCAAACTGAGGGCCATCCTCAGGATGGATGAAATAGCTTGGCAAAGGGGCCCAAAGGCAGGGCTGCTACACTATGAGCGGGTCAATGCTGCTGCCTCTCGGCCTCTTCATCTTTTGCTACCAGCAGATCCACGTGCTGCTTCATTTTCTCCCTGAACTGGCCCCATTCCGGCAGGGCAACCAAGTCCGCATACGATATTCCTTGCGCTGGCTTGTCTCCTGTCTGGAGCGATGGGGAGATTGGCTTCGCCTGACCGTCTTGCTTTTTGGCCCGGCTGGAGGCCGGGACGACTTCAAACCCGGCCCAGGCAAGCGTTATGGGCAACTCGCCGATCGCATCGTAATCGTATTTGCGAATCGCGGCTTTCAAGTCGGACCACGGTATGAGATTCGGATTGGTCCTGTTCTCGGGTTCATCTTCACCTTGTCGCCAGCCATCGCATAGACGCTCGGCGTTGTAACGTCCGTGCTCCAACTCCGCCATCATCCGCATCTTTCGACCATAGGTCTGAGCATCGGGGGGCGCCGCAACTGTGCCTTCCGGCATGGGGATGATGTCCCAGCCGCCGATCCGAAGAATGTGCTCCGCATAGATTATCTGCTGGATGCTCGATCTGCGATAAACCGGGCCGAGCTTGCCCCAGGATAACATGCTCGGATAGACCCGTCGCGGGTTGTCTTGATTCGACCTGACATAGCTCTTGTGCTGATACTCGCCGGCCTTCTCACGATCCTGCGGATTCAGCGTGGAAGAAAGCAGCGTCCCCGTGTTGACGAACGCGGCGAGCGTGGCACAGTCTTCCGGCAACGGAATGAGGGTCTCCTTCATCTGCTTCCAGTCAAAATCCGGCAGCAGGTCCGCGACCGCTCGGCCGCTCTTCTCGATCAGGCCGACCTTGGCCCCCATCGCCAGAGCAAGCCGATATTCGAACGCCGTGATCTTGCCCCCGTTGATGCCGAGGACTCGCACCTCCTGGGGCTTGCGTCCAGCCAGGAGCAGCTCGGCCCACGTGTGGATGGGGCCCAAAGGCGTGTAACCGTCGCCGTCAGTACGCCGGATGACGTATTGGTCGTGCACCTGGTCTGTCTCCGGCATCGTGGCATGCTCCGGCAGGTAACCGATCTTGTGAATCCGCCCGCCGACATTTGGCAGATCCCCCACCATGGCGCTGACCCCGGCTCGAGTCCCGCCGCAGATAATCGTGCCCTCGAAGCTGCCGAAAGTCTCCTCCAGGAGTGACCCATATTGCTTCCGCAGATCCTCTTCCAGGCTCTTGTCGCAGCCCCCGGCAACAATTACGACGGACCCCTCGAACGCTGGTCTTCCCGTGGGACAATGGACGATTCTCCTCAACTCATCTTCATAGAGCGTCGCTTCCTCGCTGTGGCATTGCGTTCCCGACCCGCCCGGAGCCATTTCAGGGGATGCAGGCGCGTTGCCAGGGGGTTCCATCTCTTGGGATTTCATCCCGGCTGCTACGGCCGTCACCAGGAATCGGCGGACCCATTCCACTCCCTCCAAGCCTCCCTTCGACACGGCGACGCCCATACGCTCGATCGCACGCAATTCACTCTGGACAGGCGCGCAGCGCGAACAGAAACCAACCGCCTTCGCGTAGGCGTACAGACTCTCATACGGCTCGCCCAGGAATAAGTGGAATCGCCCGATGTAGAAGCTCGAATCAGGCAGATCCACCTTCATATCCATCCGCTTCGTGCACTCGGCAATGGCGGTCTCCAACGCTCCGCGCAGCGGTTTCAGAAACCCGGCGTTCTTCTTTACGCAGATTAGCGCTTCGATGTAACGGGCGAGGATACTGGGCTCGTGCGGACGTGCGGCAAAGGCCTCGTCGTAGCACTCGAGAGCCTTCTTCACATCGTCGTTCATATAGGTGTCGCCCAAATCGCAGTGCGCCCGCACGTTCTTCGGGTCAATTTCGAGCGCCGTTCGCAGGGCCCCGCGTCCCTGCTCTATCTTCCCGGTCCTGCACAGCACGAAGCCAAAATCGCGCCATACGGATGCATCCTGTGAATGTCCCTCTTCAGCAATGACCGTGAGAATTGCCAACGCCTTATCCCACTGCTCACGTGCAGCATAGAGCTGGGCAAGCGTCCGGGCGACCTTCACATCCAGTGGATCAGACTCGTGGACCGCTTCCAACTTGCGGATCTCTCCGTGAAGGCGGTTCGCGTCCATGTAGGCTTGGTAGCCGCTCCGGTAGGTATCCAACGCCTTGATAACCTGAGAGAACTTGGCATCGGCCTCTTCCAGCAGGGCCGCCATGCTGTTCACCTCGCGCTGCAGAGCGACGGGGACATTCAGCTCAGCCTTATAGATACGGTCATGCCCAACCTTGGTCCAGGCGTGCTGCAGCATGGTCTGGATCTGAATCTCCGCCTTCAGACCCCGCACCCCCGCAAGAAACTCAACGCCTAGAATCGACGAAGACCGAGCCGAGACAATGTAGTGAATGGCGCGGTAGCCGAACTCATTCGGACGTAAGCGGGTGCGAATATCCACACTGTTCTTGCGGTCCACCTCGAAACCCGGCTCGTTCTCGATGAAATGGGCCACAATGTCACCGTCATCCTGAGTCAGGGTGATGACGCAGACGCCGGCGAGGTCTGTCATCTCTTGCAGCGGATCCTCGTACTTGGGGTATTTGCGCAGGATCTTCTCGGCAAAGCTCGAGATAGTCTTGGGCCGGCTCTGAATACTCGCCCAGATGCCCAGTTGGCGGCACGCCCGCTCCAGTGTCTCCTTGAGTTTGGTCGCCAGCGACTCATAGCTGGCCTGCTTGTCCCGATACTTGTCGACAAATGTCTTATGCCAACCGCTCTTGTACCATTCCGGGTCCTCAGGCATGTTCGTTCTCCACCAATATCCGACGCACAACACCGCAGCACTTGTCGCTGATGAACGCCCGTATTGCTCGCCAAGAAAGATGCCATTGACTTCGCCCTCTGGCCATGGCCGGTTCCTGAGTCAACTGAGTTTAGTGCATTCTATATGCGTTTTGAGCACATGTCCACAGGGGAATCCGCCAAGATAATCTCGATCATTGGCCGGCGCGGCCGCGAGCGATTGCACAAACCTGAAGGTGCATGATGAAAAGGAAATGCGGATGCAAACAGCAGTGGACAGACTTGATCCGCCGCCCATGGCGGGACTCACGCATATACGCCAGTTTCCACAACGGTCACGTCCTCTTCGTTGAGCAGATAGTCATCGGGCATGGATGTACCTTTGACGAGCGCCCAGAACGCCCCTTTCTTGTCTTCCAGCGTTCCCGGCGGCAGCTTCTCCTGGAGCTTCTTGATCAAGCTCGGACGGGTCGCCGCGAGACTGGCGGCAGCCGTGCCAAGACTATGCGGACCCGCGATGACCAAAACGAGACGCCCAGGATAACGCGGATGCGGTCCTCGGACCAGCACTCCGTAGTCTTCTGTCCACACCTCCTCCCCAGTCGGTTCCAACTTGTCAAGGCAGCCCGGCAACTGCGTCTCCTTGCTTCTCACGTCCCGGAAGAGCGCTACCGGCCAATCGCCCGTTTCGTCCTCGGGCCAATCCAGTGCCGGGGCAAACAACCACTCGGGCCGGGCCTCCTTTCTGAGACACTTCAGCATCTCCTTGCTCCATGGGTTCACCTTGTGTGATCCGATGAGATACAGGTTGATATCGCGCGTCAGCAGGTCCGGAGGTGCGTGTCGCGCGGAGATCAGTTCGATCCCGTTGGCATCCCCGTAAATCGATCCCTGAGCGCTGATTAGACCGAGGATTCCCAGATGATCGCCGAACGTGCGTGAGTCGAACACCTGGCCCTGAATCCGGCTGTGCTTTCCCGGATACTTTGGATTTGCCACGATATATGAAGGGACCGGCCGCGGCGCCCCCAGCATGTCTCGGAAAGCCGGCATGGAAGACTTCAGGCGGACACGCAAATGCTCCGTCAACTTCATCCGGAAGTCATCCACTCCATTCAGCGTGTTCTCGTATTCGAAGACCTCCAGTCCCTGCAGATCGTAGGGCGCCTTGCGTTTCGATTCCAGCAGCAGGAGCGGAATCTTCTTCGTGCCCATAGCGTAGCCCAGTTCGTAAAACACATTCGGCCTCGGATCACTGATCTCTGCGACGACCAGCGTGGCGCGGTCGATCAGAATATGGATTTTCGACAGCAATTCATGTCCGGACGACAACACCTGATCGGCTCGCAGGCAGGCGAGATTGAACTCCTGCTCCACCACTTCGTGAATCATCTCGAAGACCTTTTGCTTCTTGTCTTGCTGCGTCTTCGAATCCTTGTAGGCCATGATGACCAGCACAAAAGGCCGGCCGCGCGTCAGCTCGTGGATTAGATCCAATGTGTTCATCTTTCACCTTTCTGTTGGCGGCTCCTGGCGGCAGATCTTCTTGCCGTCGGCGGCCAGGAGGGTCGGGATCAGCAGGACGAAGTCGCGGTCGTATTGCTGAACGGGGGATGGCAGGTCCGCCCACGCTGCCAGGTAAGGGCTGGTCTTGCGTTCGACGTTCTTGGAGCCGGGGGCATAGGTCCAACCAGCCAGGATCCGCTCGGCCACCCAGCGGGCGTGCTCTATGCGGGCGAGCAGCTCCACCTGCTCCGGCTGGAAGGCGGTGACAGCCGGACGGGGGTCGCTCTGCTCGGCCGCCTCGTAGCCGATGCTCCGAAGTTTGACGAAAACATGGGCCGCCTGTTGACGGCTGGACTCTCGGAACCCCTCGTCCAGGTCCTCCCAGTCGAGTAGAGCGGGGTCTTTCTCCGGCGTGACGCCTTCCTGCCGCCTGCGCAGGACGTAGTCGGCGTGAATCCCGCGGGCCAACCGGTCCTCCATGCCCTGGGCCAGCGATTCCGGATGGCAACAGTCCTCATACATGCCGAACGGCTGGATGTGCGACAGTCGGCCCATGCCGCCCGAGCGGTGCTCCTCCTGCAGCAACCGGGCCAGGCCGCTTTGACGGGCCATGCGGATGGCCACCGGCACGCGGCAGGGATGAAGTGCGGATTGCAGTTGCAGGGCCATCTCCAAAGCCCGCGGCTCGTTGTCAAAGCAGATTGCCACAGAAGTAATCGTCCCCTGGTCGCAGCACCATTGCTCCAGCAGTTGGCGGGCCCGGGGCGTCTCGGCCTGCAGGTTGTGGAATTGCAGGTCGCAGACCTCTGTGAATCGCGGATACCGAAAGAGCAAGGCCGCCTCTTGGGTCTCGGCATGGCGGTCAATCACGGAGATTCGCAGGCGTCTGCCGTTGGCGAAGTGACCGATCTGGGCCGCACGTAGCGCCAGGGCCCGGCCCATCCGGCCGAAACCCAGGATGACCAGGTGCGCCTGGCGAGGGTCATCCTCTGCAATACCTCCGCCGTCAAGGGGCAGATCCTCGCGAAGCAGTCGCCGGACTTCCAGGTCGAACAGGTCGAAGAACCGCAGGGTCACGCCTCCATCGCCCTTGGCGAAGACCGGCTGCAGGGAGCTTCGCAGGTCCACGTCGCTCAGGTGCACGTGGCACAACAGCGGCCGTGCATGGGGGGAATCAGGCGATCGAGCCCTGACCCGCCGGACCTGGGCCGCGATCTCGCAGTTGGTGCTGTCCTCCGGGCACAGGGCGAAGACCTGTCGCGCTCGCCCCATACCGGCCAGATTCAGAACGTCCTGGTCCGTGGCGTCGCCCGCCAGCACGTGGGCATGGGCGTGACGGCAGTCCTGCACCAGGTCGGCGGGCGGGGCCTTGTCGATCACCACGACCTCCTCGCCGGCGGCCCGCAGGTGCTCGATCAACCGCATGGTCTTTTGACCCAGGCCGCACAGGATCGTATGGCCGTTCATATGATGCAGCCGAAGACCTGTTCGCTCCTCCTGGAACAGAGAACCTCCCAGCTTCAGCACGGCCAGCAGGGTCGATGCCGCCGCCAGCCAGCGCGCCGCCTCGATCAGCGGGGGCACCGGCGTCGGCAGCTCCAGCGACTCCAGGAAGAACATCTGCAGGGTCTGGTACACCGCGGCAAACGGGCTGACCTTTTGCTGAAGAAAACCCGCGATACCCGTCACCAGGGCCGCCGCCGCGCAGATCACCAACACTCGCATCTGCCAGCGATGGCCCGGTGCATTCACTGATTCCGACTCGTTCCAACTCATTGGCACCTCGCGCTTCCCGGAATGACAGTTGTGGAAACGTCACAGGCCACAGGCCGTATTGTCGTCACTTGCCGGACCGATTTCAACTGGGAACTGCATTTCGAGATGCATCGGGTCTCGTCACGCTGCATATGCGTGTGCGCGAGTTGCAGGAGATGTTGTACGACCCTCTTAACGTGATTGGCCCGACAGCCGCCAATGCTTCAATCCGTTAGTTGTGCGTTCGGATCTCGGCAGACTTGGCCAGGACGGCGATTTGGTCGTAGTCACGCTGTTCGTAGGGCTCCTGGTATTCCGCGAACAATCGGGCCATGTCGGGCGGCATCAGGCAATTGCGCTTGACGTTGCAGTCTTTGCAGGTGGTCTTGCCGGAGATGCCGAGCCGGCCCACTCCCGCCAGCTCACCGCTTCCGGCCGCCTTGATTACAGTCCCCAGGCCGTCGCGATCCAGCCAGCAGGCGAAGTGACAGTTCAGGGGTTCCACTTCCGCCCAATCGCCGGCATTCAACGTCTGGCAGCGCCACGCCCGCACACCTCGCTGGTCCGTCGGCTTGTGCCAGAGTTGAAGGCGGCCCTCCAGAACGCCGTAAATCTCGACAGCCGGCAGTCCATGAACGTGGACATCCTGAAGGTCTTTGGGCGTGAAGAAGCTCCATGTGAAACCCAGTCCCTGCTTCTGGTACGGCAGATAGGGATCGGCCACGCGCAGGTTGAACGCACGCGATCCGACGCCGATGATCCTTCGGATATCCGCGTTCCTCACGACCCGAACACCGCCGCTGTGCCGAGCGGCCCAACTGCACGCCAGGGCCTCCATCGACGGCTCGGCTGGAGGCTTCTTCAACAAGTCTGTCGGATTGTCACGCAGGCAGGTCGCGATGGCACGTACATTCGGCTCCTCGGCACGCTTGAGCACCTCATCCAGTGACCACCAGCTTGGACTCAGGGAGCGTAGAACCGACCTATCATCAGCGATCGATTTTTCAAGTCCGGCCAGTGCCTCGCTGGTCAGCGAGACGACCACAGGATACAGATACCACTTCTTCGAGAGTCCCGCGTACCGCGGACTCTCGCCCGCGTTGGGAATCACCGGCAACTCCTCCTCCGGGAAGTAGCTCCCCGCCGGCAATCCCAGGTCCTCCTCCATCGGCCGGACCATCGCGGCGTACAAATCCTCGCCCGGCCGGAACTTCGTCGGCGGAAACGTCGGGTACCCTTGCTTGGTGACGAGCAGGTACTCGCTGCACCCTCCCGCCGCACACGGTCTCCGCAAAAGGCAATAGAGCACCATCGAAGATTCAGAACTGCTCGATTTCTTCCCGTTTCGCTTCTCCATCTCCGTTTGCTCCCAAGCTTGCAGAAATCCGAACTGCGGGCCCGACATTCAAGATCCAGGCCATGCATACCCCAGGCGGGCTGCCATGTCAACAACGACCCGCACGAAAATCATGGTTGCGAGGTCGCGCGAGGCCGCTTGCGATATCGCTGTTTCAAACAGAGCCTATCCATGCCGACAGCAGATCTTGCGCTCTGGGACATCAGACCGGCTGGGAGGTGAACACCGGTCATAGAGGTGGGTACGAGAATCGTTCCGAGGACTGTGACGGTGCAGTTGTTTCCTTATGAGATGGGTATATTGGCCGCTTCGAAACAACTCGGCATCGTACAGGAGAAAACTATTATAAGTGGTTCCTCTCGCAAATCTGTGCATGGACGGATGAAATAGCATGTGCTAACTCAAGGGTTTGTAAATGGTTAGAGAAACAAGCCCCTTGGAGAATAGCACATGCTGCTCAAAAGTCTAC
>Ga0214473_10006999_pt1 | contig 13416 bp, 11 predicted proteins | sample RVTome_7_FD_203509 | JGI IMG/M metagenome (GOLD analysis project Ga0214473, IMG submission 203509) | Soil microbial communities from uranium-contaminated site in the Upper Colorado River Basin, Wyoming, United States - RVT98D197 | ecosystem: Environmental > Terrestrial > Soil > Contaminated >...
CACCGCTGTGGTCGGCGTATAGCATGCCTGCGAATGCATCACTGAAGGTGCGTCAGAAACGCGTTGAGCTCCGCTTCGGCCCTTTGCGCCGGATGTCTGCTGGTGCAAGAATCCGTTCTCGCACCCACTCCGGCGGGAATCGGTTCCCGCAGGCTCGCAGGATGGGAATCCTGCGAACAGTGCGTGCGAGATTGGAATCTCGCACGAGCGAGGCGGGTCACGCGCCCCGCGCCGGCTGCGCCGAGACCGCGTTTCAAGCCGCGCACGGGCCTCCAGAGGGGTTCACGGTTCTGTGGCATCGCCAACACCCGCGCCGCCGAAAGGACGTCAGCGTCCAGATTCGTCGGGATGCAGATAGAATAAACGCAGGCGGCCGCCGCTACAAGGGCGGCGTTCCTAGCCGTCCGGTGATAAAGGGGACAGGCACCTCGCGGGAGCGCGTTTTCACCGTCGGGAACCGCGTTGCGCTCGGAGCCAGTCCCCTTTTTCCGCGGCAAGCTCGGCATTCCGGGGCCGGGCGTTCGGCGAATTGAATCAGAAAAACCCTCGACAGCCACTGCCTTTGCCCGCAGAATGTGCTCGGCCAAGGGCTCCAACGTTAACCACCCGTGCCGCGGGCTTCAGCCCACGCGTGTTGTCGCGCCGGCTGAAGCCTGCGGCCCAGTAGGACGCCCGCCGCATGCGCGTCTGTTTCACGAGCGATTTGCACGGCCGCCCAACGCTCTACGATCAGCTCACCGACCTGGTGCGCGCCGAGTGCCCGGAGCTGCTGATCCTTGGCGGCGACATGCACAGCGAAGCGAGCCAGGACGACCCGCTGGGCACCCAGGCGGCGTTTGCCCGCCGGCAGTTGGGCAGGCTGCTCGACCTCTGGCGGACCCTGGTTCCGGGCCTGGAGGTGGCCTGTATTCTGGGCAACCACGACATGGCCTGTACGCAAGCAGTGTTGGAGGAGCACCAGTCCGCCGGCCGGCTCGTGCTGCTCGATGAGCGCCGCGCCTGGCCCAAGGGCGGCTTGTACTGGCTGGGCTTCTGGCACACGCCGCCGAGCCCCCACTGGGTAAAAGACTATGAGCGCCTGGATCTGCCGGGTGACCCGATTCCGGGTGTCGATGGGGTCGTGTGGGATGGGGCCATGCAGCGCGTCCGGCCGGTGCGGGCCGAAGAGTACTTCCGGGTCCAGCCGACGCTGGCGGAGGAGTTGAGCGCTATTCCGCCCGTGCGCGGCCCGTGGGTATTCGTCTGTCACAGCCCGCCCTATGGAACCAAGCTCGACCGCTTGCCGGACGTACCCGATCCGATCGGCTCGCGGGCGGTGCGCACGTTCATCGAGGCTCGCCAACCGCTGCTGGCCCTGCACGGACACGTGCACGAGTCGCCGCACGTCAGCCACGACTTTGTCGACCGCGTTGGGCGCACGGATTGCGTCAATCCGGGCCAGGCGCACGAGCGCCTGCACGCGGTGCTATTCGACACGGACGACCTGCCCCGCTCGATCCGACACACGGTGTTTGGGTGAGCAGCACCGACGACCCCGTTCAGCACTCGCCGGCCGGTCGTCCGGCGAACCTGATCCTCATCGGCTATCGCGGCAGCGGCAAGAGCAGCGTCGGTCGCCGTGTCGCCAGCGAGCTGGGCTGGGCGTTCATCGACACCGACGACCTGATCGAAGCCACGGCGGGAAAAACGATCGCCGAGATCTTTGAAACCCAGGGCGAACCCGCCTTCCGGGAAACGGAAGCCCGCGCGGTCGAACAGGCGGTCGCCGGGCGTCGGCGGGTCGTCAGCGTCGGCGGCGGTGCTGTGCTTTCTGAGCAAAACCGCACGCGTCTGCGCGCGGCCGGTATCTGTATCTGGCTGACGGCGCCGCCCGAGGAGCTTTATCGCCGGTTACAGGGGGACCCGGACGGCAGCGCACGGCGACCCGCCCTGACCGATGCGGGCGGGCTGGAAGAAGTGCGGCGGGTGCTTGCATTTCGCCGGCCGTTGTATGAGGCTGTGGCGGACCGCGTGGTGGATACCGCGGGGAAGACGGCCGCTGCGGCCGCTCGCGAAGTGCTGGCGCTCGTGGCCCAAGTCCTGGCGGCTCCCGAAGGAACATGGCGTTCGACCTGATCATCGGCGTCTTCGTGTGGCTGCTGGGCCTGTGCATCGGCAGCTTCCTGAACGTCGTGATCTATCGGCTGCCGGCCGGCCTGTCGATCAACCAGCCGGCCCGCTCGTTCTGCCCGCACTGTCACGGGGTTATCGCGTGGTATGACAACATCCCGGTGCTGAGCTGGCTGCTCTTGCGCGCTCGCTGCCGGCGGTGCGGCGCACCGATCTCGCTCCAGTACCCACTTGTGGAGGCGCTGACCGGTCTGTCGTTCGTGCTGGTTTACTACTTGCTGTTCGTCGCGCGCGCGCGGGTTGGCGTGGAGGAGCCGGCGCACCCGGCGGACTGGCCGTTGCTGCTGGCGTGGCTCGTGCTCGTCGGAGCCCTCATCGCCTGCGCGACGATGGACGTGGTTTCGTACATGGTGGACGTGCGCGTGACGTACGTCGCCATCGTGGCCGGGATCGTGCTGCACGCCCTGTGGCCGCGCCCGGGCATGCTGGTCCCCGTGGGACGGACGCCGCTGGCCGCCGGCGCGCTCGGTGCTTTGCTGGCGAGCGTGCTGATGCTGTGGCGGACGGTCTGGCGGGTCCCGGACGATGAGCCGCAAGCCGACACGGCGGTGCCGACCGCTAGCGGGGCATCTCACGCCGTGTCCATGGTCGGTCGCGTCGCTATCGTCGTGTTCATCGGCCTGACGCTGTGGCTACTGACGGATACGGTGGTCGCCAGGGGACCGACGCCGCCCGGTCGTCTTTCGTCGTACGGCGCCGCACGCATCGATCGTCCTGATGGGCCGCCCACCGATGTCGCGGTGACGGCGGCTGTCCTGGCCATCTTCGCGACGATCGTGCTGGCCGGCGGACAACCGCGTGCGGCGGACGCGGACGTCAAAACCGCGATCGAGCAGGAGCGCCCGCACGCGCGGCGACAGGCCCTCTGCGAACTGCTATGGCTCGCGCCGCCCATCCTGGTCGGCGCGGGAACGACGCTGCTCTTGTTGTACTGGCCCCCGGCGAACGCCGGCTGGGACGCCGCGGCGACCTGGTCGGTGTGTGGTTTTGCTCCGCTGGGCGGCGCCGCGCTGGCCGTCCTGAGCGCGATGGTGGGCGCGGCCGCCGGGTGGGTGCTTCGCATCGTGTTCACGCTGGTATTCGGCCGCGAGGCGATGGGCGTCGGCGACATCTACATCCTCGCCGCCGCCGGCGCGTGTGCCGGTTGCGACATGGCCTTGCTGGGGCTGCTGTTGGCCGTGGGCGTGGCGATCGCCGGGTATGTGCTCGGCTTGCTCCTCAAACGCAGCGTGATCATCCCGTTCGGACCGTGGCTGGCGATCGGGTTTGTGCTGGCCCTGTGGTGGAACGAGCCCGGCGCGCGGATCGCGCGACACTATTGGGAGGGAGTCACCAGCGCCTGGACGCACCGGCCGGACCTGTGCTGGGTGGCGGGCGGGCTCATGCTGATCGGCTCGGCCGCGGCGGTGGGTCTGGCCCACGTCGCGCGGCGGCTCGTCGAGCGCGTCGAAACGAAGTGAGTTGTCGGCAACCCCCGCTGCGAGGTATGCTACTATTGCAATGGCCCGCCTGGTCGGATCGGTCAAGGAGGACCCGGTGAGTAACCACCCCATCGCAATCTTTGATTCCGGGCTCGGCGGACTGTCCGTCGTGCGGCATCTGCGCCGGCTGCTGCCCAAGGAAAACCTGGTCTACTTCGGCGATACGGCCCGCGTGCCCTACGGCACGAAGTCGCGTCGCACGGTCGTCACCTTCGCCCTCGAAGCGGCCCGCTTCCTGCTGCAATTCGAGCCCAAGCTGATCGTGGCCGCCTGCAACACGGCCAGCGCGCTGGCGATGAACGAGCTGCGCGCCGAGCTGCCGGTGCCCGTGATCGGGGTGGTCGAGCCGGGGGCCCACGCGGCGGTGCATCTCTCCGACGGGCAACCCATCGCGGTCATCGGCACCGAGGCGACGATCGGCAGCGGCGCATACCCGGCCGCGGTGCATACGGCGTCGCCGGAACAGCCGGTCGTACAGATCGCGTGCCCCTTGTTCGTGCCTTTGGTGGAGGAGGGACGCCCCGGCACCGACGCACTCGTGCGGCTGGCGGTGGAGGAGTACCTGACGCCGCTGCGTGCGCGGGGCGTGCGCGTGCTGATCCTCGGGTGCACGCACTACCCACTGCTGCGCGACGCGATCGCGGCCTTTCTCGGCCCGGAGATCGAGGTCGTCGACAGCGGGCGAGAAACGTCGCTGGTCGTCGAGCAGCACCTGCGCCAGACAGATTCCTTGTGCGGCGAAAAACGCCACGGTAGCATGCATTACTACGTGAGCGACAACCCGAACCGTTTTCGGCAGGTGGGTGCCAGGTTCCTGGACGAGGCGCTGGAGCACGTTGAGTTCGTCGAGCCCGAACGCTACATCACGCCGGTCGCGCTGGAGTGTCATCCGGGCGAGCTGGGCTGAACACGCCGATTGGCCCGCCGGGGTCATGCGGGCGGGCACACTGTGCGCCGTCCTGGTGATGTGCGGCTGCACAGACGCCCAGAAGAACCAGTTCGTCATCAAGTTCTTCGAGCCGCGCCGCACGCCGCAGCAGCAGATGCTCGCTGCGTTCGCCGCGGAGGATTCCGACCAGCGGCGGGCCGCGCTCGCGAAGGTCGCCAAGAGCAAGGTGCGTGATGCGGACTGGGCGATCAAAGGCTATGTGACGATCGCTCTGCTCGACAGCGACCCGCAGGCCCGCTGTGTGGCGATCCGCGCGCTGGCCCGCGGCCGCGACCCGCGCGCCCTCGAGACGCTGCTGAAGCTGTTGAATCACCGCGACTACCCGCCGCAGGAGGTGCGGCCGCCGGACGAGTTGTGTCGCTGGGATGCGACGGCAGCGCTGGCCGATCTCGCCGCCGCCGGCGCCGTCGCGCCCGAGCAACTTGACCCGGCGCGCCAGGCCTTCATCGATCGGCTGCGACTGGACACGAGTCCGCACGTGCGCCTCGCCGCGGCGCGCGGCTTGAGTTGCTGCCCGCACGAGGAATCGGTCCGGGCGCTGATCGAACGGATGGACGACGAAAACTTCGCCGTCGTCCACCAGTGCGAGGATTCGCTCGCCCGGCTCACCGGCGTGACCCAGCACTGCGACGCGCAGGCGTGGAAAGATTGGCTGGCGGAAAACGAATCGGATTTGTTCGCCCACGCGGGGGACGTGCCGCCCTCGCGCGCCCAGCCCTACCGCAACCGCCTCGAAAAGATGGGCCACGATCTCACTCAGTTCGTGCGTTGGTTGGTCCCCGGTTCGAAGGAATAGCGATCCCCGACCGCCATCCGAGGCGCTGCGGATCGGCTGCCCGGTGCTGCGTTGCGAGCGCTTGTTGTTCGTCCAGGTCCCCCGCGGCGCATGGAATTCATCGCGGACTATCCCGAGCCGAGCGTGGCGCCCGGCGAGGTCCTGGTTCGCGTGCACCGGGCGGGTATCTGCGCCACCGACCTCGAAATCGCCCGCGGATACCTGCGCTTCGCGGGCGTCCCCGGCCACGAGTTCGTGGGGACCGTGACGGACGGCCCGGCGGAGTTGCGCGGGCAGCGCGTCGTGGCCGAGATCAATTGTGCCTGCGGTGCGTGCGACTGCTGCGCACAGGGCGCGCCGGGGCACTGTCGTGAGCGGACGGTGCTCGGCATTGTCGGTCGCGACGGCGCGTTCGCGGAGCGCCTCGCCGTGCCGGCGCGGAATTGCCACCTCGTGCCGCCGGAGATAAGCGACGAGCAAGCCGTCTTCGTCGAGCCCTTGGCACCGGCGCTCGAGCTATTGCGGCAGCACCAGGTCGCGGTGGAGGACATGATCACGGCGACCTTCCCGCTGGAGCGGGGTGTGGAAGCGCTCGCCGCCGCCGCGGATCGCGACCACGTGAAAGTCCTCCTCGTGCCGGGAGCGAGTTGATGCACGTTTTCCACGTGGGGGATCGGCGGTACGCACAATTCCACGGGCTACGACACGCAGCGGGCCTGGTGCACGCGTTCTGCACGCGGCCGGCGGATGTGTCCCCGCGCGCGGACGGCGATGCCGAAATCCGTGCTGCGCGGCGTCGGCAAATGGCGCGCGATCTCGGTCTCGATCCGGACCGGCTCGTCTACTGCCAGCAAGTTCACCAGACCCGCATCGCGGTCATCGGCGATCTGACGATGTGTGGGCCGCTGGACGCTTGCGACGGCGTGGCGACCGCCCTACCCGGCGTGCCGCTGATGACGTTTTCCGCCGACTGTCCGCTCGTGCTGGTTCACGACCCGGGACGCCGCGTGCTCGGCCTGGCGCACGCGAGCTGGCGCTGCACGGTCGCCGTGTTGACTCGCCGGTTGGTGGAGGTCATGCACGCACAGTTCGGCTGCCAGCCTGCGGACCTCGAGGCGGGGATCGGCCCCGGCGCGGGACCGTGTTGCTACGAAGTGCAACGCGACGTTTACGAGGCCGCCGCGGACCTGCCGCAGCGTGAAGGCGTATTCGTTCGGCGCGACGGTCGGCTCTATTTCGATCTTTGGCGCGCGAATCACGAGCAGTTGACGGCGGCCGGGATTCGTCCGCAAAACATTGAAGTCGCCGGCGTGTGCACGATGTGCGGCGACGACGCGTTTTACTCGTTCCGCCGCGAAGGCGCCGGTTGCGGGCACTTCGGCCTGTTGGCGGCGCTCGTCGCGCGCTAGCGAACGTTCGCGGAACAGCGCAACATAATCAGGCAGACGAGCCGCGGGCTTGAGCCCGCGCGGCGCCGCGCAGGCTGAAGCCTGCGGCTCCTTTCGGACGTGGTGATCGGACGCGGTTCCGGCGAACCGCTGCACCGAAGGGGAGGCTGCCTTGCCCGACGGCCTGCGAGGTGATTCAATTGCGGTCCCGGGAACCGGAGCACACGATGACGACAACGTACCCTTGCCCGTGGACCCAGGGCGCGCTGCTGGCCTGCACGTGCGTCCTCGTCGGCTGCGGCGGCCAGCGGTTTGGAAGTGAGCTCGGCACACGGCCTAAAACGCGGCCGCTCAGCCGCATGGAAGGCAGCGCCGTGCGCCTGCCCGAAGGCAAGCCCTTCGCCATCGCGGTTCCCCAGGCTAGCAAGAAGCCCGGCCTGGAGGGCACGGCGGAAGCCGACGCGCGCGCGAGCGGGTCCGGGACGGCCGACGCCAGCGCCACGATCAGCTTCAGCGGCACCGCCGAGGGCAGCTTCCAACTCGGCGACGCATTCGAGAATGACACGCCGCGGCAAACGGACTTCGACTTTACCGTCCGGTTTCACTACGCGTTCGAAGCCGAAGCCCATCCGGCGAGTGCCTACCCCGATGCTACGGTCGGCCTGAACCTCTACGCCCGGGACGGCCGTGGCCGGTTGCTGCGCGAGCTGAAACTGATCGACTATTCCACGGAGCACGGCCCGGCCCGCGGCGAGTCCCACGAGGACCGGCAGTTCACCTTGACCTTGGGACCCGGCGAGTCCGTCAACGTCTTCCTCGCGGGCCGCGTGCGCGTGGACATCCGCGAAGGGCGCTCCGCACACGGGTCGCTCCGGCTCACCGGCCTGCAAATGGAGGTCGCGACGCGGCCCGCGCCCGACGTCGCACCGTCCGGCGATGAGCAAGAGTAGGCCCGAACACGCTGTCGCGGAGCGCATCGAGGAGCTGCGGGCGGAAATCCGCCGCCACGATCACCTGTACTTCGTCGAGAGCCAGCCCGAGATCAGCGATCCGCAATACGACGCGCTGGTGCGCGAGCTGCGGCAGCTCGAAGGGGCGCACCCGGAGCTAATCACGCCGGACTCGCCGACCCAGCGCGTCGGCGAGCGGCCGCTCGAAGGGTTCGCCCACGTCCGGCACAGCCTGCCGATGCTCTCCATCGACAACACGTACTCGCCCGAGGAACTCCACGAGTTTGACCAGCGCGTCCGCAAAGGGCTCGGCCGGGAACCGTACGAATACGTGGTCGATCCGAAGATCGACGGCGTCGCGGTGTCGTTGCGGTACGAAGATGGACGCCTCGTACAGGGGGCGACGCGCGGCGACGGCGAGACGGGCGACGATATCACGCAAAACGTCCGCGCGATCCGCAGTGTCCCGCTGCGCCTGCACGGCTCCGACTGGCCGGCCGTACTGGAGGTCCGCGGCGAGGTGTACTGGCCGCGGCCCGATTTCAACGACGCCAATCGCCGGCGCGAGAAAGCCGGCGAGCCGCCGTTCGCCAACCCGCGCAACGCGACCGCCGGCACGCTCAAGCAGCTCGACGCGCGCGTCGTCGCCAGTCGCGGCCTGGCCTTCTGCGCGCACAGTTTCGGCGTGATCGAGCCCATGCCGGCGGACGTCCAGAACGCCAGTGAGTTGTTTGCGCTAGTACGGGCGTGGGGCCTGCCGGCCAGCCCGCACCTGCGCGTGTGCCGCGACGTCGAGGCCGTCATCGCGTTCGTGTACGAATGGGACCAGCGCCGCCACGAACTGGACTACGAAACCGACGGCCTGGTCATCAAGATCGATCGTCTGGCGCAGCGGGAGCGCTTGGGTGCGACGTCCAAGGCCCCGCGCTGGTGCATCGCGTACAAATTCGCCGCCGAGCAGGCCCGCAGCCGCCTCCTTTCGGTCGATTTCCAGGTCGGCAAGCTGGGGACGATTACGCCGGTGGCCAATTTGGAGCCGGTGCAGCTCGCCGGCACGACCGTGAAACGCGCCAGCCTGCACAACTTCGATCAGGTTGGGCGGCTCGACCTGCACGTCGGCGACACCGTGATCGTCGAAAAAGCCGGCGAAATCATCCCGCAGGTCGTCGGCGCGGACGCCAAGTGCCGGCCCGCCCATGCCAAGCCGATTCGGCCGCCGAAAGAGTGCCCCGAGTGCGGCGGCGCGGTCGCGCGGGACGAGGGGGGGGTATACCTGCGCTGCACCAACCCGGCGTGCCCGGCACAACAGATCGAGCGCATCCGCTTTTTCTGCGGGCGCGACCAGATGGACATCGAGATGATGGGGGAGGTACTCGTGGCGCAGCTTGTCGGGCACGGGCTGGTCCGTGGCTACGCCGACATCTATCGGCTGAAAGATCGGACCGGCGAGCTGCCGACGCTCAAAGTGTCGGAGTACGTCAACAAGCAGGGTACGACGGTGAGCGTCGCTCTGGGGCCGAAGCGGACCGAGATTCTGCTGGCAGGCATCGAGGCCAGCAAGTCGCGGCCGCTGGCCCGGCTGCTGGCGGCGCTCAACATCCGCCACGTCGGCGCGAATACCGCCGAGCTTTTGGCCGAGCACTTTGGCACGATGGATCAGCTTGCCGCCGCCGATCTGGACGAACTCCAGGAAGTAGAGGGCATCGGGCCCGAGGTCGCGGCTTCACTGCGGGCATGGTTCGGCGGCCGCGCGGGGCAGAAGACCATCGCCGAGCTGAAAGCCGTTGGTGTCGACATGACCGAGCCGCGGCGGCGCATGCCGGCTGGGGGGGGGGCATTGGCCGGCAAGACGATTGTCGTGACCGGCACGCTCGCCAAGTATTCGCGCACCGAAATCGAGGAGCTGATCAAGCGCCTGGGCGGCAAGCCCACCAGTAGCGTCAGCAAGACTACGGACTTCGTCCTGGCCGGCGAAAACCCCGGCAGCAAGCTCGACAAAGCCCGCGCCCTCGGCGTCGGCGTCGTGACCGAACGCGAGTTTGAAGACTTGATCCATCGGTGAGCCGCGTCGCGCGTCCGGTGACCTGCGCCGTGCCCCTCAGGGTCCGCCCTTGAGCTGCTCGACGGCTTCCCGTTCCGCTTCGCGACGCTTTTCGGGCAGCATGCCGTCCTTGGTGCCGGTCCCGGCGCACGCGGGACACGACACCAGACCCTTCTTACAGTCCGGGCAAGACACTTTGTCCTCCACCCAGCCAGAGCTCTTGCATTTCGCGCACGGCAACTTGCCGTCGCGACACTTGATGCACGCCACCTGACCGGAAGCGCGACACGTGGGGCAAGGCTCCTCGACGTTGCGTTTCCAGGCGCCCTGGCCGGCAAGTTTCGTGATGGTCCCATCGCCGCCGCACTTCTCGCACTTTACCCGCCCGCTGCCCTTGCAGTGGGCGCAATTCACTTCGCGCATTCCATTGCAGCGCTCGCAGGTAACCGTTTGGAGCGCGAAGCCCTTGCCGGCGCACGTGGAGCACATGGCCATCGTCATGCCCGCGCAATAGCCGCAACATCTCTCGAGGTCGCGCAAACACGCGGCCACAAACGAGCCGGCCACACGGGTGGCGAGCTCCTCACGTGAGGCGAGGTCCAGGCGCAGCTTGGCGAGCTGTTCGATGGTTTCCAGCAGCGGAAGGCCGGCCGCGCGGCGGGCGGTAATCCACGCCAGGACCGTCTCCGCCGCGGCCGCGTCGTCCAGGTCCTGGCGCGCGACGACGTCGTCGGAACGAATGACGCGCGTGTCGCCCTTGGGAAAGACCTGCACCGTCAGGCCGGTCGAGCTCGCGCTCCAGACCCGCGCCGTGAGCTGTTCGCCGCCGGCGAGCGTGAGGCGCGCGACGCGCAACTCGCTGCGGCCATGCTTGCGGGCCGCCGGTCCTTCGCTTTGGGCGACCAAGGACGCGGTCAGTGCAGGCGGCACAGCGTCACTCTCGCCGTAGTGTTTGGCCGCCAGCCACAGCGGCCCGGGCGCGTCGGCACGCCGCAACGCCAGCAGCGCCCAGACCGCCGGCGGCGCCAGCGGCGTCAGCGCGACGTTCACGGCCGTCAGACGCCCGCTTCTAAGCTCAATGGCCTCTTCGTGCTGGAAAAACCCGGGGGCCTCGACGGTCACGGTGCCTTGGCCCGGCGGGAAGCCCCAGGATTCCCGCTCTGCGGGCAGCGCCTTGCCCTCCCAGGCGACCCGCACGCCCTCCACCCGCGGAGTGGCCGTTACGACGAGGCCAGCGCCCAGTTGCGCCTCCAGGGCGTGGCGGTATTCGGCCACGCGCGGGCTTCCGGGACGCACCTTCTCAGCCTCCTCCAGCTTGGCCAGCGCGTCCCCCCAGCGCTGCTGTTTTCGGCCCGCTTCCGCCTCGACCAGCAGATCGTACTGCCGACATTCGTCGCGCAAGCGCGTCCACTCGTCCGGCAACGGCCCGAGGGCGGGAGCTTGGGCGGCCTGTACCAGTTGCTTCACCTGCGCCCAGCTCTCGTTGCGCTGGGCCTGCTGCGCCTGCTGATACAGGGCGGCCCGGCAATCACGAATCGCGCCGGTCAAGCGCTGCTCCATGCGCGTGCACAGGCTGTCTGCATAAACCTGTCCGGTTTTCCACTGCGCAAGCAGCGCCCGCGCCTGCGCGAAGTCGTCTTTGGCGACGGCCTCCTCGAAGGCCGCGGGCAGGGGCTCCGGCGCCGCGGTCGTGGCGACTTTCGTGCGCTCGGGTTTGTCGGCGCGCGAAAGCCAGCTCTTGCCGAACAGCGACAATGCCGTGGCGGCCACCAGCAGGACCGCCACGGCGATGAGTCGGGTCGCCAGGGAGAACGTATAGCGCTGCGAGGATTCTCGTCCGACCGCCTCCAGGTGTTCCGGGTGAAAATCCGTGTATCCTTGGGCGGCCCGCAGGCGCTGCTCGGCCTCACGCACAGCGCGGTCAGCATCGGCAGCGTCCGTGTGAAGCGGGAGCGGCTCAACGTCGCCGGCCGGCAGCACGACGGGGCAAGCGCTTTTCGCCGCGTCGAGTTTTTCTCCGGGAGCCAGGAACTCCAGCGTGTACGCACCGACCTCGATGGTGTCGCCACCCCGCAGCGCGTGCTTGGTGACCGCCAGTCCATTGACGAGCGTACCGGTGGTCGTGTTGAGGTCTTCCAGAACCCACTGGTGGTTGACCCAGTGCAGCGAGAAGTGGCGCTTGGATACCGTCGGGCCGGGCAACTGCACGTCGCTCTCGTCCGATCGTCCAAACGAGTAGCCCCGCTCGGGTTCGAGTGTTTGTACCCGATCCACAAACGCCGGACCCCGGACCACGCGGACGCGAGAATAGCGGTGCGTATCCAGCGCGCGCAGCTCGTCGATCGTGCCCGGTACGCGGATCTCCTGATGGCAGGCCGGGCAGCGGATCCTTCGGCCGAGCGCCTGGTCGGGCACGCGCAGCGACCGGGCGCAGTCCGGGTTGGTGCAGTGGATTCTGTGCTCGCTCACGACTCGCCCCTCATAGAAGACACCAGTGGGACCGAACTGTCCCGCGGGCTTTCCCGCTCTTAATAGCGTGCCCGGCGGACCATTGCCTGTCAACCGGAAATTGTCCGAAATGCAGACGACGCTCGCCGAACCTTCATATCAGGAGGTCGCGCGGCTCGCGCAGCAGTACGGGTAGTTCGTCCCCCTGCGGAACGACCAGCCAGTGCACGTTGGCCACCCGCTTCAGCCACGTGCGCTGGTGCTTGGCAAGTTGGCGGGAGTTGATCTTGATCCGCTCGATCGCCTCGCCCAGCGTCGTGGCGGGCGAGACGCCCACCCCACCCGGCGAGACGCCCGGCCCACCCCCGCGGAAGTGGGCGAATAGCTCCGCGTAGCCGACCGCCTGGGCCGCTTGAGCGCTGACGCCGCGCGGGTCCTCCCACAGTCGGCGGGCTTCCTCGACCAGCCCGGCGGCGACCATCCGTCGAACACGCTCATTGATGCGGCGGTTGATCTCCTCCCGCGGCCGCCGCAGGCCGAGGAGGTGCCAGCGCCAATCCGGGCGGCGGACCGTCGGGGCACCCCATTGTTGTTGAAATCGGCTGATGGGCGTGCCGGTGAGCCGGTAGACCTCGAGCGCGCGTTCGAGGCGGCGGAGGTCGTTCCGGTGAATCCGGGCGGCGGCGGCGGGGTCCACGCGCGCCAGCTCCGCGTGCAGGGCCTCAGAACCCTCTGTATTTGCCCGGCGGCGGATGTCCGCCCGCACTTGCGGATCGGCCGTGGGGCCTTCGAAGAGTCCGTGATAGAAGCACTTGAAATACAGCATCGTCCCGCCGACGGCGACCACGGGCCGCCCGCGGCCGTGAATCTCCGCGACCGCCTGGTCCGCCAGCTCGACGAACCGGGCCACGCTGAAAGGCTCCCACGGGTCGGCAATATCGATGAGGTGGTGCGGAATCACGGCCCGGTCCGCGGCGCTGGGCTTGGCGGTGCCGATGTCCAGGCCGCGGTAGACCTTCATCGAGTCGATGCTGACGATTTCGCCGCCGAGTTGTCGCGCGAGGTGGCGGGCGAACGTGCCCTTGCCGCTGGCCGTGCAGCCCAGAATGACGATGACCCGGTTTTCCAACTCGCCTCCCGACTGCTATCGCAGGGCCTCGAAAAGAATGCGACATTCCGAGCCGCGACCGTAAGGGAGCGGACCCTCTTGGCTGC
>Ga0214473_10007001_pt1 | contig 13415 bp, 14 predicted proteins | sample RVTome_7_FD_203509 | JGI IMG/M metagenome (GOLD analysis project Ga0214473, IMG submission 203509) | Soil microbial communities from uranium-contaminated site in the Upper Colorado River Basin, Wyoming, United States - RVT98D197 | ecosystem: Environmental > Terrestrial > Soil > Contaminated >...
GTGGGTGCGTCGATCGAGCTCGACCAGGTCCTGCTGCTGGGCGGAGAGGGAGAGACCCGGATCGGGACGCCCCTCGTCGAAGGGGCAAAGGTCGTCGGCACCATCACCGATCAGGGCCGCGGGCCGAAGCTCATCAACTTCAAGATGAAGCGCCGCAAGCGCTATCGCCGCAAGATGGGACACCGGCAGCAGTACACCGAGATCCGCGTCGACTCCATCGTGTCCTAGCGGAGGAGAAGCGAGGCGCCGCGGCGAGCCGGGAGCGAACCCGAGCCGCCGCGGGGAACGGAGAATCACCATGGCGCACAAGAAGGGACAGGGAAGCTCGCGCAACGGTCGCGACAGCCACGGACAGCGCCGCGGGATGAAGCGCTTCGGCGGCGAGAGCGTACGGGCGGGCAACATCCTGGTGCGTCAGGTCGGCACCCGGATCCACCCGAGCACGAACGTGGGCCTGGGCAGGGACTTCACGCTCTTCGCGCTCTGCGACGGCAAGGTCTCCTACGGCCTCTCGCGGGGCAGGGTCGTGGCGAGGGTGGAGCCGCTCGACTGAGAGCAGCCTGGGGGCCCGTCTCCGCTCGCTCGGCTGTCCGCGGCCCCGGCTCCAGGCAGCGATGACGCCGCGGGATTCCTTCATCGACGAGACCGTGATCACCGTCATCGCGGGCGACGGCGGCGACGGGATCGTCGCCTTCCGCCGGGAGAAGTTCGTTCCCAGGGGCGGACCCAACGGCGGCGACGGCGGGCGCGGCGGCGACGTGGTGATCGTGGCCGACCGGAATCTCGCCACCCTCTGGGACCAGAGGTACATGCCCAGCGTGAGAGCCGGAGATGGAGCCGCCGGCGGCGGGAGCGAACGGACCGGCGCCGACGGCGACGATGCGGTGGCCCGCGTTCCGGTGGGCACGCTCGTCTACGATCTCGAGGAGGGTGGCGAGGGCGCCCTCCTCGCGGATCTCGTCCTGCACGGCCAGCGCGTCGTCGTCGCCCGCGGGGGGCGCGGGGGCCTCGGCAACACGCGCTTCAAGGGCCCGACGCGCCAGACTCCCGACTTCGCCACTCCGGGCAAGCCCGGCGAGCGGCGCAGGCTGCGCCTCTCGCTCAAGCTGCTGGCCGACGTGGGTCTGGTGGGCGCGCCGAATGCCGGGAAGTCGACCCTTCTGCGCCGCATCTCGGCCGCCCGGCCGCGGGTGGCGGACTATCCCTTCACCACCCTGGTCCCCGCGCTCGGAGTCGCCGCGCTCGGCGAGAGGCGCTTCGTCGTCGCCGACATTCCCGGGCTCCTCGAGGGCGCGAGCCAGGGCGTCGGACTCGGCGACCGTTTCCTCAAACACATCCAGAGGACGCGCGTCCTGGTGCATCTTCTCGACGTGGGCACGCCGGCGCAGCAGGGACAGGGTCCGCTGGCGGATTACGATTCGACCCGGCGCGAGCTCGCGGCCTACGACGAGGCGCTCCGGGATCGAGCGGAGATCGTGGCCCTGAACAAGATCGACCTGATCGCCGACCGCGAGACCCTGGACGTGCCGGAGGCGGCGCTCCGCTCCCGGGGCCGGGAGGTGATCCGGGTCTCCGGCGCGACCGGCGAGGGAATCGGCGAGCTGCTGCGCGCCATCGTCCGGGCGATCGACGCGGAGGCGAAGGAGCGGGATGGCTGAGCTCCGGAAGGCCGCCAGGGATGCGCGCCGCATCGTGGTCAAGGTCGGAAGCGGCGTGCTCACCGACCGGGGCGCGCTCCGTCGGCGCATCTTCACGGAGATCGCCCGGCAGGTCTCCGAGCTCTGCGATGCGGGGCGGGAGGTGGTGCTGGTCAGCTCGGGATCGATCGCGATGGGGAGCCGGACCCTCGGCTGGTCCCACCCCGGGCGCTCGATCCCCGAGAAGCAGGCCGCGGCGGCGGTCGGGCAGATCGGGCTCTCGGAGCTCTACCGGAGGCGCTTCACGCGGTACCGGAGGCAGGTCGCCCAGGTGCTGGTGACGCGCGGCGGCCTCGACGACCGCGAGCGCTTCTTGAACGCGCGACGCACTCTGGCGACGCTTCTCGCTCTCGGCGTGGTCCCGGTGGTGAACGAGAACGACACGGTCGCGACCGAGGAGATCCGCTTCGGGGACAACGACAGCCTCTCCGCGACGGTGGTCAACCTGGTCGCCGCGGAGCTGCTGGTGATCCTGACCGACGTGGACGGCCTCCACACCCGCGTCCCGGAGCCGGGGAAGCACAAGCCTCCTCTCTACGGTGTCATCGAGTCGATCACGCCGGAGATCGAGCGAGCCGCCGGTGGCTCGAGCAGCGCCTTCGGGCGCGGAGGCATGGTCACCAAGCTCGCCGCGGCCAGGAGCGCGGCCCAGTCGGGTGCCGCCACCGTGCTCTGCAACGGAAGGACCCGGAACGTCATCACCAGGGTGGCGGCCGGAGAGCCGCTGGGAACGCTGATCGCCTCGGGAAGCCGCCTGGCCAGCCGCAAGCACTGGCTCGCCTTCACCGCCCATCCGCGCGGCCGCCTGGTCGTGGACCAGGGAGCGGTCCGCGCCCTGGTGGAGAAGGGCCGGAGCCTGCTCCCCGCGGGCATCGTCGGCGTCGAGGGGAGCTTCGGGATCGGGGATCCCGTCTCCTGCGTGGACCAGCGACACCGTGAGTTCGCCCGGGGCCTGGTGGCCTACGCCGCCGCCGACGTGCACCGCATCAAGGGCGCCTCGACGCGGAAGATCGCCCAGTTGCTAGGATATTCGAACGGTGACGAGGTGATCCACCGCGACGATCTCGTGATTCTCGGCGGCGACCTCCGGGAATGATCCGGCCCGCCGCAAGAGGGGTGCACGAGCCGGGGCGGCAGAGTCGAGCCGAGATGAATCTGGAAGCAGAGGTCCGCGATCTCGCCAGGCGCGCCAGGCAGGCCTCGCTCTCGCTCGGGGGTCTCGGCGGGAGCGCGAAGAACGCCTGGCTCGCGCGCTCGGCGGAGCGGCTGGAGGCCGCCCGGGAGCGGATCCTCGCCGAGAACCGCAAGGACATCGAGGAGGCCGAGAGCAGCGGCGTGGCGGCGCCGATGCGGCGGCGGCTCGCCCTCGACGGGGGCAAGTGGGAGGACATGATCGACGGCCTGCGCGCGGTCGCGGCGCTCCCCGATCCGGTCGGCGAGATCCTCGACACCAGGGTGCGTCCCAACGGCCTTCGCGTGGGTCGCATGCGCATTCCGCTCGGCGTGATCGCGATCATCTACGAGTCCCGGCCCAACGTGACGGTGGACGCGGCGGCCCTGTGCGTGAAGGCGGGAAACGCCGTGGTCCTGCGCGGGGGATCCGAGGCGATCCGCTCCAACCTGGCCCTGGCCGAGGAGCTGCGCGCCGCAGCCCGGGAGACCGGCGTCCCCGAGGGCGCCATCGGAATCGTCCCCTCGACCGATCGCGCCGCCATCGACGTGCTGCTCCGCGCCAGCGAGTTCATCGACCTGGTGATTCCGCGGGGAGGGCCGGGGCTGATCCGCAAGGTCACCGAGACCTCCAGGATCCCGATCATCAAGCACGACGCAGGAGTGTGCCACGCCTTCATCGACGCCAGCGCGGACCGCGAGATGGCGATCGCGATCGCGCGCGACTCCAAGATCCGGCAGGTCGCGGTGTGCAACGGCCTCGAGACCCTGCTGGTCCACGTGGACGCCTCGCGCACGGTGATGCCGGCCGTGCTCAAGGCGCTCCACGAGGAAGGGGTCGAGATCCGCGGCTGCGCGCGAACCCGAGAGATCTTCGCCGAGGCGGTCCCGGCGGTGGAGGCGGACTGGAGCGAGGAGTATCTGGACATGATCCTGGCGGTGCGCGTGGTGGACGACCTCGACCAGGCGATCGCCCACATCCAGCGCTACGGCTCGGATCACACCGAGGTGATCGTCACCAACGATTACGCGAACGGCCAGGAGTTCCTGCGCCGCGTCAACTCGGGAACGGTGGGCATCAACTGCTCGACGGCCTTTGCGGACGGCTACCGCCTCGGCCTCGGCGCGGAGATCGGCATCTCCACCTCGAAGCTGCACGCATTCGGCCCGATGGGCCTCGAGAGCCTCACCACCCTCAAGTTCGTTCTCTACGGGAACGGTCAGATCCGCGAATGAGCCCGGGCGGCGGAGTCGGCGTTCTCGGCGGAACCTTCAACCCCATCCATCTCGGCCACCTGCGCGCCGCCGAGGAGGTGTGCGAGATCCTGGGGCTCGAGCGCATGGTCTTCGTGCCCAGCGCCGAGCCTCCGCACAAGGAGGGCGAGCGCGATCTCTTGGCCCCGGCGAGCTTGCGCTGCGAGTGGACCCGCCGAGCGACCGCGGACAACCCCCGCTTCGCGGTGGACCCGATGGAGATCGAGCGCTCGGGGCCGTCCTACTCCGTCGACACGCTCCGCAGGTTCGGCGAACGGCTGGCGCCGGAGAAGCCGATCTTCGTGATCGGAGAGGATGCGTTCGCAGAGATCGAAACCTGGCGGGAGCCTTCGACTCTCTTCACCCTCTCCCACTTCGCGGTGATCACCCGCCCGCCGGGGCGCGGGGGACGACTCGCCGAGCAGCTCCCCGCGAGGCTCGCCCCGCACTTCGATCTCGACCAGGGCGGCGAGCTCGGCCGACACCGCACCGCGCAGACCTGGATCCGCCGGATCCGGATCTCGGCCCTGGACGTCTCCGGGACCGACATCCGCAGGCGGATCCGGGAGGGACGCTCGGTGCGCTACCTGATCCCGGAGGCGGTGCGCCGCGAGGTCATCGAGAGCGGGATCTACCAGACGAGGAGTCGCGCGTGACGTCGGCCCCCGATCAGACCACCTGGGTGAGAGAGCTGGCAGAGGCGGCGCTCGAGAAGAAGGCTCAGGACCTGGTGGCCCTCGACGTCCACGAGCTCACCTCCTTCACCGACGCATTCCTGATCGCGACGGGAACCTCGGACCGCCACGTGCGCTCGGTGGCGGACGCGCTCGTCGCGGCGAGCCAGGCGAGCGGGAAGACACCCCTGGGCGTGGAGGGCTACGAGGAGGGGCGCTGGGTCCTGATCGACCTGAACGACGTGGTGGTCCACGTCTTCCAGGAGGAGGTGCGCAAGTACTACGACCTGGAGCGGCTCTGGGGCGATGCGCCCGCCATCGCGCTGGCGCAGCCGGCGGAGCACCTCGTCGAGCGCGAGACCGCCCGCTGACGGCTCGCTCACCCATCGCGTAAGCTCTGGCGAGCCCCGGGGTCCGGCACAGGCGATCGGCTCGCCGAGATGTGGCGCGCTCTCCTCGAGCTCTTGTTTCCGGGGGCCTGCGCGAGATGCCGCGGGGCCGCCGGCCGGGACGCGCTCTGCCCCGGCTGCCGACGCGCGCTGCTGCGCCTGACGCCGGGATTCGAGACGGCGGCCCCCGCGCCGCTCGAGAGCTGGGTCGCGGCGGTCGCCTTCGAGGGCGAGGCCGCCGCCTGGCTGCGTCGCTTCAAGTACCCGGAGCCGGGCCTCTTCGGGCTCGATCCCGCGGCGGAGGCGGTGGCGGAGGCGCTGATCCGGGAGGCCGGCGACCGGGTCCCCGGACCGGCGCCGGATCTGGTGGTGCCGGTGCCCCTCCACCCGATCCGCCTGCGGGAGCGCGGATTCAATCCGGCCGCCCTGCTGGCGTCGGCGCTCGGCCGGGAGCGCGGGCTTCCGGTGGATCCCGGCGCGCTGGCGCGGATCCGAAACACGCCGAGCCAGACCCAGCTCCCCCGCTTCGAGCGCGCCCGGAACGTCTCGGGAGCCTTCTGCGCGCGCAGTCGGGCGCTTCCGGGGCGGGTCTGGCTGGTGGACGACGTGGTGACGACGGGAAGCACTCTGCGGGAGGCGGCCCGCGCGCTTAGGCGAGCGGGAGTGCGCCGGATCGTCGCGGTGTGCGCCGCCCGCACGCTGGAGACTCGTTGAAAGCGCCGCTTCGAGGGGCTACAACCGTCCAGTCATCAGGAGGATCTCCCCGACATGGCGACCATCAAGAAGGCGATGACCCTCAAGCATCGGGCAAACCTCGGCGAGGAGCTGGAGGACGTGGCGTTCGCGGAGGGTGACGAGGTCACCGTCCTGCAAGCCTGGGAAGAGCGCTCCCTCTGCAAGAACGAAGACGGCATGCTCTTCAACATCGCGAAGACCCATCTCGAGATCTGACGCCGAGCCCAGATCTCGAGCCGGGCGCCGGGTCCTCGGGCGCCGGCTCAGGCCTCGCTCCGCCGCGCGCCCACCGCGTCGATCAACGCCTGCCGCAGCCGTTCCGGATCGACCGGCTTCTTGAAGATCACCGTCGTCAGCCCGGCCATCCGGCTGCGCTTGATGATGTGGTCCTTGTCGTAGTGGAAGGCGGTCATCATCAGGACCGGAAGCTGCGGGCGCCGCTCCTGGATCGCCTTGTAGAGCTCGTAGCCGTCCATGTTGGGCATCACCACGTCGGTCAGCACCACGTCGAACGAGAGGCGGGAGAGCGCGGCGAGAGCCGCGACGCCGTCACATGCGACCTCCACCTGACAGCCGTCGCTCTCCAGGATCTCGCGAAGGCTGCGGCAGATCCCCAGGTCGTCGTCCACCACCAGCACCCGCACCCCGCGGAGCTCCGTCCCGGCCAGCCGCTTGCGCCTGCGATCGGTGCGAAGGTCGATCATCTTGGTGGGTCCGATGTAGTCGATGGTCTCGTAGCTCTCCTCGCGGACCATCTCGGCGAGACGAATCAGGATCTCCGAGATCCGCGAGATCTCCCGTCGCACCGCGTCGAGCCGCTCCTCCTCCACCGACACATCGCGCTCTCCTGCGAGCCGGTCGATGTCGCGCTCCAGAAGCTCCACCTGATTGAGGATCACGGCGAGAGGGTTGTTGATCTCGTGGCTGAGGCCCACCGCGACCTCGCCGAGGGTGGCGAGCTGATCCTTGAGCAGGATCTCGCGGAGATCCTTCGCGAAGCCGATGGTGCCGTCCTCGCGGCCGCGCTCGTCGTAGAGAATCGTCCCTGAGATCGCCACCGGAATCTGCTCGCCGCTCTTGGACAGGAAGGTGGTGCGGAAGGTCTCGACGATCCCCTTTCCCCCGTGCTCGGGGCTTCGCATCGCCCTCATCACCCGCCTGGCCTCTTCGAGGCTCGCGTAGACTCGAACCACGCTGGTGCCGAGCACCTCGTCCGCGGCGTAGCCGAGGCTCCTCTTGGCGCCATCGTTGTAGTAGATGATGGTCCCGCCGCCGTCGGTCGCGACGACGATGTCGGTCGAACGAGCCACCAGCTGCTCGAACCGGTCGCGGGTAAGCGCCATCGTTCTACCCCGCCGACTGCTCCGCCAGCCATCGCTCCGCATCGATGGCTGCCATGCAACCCGTCCCCGCGGCGGTGATCGCCTGGCGGTAGGTGGGATCCATGACGTCGCCGCAGGCGAAGACGCCGGCGACGCTGGTGCGCGAGGAGCCGGGCTCGACCTCGACGTAGCCGACCTCGTCGAGCGCGAGCTGCCCCCGCACCAGCTCGGTGTTGGGCTGGTGGCCGATCGCGATGAAGAGGGCCTCCAGGCGAAGCTCCTGGGTGGCTCCGGTCTTGCGGTTCCTCACCCGGACGCCGGTGACGCCGTCGCCTCCCAGGACCTCGTCCACCACGCTGTCCCAGAGAAACGCGATCTTTTCGCTCCGGAAGGCGCGATCCTGCATGATCTTGGAGGCGCGCAGCTGGTCGCGGCGGTGGATCACGGTGACCTTGGGGGAGAAGCGGGTGAGGAAGAGGGCCTCCTCGATCGCCGTGTCACCGCCGCCCACCACCGCCATCTCCTTGCCCCGATAGAGGGCGCCGTCGCAGGTGGCACACGCCGAGACGCCTCGGTTCTGGAGCCTCTGCTCCGAGGGGATCCCGAGCCAGCGCGCGGTCGCGCCGGTGGCGATGATGAGCGCATCGGTGCGGAAGCGGTGTCCCTCGCTCTCGACGCTGAAGGGGCGCTGGCCGAGATCGATCCGGGTGGCGTCCTCGGTGAGGACGCGGGTCCCGAATCGCTCGGCCTGCTTCTGGAACATCTCCATCATCGCGGGTCCCGCCACGCCGTCGGGGAAGCCGGGGTAGTTCTCCACCTCGGTGGTGAGCATCAGCTGACCGCCGAACTGGAGACCGGCCAGCATCACCGGCTCGAGCTCCGCCCGGGCGGTGTAGATCGCCGCCGTGTAGCCAGCGGGGCCGCTCCCCGCGATCAGGACCCTGACGCGCTCGGCGGCGCCGGCGCCGCGCGCAAGGCCCAGGAGTGGGTCCAGCTCGCCCCGGCGTTCGAGATCCGCGAGATCGTCGAAGCCGCCCACGTGCCGATCGCCGATCCAGATCTGGGGCACCGTGGTCCGCCCCGAGCGCCCGATCATCTCGGCTCGGCGACCTGGCTCCGCCTCCACGTCGATCTCGATCCAGGTCTGCCCCTTCTCGGTGAGCAGCCGCTTCGCCATCTCACAGTAGGGACATGCGGGCTTCGAGTAGATCACGATCGCGGGCATCGAGCCAGACCTTCCAGGGCGGTGACTGTACCGATTTCGGAGCCGGAGCCGCTACACGATCTCCCCGCGATCGGCGAGGCGCAGGGTGGACTCGCCGCGAGCGAGCGAGGCGGGGGGCGGCGGGTCAGAGCGGCTCGGTGATGGGAATATCCTCCCAGAGGAGCTGCAGGAAGGTCCCGATGAAGAAGGCGAGAAAGCTCATCAGCAAGACCGCGCTCGGAAACGCCACGAAGGGCGGGATTCCGATGATCTTGGGAAGCTCCCCGAGGAAGACGATCCTCGCGCTCCCGAGGAGCTCGATCGAGCCCGGGCCCACCTGCGGGCCCCAGTTGCGAACCGCCATCAGGGGGCCGAGCAGGCTGGTCACCACGATGCCGAAGCCGGCCGCCTCGACCAGGCCGAGCAGGAAGATCCGCTGCGCCCGCGCGAAGGATTCCTGCGGATCGCCGATCCGGCGCTGGACCTCGACGTAGATGTAGAGGAGGGTCGCGAGCCCGAGCAGACCCGCCACCGCCACCAGGTAGAAGGGCGACTGCTCGGCCAGGTCCCAGACCTCGTCGATCATGAAGACCGGCAGGTAGCCGACGATGATCCCCGCCCCGATGCGCGGCACCGAGGCGTGGAAGAAGGTGAGGTCCTTCTTCCACAGGAAGCGATAGATCAGATACCAGAGGGCGACCGCGGATACCGCGATCACCTCGGCGGAGGCGACCGCGTCGAAGAAGAGAGGCGCGCGATCATAGGCGAAGGTCGCACCGAGGAAGGGAAGCGCGAGGAGCAGCAGCGTCATCAGGTAGTTGCGGGTCGAGTGCAGCGAGAGGACCCTCTCCGCGTCGTCTCGACCGCCGAGCAGGTGATCGCGGTGATGGATCACCGCAGCTGCGTGGTGGACGTCGTACTGGCGCAGGAACCAGGTCTCGAGCTTCTTCAGCAGCCGCCGGCAGTCGCGGCTTCCGCGACGGCGCAGAAAGGGAGAGAGCTCGGCGCCGCGGACCACGGGGCCCCGACCGCTGGCGGCGACCGCGCGCATCACCTCGACCTCGCGGTCGTCGAAGGGCGAGCTGTCGGTCTCGAAGGCGCGGTTCTCCTCGTCGAGACAGATGTCCTCGAGCCAGCGGAAGTAGGCGCGCTCCGCGGCCGCCACCACCTGCCGGTCGATCAGGTCGGGCTCGCCCCCGGCGATGGCGTAGAAGAAGCCGATCCCGTTGGGATCCTCCGAGGAGAGCTCGGGGATGGCGTCGCCGGCGATGTAGCCTTCCAGGAAGCGGGTCCGAACGCGCTCCCGAAGGATCACCAGCAGGGCCCGGAGCACCAGCTTGCGCAGGTGGAAGCGCGCGATCCGAAGCCGCGGGTGATCCTCGAGGTCCTTGTCCTGGATGAAGCGACAGACGATCTGTCCGAAGACCGCCACGTCCTCGCAGACCCGCGCGAGAGGGGCGGAGGCGCCGCTCGACTCGAGACGGTCGATGATCCCGCAGAGGTATGCGGGAAGCGCCGCCAGCAGGCGCAGCATCGCCTCCTCGCAGTCGCGCCGATTCGCCTCGGGCGCGATCCTCGCCGGGTTCGACCAGAGATCCTCGAGGCGGAGATAGAGCTCGGCGGGATCGTGGCGGTGCAGGTGGAAGGAGAAGGTCTCCGGGAAGGCCGGGATGAAGCTGCCGCCGGATTCCAGCTCGAAGCGCACTTCCCTGGCGTGGAACGCGTAGGTGAAGCGCAAGGTGGCCCCGAGCCGCTCGATGCGGAGCTCGAGTCGGGGAAGACCGCCGGCTCCCGCTGCGGGCGCCTCAGAGGGTTCGCTGCTTCGAATTCTCTCCGGACTCGTAATAGGACTCCACCCGACGCGCCAGCTCGCGCACGCGCGCAGGCCACTGATCCGGCAGCGGCCAGCGCGACATCGCGATCCGCGTCCGATCCAGCAGCAGCTGCGCCTCCGGATAGTCTTCCCGCGCCAGCGAGTCGTCGACCTCGAGCCAGTACTCGATGGCGGTCATGCTGCGCGAGATGCGATCGGCGAGCTCGGCCATCCCCGGGGATTCGATCGTCGAGGCGCGCACCCGCTCCCGCAGCGCGCGCAGCTCCACCAGCGACTTCTCCAGGATCCCCCGCACCTCCCCCTCGCGATCCACGATGGCGGCGAGCAGCTCGTCGAAGCGGCGCCTGAGCGGCTCGTGGGAGATCTCGCGGGCGAGGATGACGCGGCCGAGGTCGCGACCCTGGGGATCGCGCAGCTCCTCGACCTTGATGCGCAGCCGCACCTTTCGAGCCGCCCGATCGAGATCGACCTCCCGGTAGGTGACCTCGTCCTCGGAGAGGACGCGAGCCGCCGCATCCGCCAGGCGCTCGAGACCCGCCGTATCGAGCACGTCCTTGAGGGCTCGACCCCTCGGATCCCCCTTGAGACCCAGCCAGTTGCGGGCGGGACGGTTGGCGGCGCGCACCACCCCGCCGGCATCGACGGCGACCGCTCCGGTGTCGAGCTGATCCATCACCGCCTCGAGGATCACGTTGGCGTCGTGCAGGTCGCGCAGCAGGCGTTCGTTCTCGACGGCCAGCTGGTGGTGGTCGACGGCGCGCTTCACCACCTGTTTGAGATCCGCGGGCTCCCAGGGCTTGGTGATGTAGGCGTAGACGTGGCCATCGTTGATCGCGCGGATGATGGCGTCCATGTCGGCGAAGCCGGTCAGGATGATGCGGGTGGTGGTCGGCTCCATCTCGAAGACCCTGGAGAGGAACTCGACACCGGTCATCTCCGGCATCCGCTGGTCCGAGATCACCACCGCCACCGGCCCCTCCCGCTCGAGGAGGTCGAGCGCCTGGGTGGCGGAGGTGGCGGTGAGGACCTGGTATTCGTCCTCGAAGGTGTAGGTCATCGTCTCGAGGATCGCCTCCTCGTCGTCGACGACCAGGATCCGGCTGCGTTCAGGGCTGGTCATGGCTGGCGCAGAGGATGACTCGTTGTCGCGCGCGCCGCACCCCGCGGCCCGTCGCCAGCCGGGCTACCAGGCGGCGAAGCGGCCGCCCAACCGGGAGAGCTTCGACCTCTCATGGGTGCTCTTCGCCTTCACCTTGGCGCGGAGCTCCTTGCGGAACTCGATGAGGCGCTTGGGGAGGCGTTCCCGTGCCACGGCCGTCCAGGGACGCTGCTCCGCACCCTCGCGGAACTTCCGGAACTTGCGGTAGGCCCAGAGCTCGTGCTTGAACTCCTCCTCGACGAACTTGATCATGATGGCGTCGTCCAGGAAGCCGAGCCCCGGGATGTGGTCGGGAATCACGTCCTCGGGATTGGCGAAGTAGGCGAGGGCGGCCAGCGCCTTCTCCGCGACCGGCTGGGGAACGGCATAGTCGCCGTCCTCGAGCATCTGGATCAGATCCTCGAGAACCGTGATCGCCTCGAGGACGAAGCTCGGAGCCTTCTGGGCGGCGCGAACCCGGCCGATCAGCTCACCCACCTCCTTGAGGATCTTGGGCCGGTCCTGCGGGGAGGAGCGCTCCTTCGCGGCGCGGTACAGCCTACGGAAGTAGGCGGCATCCGATTCATCCAGCGTGAACGACACCTTGAACGACTTCGAAGCCATCGCGTCTCCTCCAATGGGCGGACTCTATCAGTATCGCGCGTAATCGATCAACCGGTCGAACGAGCCCCCCCACTCGCCCTCCCAGCGATCCAGGATCACCTGGCCGGGGCTCTTCCCCGTCTCCAGCTGCTCGAAGAGCGGCTCCAGGAAGCCGCGCTCGTCGTCTCTCGACTCGCCGGGGTGGGCGATCCGCCGGAGCCCCCCGAAAGCGATGGAGACGAGCTCCCGCGCGAGCGGCAGCACGGGCCCGCCGGGAACCTCGGCGGCCAGGCCCCGCCGGGAGACCGCCTCCAGGGCGGCCTCCCGCTCCTCGAAGCTCCAGTCCTCCACCAGCTCCCAGGCCGCGGACCGCGCCTCGTCGTCGTAGAGGATCCCCTTCCAGAGGGCCGGCAGTGCGCAGGTCAGAGGGGAGGGGACCGCATCGGCGCCGCGCAGCTCCAGCACCCGCTTGAGGCGCACCTCGGGGAAGAGGGTGGTCAGGTGCCGATCGAAGTCGTCGAGCATGGCCCTGTGACCCTGGAGGCCGGTCTTCATGAACTGCCGGAAGGTCGTTCCCTTGGCCGGCAGGTAGCTCCCGTCGCGGACCAGGAAGAACATCGGCACGTCGAGCGCCCACTCCACGTAGCGGGCGTACCCGAAGTCCGGGTCGAAGACGAAGGGAAGGAGCCCGCAGCGGTCGGGATCCGTGTGGCGCCAGTAATGGACGCGCTGCGAGATGAAGCCGCTCGGCTTCCCCGCCGAGATGCTGGAGTTGGCGAAGATGGCGGAGACGACGGGCGTGATCCCCATCGCGGTGCGCATCTTCGCCACCATGTCGGCCTCGTCGGAGTAGTCGAGATTGGCCTGGACGGTCGCCGTCAGGTGCATCATGTGGAGCGAGAAGGCGCCCCGGGCGGGGAGATACTCGCGCATGATGCGATAGCGGGCCTTCGGCATCCTGGGGACGTCCGCCACCCCGTGGAGGGGATTGCAGCCCAGGCTCAGCCAGATCAGCCCGAGGGGCTCGGAGACCCGGCGGATCAGGTCCAGATGGGAATTGAACACGGCGCAGGTCTCGAAGATGGTGCGCACCGGCGCGTCCGAGAGCTCGAGCTGCCCGCCGGGCTCCAGCGTGATGGCGGCGCCCTCCTTTTCCAGGGCGATCACGTTCCCAGCCTCGAGAACGGGGGTCCAGCCGTCCTCCCGCGCGATCTTCTCCAAGATCGCACCGATACCGCGCTCGCCCTCGTAGGGAACCGATCCGTGATCGTCCACGCGCAGGCCGATCTTCTCGTGCTCGGTCCCGATCCGGAAACGCTCCACGGGCTTCTCGCCGCCGCGCAGGTATTCGACGAGCTCGAGGACCGATCCGACCGGGGTCTCGACGCTCAATCA
>Ga0214473_10007002_pt1 | contig 13413 bp, 7 predicted proteins | sample RVTome_7_FD_203509 | JGI IMG/M metagenome (GOLD analysis project Ga0214473, IMG submission 203509) | Soil microbial communities from uranium-contaminated site in the Upper Colorado River Basin, Wyoming, United States - RVT98D197 | ecosystem: Environmental > Terrestrial > Soil > Contaminated >...
GATCAACAGCAAGATCGGAACTCTGCAACGCAACGCCTATGGCTATCGGGACGACGAATATCTCAAACTCAGAATCTTCAATCTGCACAACGCAACCTACGCATTAACCGGATGAACCGTTTTCTTGTCCAGTATCGGCATCGCCGGATACATGGGCTGGCAACAGTATCAAGCGCGCAGGCAAAGACACGTGGATGTGCCGCCGCAGTCAGGCGAGCAGACGCGCCAAGCCGAGGCGGTGGCTCAGCGTCGTGCGCAGGCCGATGCTCTTCTGCGGGAAGCGAAAATGCAGCATCAGACCGGCCAGTACGCTCAGGCCTTGGTGACGCTGGGCCGCGTGGAGGCCCTTTTTCCCGGCGATCCCAATGTCGCAGCCACACGGACCGAGATTGAGGCGGGAATGCGAGAGACTCGGCCAAAGCCAATTATGGCGACAGACACGAAGGTCCCCTTTCGGATCGATGTGCAGCCGGCCGGGGCCATGGTCGTTTTGACCCACGATGACCTGGGTCGTGTGGCCAGCCAAGCCGTGCCGGAGGCGGGCCTGAGCTTGGACCTGGAGCCGGGGACGTACCATATTCTCGTGACCGCCGCGGGCTATCGGGCTGTAAAGCAGGATATCGAAGTCAGTGAAACCAAGTCCTCGTGGCAGGTGAAGCTGTCGGAGCACCGGGGTGATCTGACTGTGGCGAGCAACCCCGGCGTCTCGGTGAGTGCAGCGGGGGCCGACGGCAAACCCATCCCTCTGGGACAGACCGATGCCCAGGGCCGGCTTTATATCACAACGCTTCGGGAGGGCAACTATGAGCTTGCACTGGGCCTGACGGACTACGCCTCCGCTTCAGCGGACGTTGTCATTCAGGAAGGTCGCCCTGCCGAGGTCAAGAGGCTCCTGGAACCCTTGCCGGGTGAGTTGACGATCGGCAGCGGGCGCAGCGGCCTGGAGATCTACGAGGGCGGTCAGCGGCTGGGCAAGGCCAATGAAGCGATCAAGCTGGCCGCGGGAGAGCACGACCTGGAGCTACGCTGCAAGGGCTTTCGGACGGAGCGGATGAGCGTGACGATCCCACCGAACAGGCCGGTGTTGCGACAGGGTCCGGCCCTGGTAGCCAAATCGGGCAGCATCAGAATCTCGGCAGTGTCCACCGTGCAGGAGGATGACTACTTGGCCCGCCAGAAAGCGGAGGTTCGGATCGATGGAGGAGCATGGCGCGAAGTTGCCTTGCCGCATGTGGAAGAAGGATTATCGTGTGAGAACCATCAGGTGGAGTTGAGAGTGTCCAGCTATGGGCAAGTCGGCTCGCAGGCAGTGACGATTCGCGATGGCGAGGTCTCTGCAGCCGAGTTCAGTCTGGTTCCTGAGGATGGGAGTGTCAGGATCACAAGCAATGCGGCCGGGGCGGAGGTGTTTGACGGCTCGGGCAAGAGACTCGGGGCAGTTGGCGCAACGCTGAGCTTGCCGCCCTTCGTCTCTCACGAGTTGACCGTGACGGCTGCTCGTCACAAGCCAGCGGAGGTGACGGTCCGGATCGACCGGCCGGGAGCAGACGCGGGCACAAGACAGGTGGTTCTGGAGGAGCAGGGGCTCCCGCCCGATCTAATCGAAGTCGCCGATGCGCAATATGCCCCCCTGGATGGTCTGGCGCCGGGCAGCCGGGAGGCACAGGATCGCCAGCGTCGTGCGGTGTCAGAGCTTGGATTTCCGTTGGAGGCGAGGACGCGTAGGACGGGGATCGTGTTGCGGCTGATTCCTGCAGGAAGCTTCACAATGGGCAGCCCTTCCGGCGAGGCGAATCGCTACAAGGATGAGACAGAACATCAGGTGACATTGACCAGAGCGTTTTACTGCGGCAAATGCGAGGTGACCCAGGGGCAGTGGGAACAGGTGATCGGCAGTAATCCGTCGACAAATCAAGAAGGATGTGTCCTTCGAGAAGGGGGCCTATTCAGCCGGGCGGAGCGGATTGAGGAAGACAGAGGAGATTGCCCGGTAGAAACCGTCGGTTGGTCGGATTGTCAGGCGTTTGTAAAGAAGCTGTGCCAGATGGAAGGTGTGCCGGAAGGGACGTACCGGTTGCTCACAGAGGCCGAGTGGGAGTATGCGTGCCGGGCGGGGACACAAACAGCGTTCTGCCATGGGGACACTCTGGATTGGAAAAGGCCCGATGTTGATGTGCACTATCCGTACGGCGGTGCGACTCAAGGTAAATATATACACGTGCCCGTGAAAGTCGGGATTTTTCACCCGAATGCGTGGGGCCTCCATGATATGCATGGTAATGTATTTGAGTGGTGTCAGGACTTGTATGGCGAGTACTCATCCAGCAACGTGACGAACCCGCGTAGTGCCAGTTCAGGTGATTCGCGAGTCTGCCGCGGTGGTATCTGGACTTTCTACAGCGGGTATGGGCGGTCGGCGCAACGCGCTGCGACACGGCCCGACGAGCGGAACGGCAACCGGGGCCTGCGCATCGCGAGGACAGCACCGTCCCAGCCTTAAGGGGGCGAGGGTGGCGGATGACGGTCCGCAGAACAAGACACGTTGTCGGCCTTGAGGTCCAGGAGTGAAATCATAGGTCGATCTATTGTGAAGATACAAGATCTTGCGTCTCCTGTGTCCAGCGATTGATGAGGATGCATGATGTTCTGTCCGAAGTGCAGCAAGAAGTTCAGGGATGATTGTGTCAGAGTCTGCGAGTAGTTGTAGTAGCCACTCAACCTCTAACTGTCACTGGGGCATCCTCGTTTTCAACAGCCCGTACTGGCTGCTACACATCATCCTTTGCCTCTCCACGCTGTCTCACAATGCAAGCGGCTCCTCACAGCACCTATGGTTTGATATCGATCCATGTGCTTCCTCCCCCGCCATAATAGGTTCGGTGGTATCTTTTCCAGGGCCATCTATCCGCATGTTCAGAACCTATGCATTCCTTTAAGATTACCGCAATCCGAGCGACTATCGCACTGTTGAGCTTATCGCCATCGATGCGATTAAAAGCGCCGGCATCGACGGCGAGCGAGATCACGTCTTCGCGTTCGACTGTTAATGTGTAAGGTGTACCAGGTAATCTACTGAAATGTTCCGCACATATGGCCTCGAGTTCTGACTGCAACCGCTGCCGAGCCCTTCCCACACCAGCCTCGAACTGTCTTTCAGCCTCCTGTCTTCGAACCTGCTCCTCCGCTGCTCTTCTCTCCTGTTCGGCTTTGCAGTCTTCGCAAATAGTCTGGCTAATCTCGATGAAGTCATCCGTCTTTGCCCAGGGAGCAACCGATACTCTTGCCACATTCCGTGAGAGTTCTTTGCCACAGACTGTACATTTAGTGATTGTGCCGCGATCTACCTTCTTACAGCCAATCATCAACACGAGATTGGCCATCAGCAATAACATCATTGCACATAGCGGAAAACCTCTACTTACCGACATTTCTATTCCTCCTGTATTTATGCCTTACTGACATTCCTTCAGACTGCCCACAAAAAACTTCACCTCAGTCATGGCACGCAAATTCACATGAAGAGTGATGCATATAATGGAATAGTATTACCTCCATTGTGATAAGCGTCAACTGTAATTGGTACGCCTCGCGGTTCTTGACCTTGTAGGGGGCTTGGCGGCAAATTCTCACCGACAATCAGGGCGTCCTCGTTAAAGAGCCTTTTCATACATCCTATTTATATCGACCCGATGCACCTCTATATCTAAAGATATTGACTTGAACTTCTCTTTATAAATTCTTCCTATCCTCTCTTTGTCAAATGAAACGCTTTTTGGAGTAATAGTAAAAATGTATTTGATGCTATCTAAATTCCTAGTTTGTTTAGTTCGATTAGCGGTCAGTTATTCTATTTTGATGTCCTTTTAATCTGTCACCCTTTCTCCTACACGAAACCATACATTTTGGAGTTGCCATAGTTTTGCTCCTATAGGTTGTCCACCAGGTTTCGGACGATCACCGTAACTCACCTTAAGCTTAGCAACAACCTGAGGATAATCCGGTGACCAAAAGATTCCATCTTTGTACTCAAGATCATCGTGTGTATAACCAGGTTGGTCAAAATACACTCCCTTGGATAGAAACATATCTCCTTGTATGCTCCATTGCATGAGACGCCCAGACTCGGACGCGCTAGACATATCTCCTTTAAATGCGTCCATAGTGGCATCGCGCCTGTTACCAAAATCGAACACAATACAAATAAAACCATCTCGATAGTTCACACCCACACTCTTAAACCATGTATAGACATGAGAGTCATTCCAATTATCTACAGGTTTAGGCTCGACCTTCACCCAATCTGAATACCATCTTATCAAACCTACTGCTGTTTGCTCGTCAGTTCCGTTCTTTAAGCGTATTATACTCTCTAACAAACGTTGGGTAGAGGGTAAATTATTTATTTTCAATGCTGTCTCCAAAAGTGTGATTTTCTTTTCCAAATCCTTTTCTGTATCTGCCTTCTCAACGAGATCCCTATGTTCAAGCTCGGCGATTGCGATCAACATGGCGTTAGCAGTCTGTTTTTCTTTGGATGTTATAACCAGACTTAGGGCTTTTTCAGCAGTTGATTTTCCTGCGAAAATATTTGACTCAGCAATCGCCTCTTTACATCGGTTAATGGCAGCATCATATTCTTGCCTTCTCTTATGTTCTGCTTCGAATCCTTGAATAACATATTCAGGAAGTTGAGGTTTCGAGATAAGAAATTTTACTTCAAGAAACTTTTCTGATTCAAGGATAGCTTCAGTGAAATTTTTATTATCGGCAAACTGTATTACCCTGTAGTAATGTTGCTTGTTAATATTACCAAGCCATAACCTGGCTCCAGCATAAGCACAAATAGCACAGATGATAATGGAAATGACAGCAATTTTTGTTTTTAGCCGTTTTCGTTGGATTGCTTTCTGAGCTTTCAATATATGTATCTTGGCATCGATTAGTCCCGGAATTGCGGGCCATGCTTTTTCCGTTTGGTGCAGTTTTTCTGCAGCAGCTCCGAATTTTGATGCCTGGATGGCTGATAGCGCATCTTGAAGTAGTCTTTCCGCACCGGCCTTTCGATCTTCCAAAGTCTTCTGCAGCATTCTGGCTTCCGAGGAGTCTGGACAAACACGACGGGCTTGCACTGCCGCCCTTAGAGCATTCTCCAGGTCATGTTCATCTCCACGGTGTCTGGCGTGAGTCATTGCTTCTGTGTATGATTGCTGTGTGCCATGGAGCTGACTTGATAAAATAGACCGAAGCTCGATCTTTCCACCAGATTCCTCAATTTCCGCTACAACAGCCTCTGCCTCGGGGAAGTCAGCTTGTTCAAGCAGTTCATTGAAATGCTTCACATACCCAGATATCTGTTTCAGTCGCGCAATTTGCTGCTGCACTTCGGGAACGTGAATTCCTTCCGAATGCTGCTCGAAGTACTCATTGTAGGATTCGGTAGCCTCTGCGATTTTTCCCTCGCCTTCAAGCTGGTTTGCCTGCGCGGAGGCAGTAACGTAATCGCGATCATCAATACGATTCAGTAACACGGCTCGAAGCTCATTTATTTCAGGTTTGTGTGGATCGATTTCCTGATACTGCCTCACGAGCTCTGCTGCCTGCTCGTATTGCTCCTCCCGTACGGCTTCATCGAGCTGAACCTTCAATTCGTCACGCTCTTTCGACCTAGATTCGGCTTCGTCCTTTAGTCTCTGCAAATGAGTTATAAGTTTTTTCCCTTTGGGACCCGGGAGATTGAGACCTTCTGGCAAGAGGTCAAATTCCTTGATGACCCGGCTCCATTTTTTCTCCGTTTTGAACTTCTCCATCTGCTGGACAGTTTCCCGGGCTTGCAGGAAGCCTTTCACCTCTGTCCCACATCCGCCACAAAATTGCTTGTGGACAGAATTCTCCCGCTCACACTCCGGGCATAATTCTGTCAGCCCTATACCGCAGTTTTCACAAAACTTGACGTCTTCAGAATTAGCCGCACTACAGTTGGGGCATACATTGCCCGAAACTGCCGCAGCTTGAGAGACCTCAGTGACTTTAGTTCCTATGTGGAGATGGTCGAGATTGCTGAGCAACTCATCCACACTGAAGAACCGGTCTTCAGGGCGGCTTTTGATACACTTGAGAATAATTCTGGCAAGCTGTGGGGGCGGTGGAATTATCTCAGGATCTACATTATCCGGGATCTCACCGGCCAACATCTCATAAATGGTCTTGCCGAGCGCATAAATGTCTGCTGTATGGTTGACACCTTTTGCGTCACGCCGCTGTTCTGGTGGCATGTAATACGGCGTACCCATACCATACCCGGTCATCGAGATTGTGGAATCATATCCAACGCGGGCCAGACCGAAATCCACGATCTTTGGCACAACTTCATCTCCTTCTTGTGCCAAAAGAATATTTGCCGGCTTGATGTCGCGATGAATCAGGTTCCGCTTGTGGGCAAAGGAAAGTCCCTGACAGATCCCTTTGACCAGTTTCACCGTTTCGGCAACCGATTGTTTGCCGTGCTCTTTGAGAAAATCACGCAGCGTGCCACCTTCGACGTATTCCATGACGATATAGCTGCCTTCTGCATCGCGATCGTAGTCGAACACCTGCACGATATTGCGGTGATTGAGGTTGGCGATTGCGTGTGCTTCCCGGTCGAAGCGTTCGAGCGTCTGCTGAGCTTGCGAACCCGTTAATTGTTCTGCTAGGAGCCTTTTGATCGCCACAATGCGATCCAGTCTCTTATCATGGGCTTTGTACACAACTGCAAAGCCACCCCGGCCAATTTCTTTAATGATTTCATAGCGGTCTGATAGCGGCGTCTGAGAACGTGGGCGCAATCCTATCGTTCCCACTTCTTGGCTTCTAATTGTCGGCAAATCACCAATTGATCTCTGAGATGGCGAACCTTCGACAGTCTGCAGGTCACCGAGAGAAGCATTCGCTTCTCCCTCCGCAGGTTCCATTTGGCCGGGAACTGCGATCCTGCTCTCTGGCGATTGCTGGCCTTGCGTGCTGGATTTCGCCGGACTTGCCCCTATAGTGGGCATTGCGCCAAGTGAAACATCTTCCTCAATGCCACTGGTACCAGAGATCCCCGACAGGTTCGACCCACATTCCAGGCAAAACTTCGATCCGTCAGGAATTTCTTTCTTGCACTTTGAGCAGATCATCTTGTTTCTCCCAGAGTGTCACTTGCAGAGCAGTCTGCAGCCTTGTGCGGCTAAGTCGGCCACGGCCTTTCATTCATGGTCTGGTTCAAGTCACCGCACATTTTGCCTCCTGGTTGCCACACACGACAGTATACGAAATCGCTTTCATATCGTCAAGCGTACGTCCTGGGATGGCCCATTTTGCACGTATATCCGGCTGTGACCATACACCGATCTATACTATGCCGTCACCCTGCACCGCAGTCGTACATCCAGCCCCGTTGACGCCGCCGTTAGCAAGAAAATGAACGACAGTAACCCACTCAAGTTTAGAACGTTCGCATGTCTGTCTTCTGAGGCGAAATGTGTAGGCTGTGCACCCCGCAGCTTTCTATATTGATCCAGTAGCATTCAGGGCCTGGATGACGTGTACTCCATCGCATACTGTTGTCTGCGGCCTCACACGACAGTCGTAACCGCCGTACCTTCGAGGCGGTATCTCGACTCAGCGGGATGACTTGTAGTATCTGTGAATCTCTTCACCTCTTGTCAAGAGCCACATCCCCGTTGCCGGTTCTCGTTCGAAATATTCGGTAATACATCTATCCATGAGCTCAAGCTCTTTGATCGATCCGTAGAGTTCTGCGGCAGCGCGTTTGTCTCTTGCTTCTTGACTCGCCGCCAACTCATCAGCTTTTTGTCGGATTTGCTCCCGGTAACGAGAGCGACTCATATCCACGTGGTTGCATCCTCCTATGGATAGGATTGGCGAACACCCAGAAAGCTCCGACAGCAGGATGAGAAAAACCGTGACGATGATTGTCTTTCTTCCAAAGAATGACGCATATTTCCTGTTACCTAACACGGTTTCACTCCTAATGCATTCATTTATCGATTATCTTCATTTGGCTGGCCGCATGTCCTCGCCGTTGATTATGCCCTAACGACGAGATCGAAGACACTTTCCACTTCTCGATACGCAGATGGTTCGCCCTCGCTGCGCCAAGATTTGACCTGGGTACGATTTTCCCATCACGTTTCCCTGAAAAACAAGAACAGCATGATCATGCTTGAAGGAAACTGGACCGGTGCATGCAGAGCCGAAACGGTTTTGATGCCACAGAGCCTGCGTCGAGCGGCCAGGATAGCCCAAGTCCTGCACATTGCTATTGAGCCTATTGCTGCGGATCCATTACTCTGCCGATGAATAGAATGCTGCCGGAACCGTTGTCGCGGATCAAGAAGAGAAAAGGATGGTCAGCTCGAAAGACCGGCGGCTCATGCCGCATAGAAGAAGAAAAGACTACTACTCCTCCCGTTACTGCCGCTGCCTCGGTGCCTTCTTCATTGACATCAACAAAGGCCTTGTGTATGACTTGGGAGACGAAGAGCTCTCTTTGGCCGGTCATGCCGGACAAGTCTGCATCTTTTGCCGAGAAAACGTCGTTCATTCCCATCGACTGGAGTGCCGAAACCAGATCGAGTTGGCGTGTCATCTTGAACTTCGGAATTGAAACGGCCACATCACATTTGCGCAGTTTCGACAGCCAGTATGAAAGATTCCCAAGCGTTAGTGCTTTTTCCAATTCGTTCAAGCCGTCGAATTTCCGTGGAAGCAGAATAATCATCGAAAGCTTGTTGGCCACATACGGCAATGCGAGGACCCGAAATTCCTCGGTTTCCATGAGGCCGCACTGAGCAGTTTGGTTCATCATCAAGACATCAATCTTGCGGCCATCGGCACAAGTAAAAGGAGCTTTCTTGGTCATTTCCTTATTGAATTGCTCCTCCCAGTAGCACTTGAAGTAGATGGCATTCGTCACAACCAACCGGGTCATGGCGTCTAACATATCAGGGGTGATGAGTCCCCTAATCTTCTGGTTTGTTTTGACTTCCACCCATCTATTGATGGTCGTGCAGGTGGCCTTCGCAGCATTCTTGAAGTCAACCTGCTGGAGATACCCCCCATAGTATGTTTGGATAAGCGCGAGAAACTCTTTACGAAATTCGTAGCCTTTCTGACCCCACAAGGCATTGGCCATGTTCAGTTCGCAGCCGTCAACCCAAGCTGTGTTTTCGGCGAGGTTTCTTATCATTTCTCCAAACATTGGGGCTAATTGCCGCTGACCCCGCTCAGGCGTTGAGGATGATTCTGCATTTGGCGGCGCGGTAACAGGTAAACGCAGCGCTTCGATCATCTGCGCCTCGGTTTGACCTTGTGCACCGGCACAGACCATTGCCAGGGCAGCATAGATGCTGTATGGCGAAAGAAACAAGTTGCCTTTTTCGCTTCTAAGCTTCGTATAAAGCTCCAACGCAAACTCGTTGTTTGCACGTACAATCGGCTGAATCTCCCCTGTGAATCCTCTGAGATAGTTCTGCGATGGTAATCCATCGGAAAATACGTGAATCCCGTTTGCTACAACGTTACCTGGCGAAGAGCCACGCTCTTGTAGATTTGTCGGTTCCTGCCGGGTCTCGATATGAGCTTGCTGCGGCGATCCAGGTAATTTCTTCTCACATCCTCCAGAAAGGACGAACAAAAGCGCCGAAGTCAAAGGCAGTAATTTTATCAGTTTCATTTTGAGCTTCCCTTTCAAATGCCTTAAGGTCGGTCTTGGCGGGTGTCGCCTATGGTTGCGTCGTTGTCGAAGACGGCGATTCTGCAAAACCTGGGCCAGGCAAAACCCCGAACTCCACAGTTGCTTCGTCCATGAGGCTGTTATCGTCGATGGCTTTCATCTCGATGTAGTATTTGTACCGTCCCGGCATGAGATCACGGCCAATGGAAGACTTCTGATGAAGCTGTTCACCGGGGTCGAGGTAATTCTTACGGGTGCAGGCTTCATTTTACGTAGTCACTCAAGCAGACTGTCGAAGGTTTTTATAGGTATCCCAAAATTGGCTCCACAGCCCGGACTTGACGTGGCAGCGAAAATCGAGAATCCGCTGCCCGCCCTCCCGAGACCAGCGCATTCCACTGCGGCATAATCGCGTTTTCACAATGCTTTTGCAGGCGGCCTCGACAGGCCCGCTCCCGATGGGAAGGCCTCGTCGGCGGAAGCAGGCGTAGTGCATGCGATGTTGATTACGCCGGAAGAAGGTCCATTCCGCAGCCAGGTCTTCTCGGCGGCTCTTACTCAGACGACAGGTCCGGCTATGGTAGTCTATCGAACGTAACACCGATTCAACACCGGCGTCCCGTTCCAACAGCTTCGTCCTGTATTTCGCGTACCATCGTTTTCCATCCATGCTATTTTTGCCAAACAAGGCCTCGGCCGCCTTGGACAGATGTTCTTGGGTGTGATAGAAATCCACCAGCTTCTCATAGTCGTTAAAGTGCTCATGGTGGTCCACGTAGTTCCATAAAGCGCGATGCCCGTCACACAAGAGGACTCTGGTCGTGTCGGGACTCAGCTTGCTTTGCAGAGCCTCCAGGCACTGTTCAAAGTCTCGCTTGAAAGTCACCGCTCCGTCCTCTGGCATCCGGGCTGAATAATAGCTGGTGAGCCGTTCAGGACCCTTTTGGTCGTCTTCAACCGACCCGTAGAACGAAATCGCGCCAACCATCGCGTTTTTGTAGCACGCCTGCTTCTGTTCGGCCTGCTCCTGACGCGGCCGTTCCGCGGGCCGACCCCGACGGGCGCCGGGCTCACGCAAGAGAACATTGGCCCCATCCATGCTGGCGACCATCACCCGAGTTTGCAGGGGAACTTCGATATGCGAACGAATCGTGGCCTCCAATGTTTTCTGGTGAGGCTCGACCTCCTGGGAGACCTTTTCGACAATGTTTTTGATCGCCGTGGCCGAGGGCTTGAACAGCGAACAGAGTCGTAGAAGCTGTTCGGCCTCTTCAGCCGTCATATGGGCTATGGCGAAGCATACGGCCTGGCGGATGTCTTCCGTGGCAAAATGACCCTCCATGTCCCAGAGATAATCCAAGGGCACATGGCTGGGCCCGCCCGTATCGGCCTGGTAAAGCCTGCGCTCAATCGGGATCTTGCCAAAAGAGGTGAGGAAGGTTTTGCTGCTCAAGGTCTTAAATCTCAGGGTCTGACCGTGCCATTCGATTAGGGACTCTTGGGGATCATAGTGCTCCAGAAAGTGCTTGTACGCTTGACGGGCGGCATGGGAAAAGGACGCTGCCAGGGCGTCGCGTACCTGTTCGGCCAGCTCGGCCGTGAGTCTGCGAGTATCCCAGTTTTGACCAAACGCTGCCATTTTTTGTTCAAACGCCTCTGTTGCAATCTTGACCAACTTCGATACGATCATTTCAGGACTCCTTTCAAGCGAACCGCAAATCGTTTTTGGCTAACAACTTGCCGTTCTGCAAAAGGGAGTCCACTTATATTTGAGGCCTTCAAATTCTACGTAAAACCGAACCTGCACCCATTCTTACCTATCGGGAAGATGCTCCCACCGGCAGCATATTTTTCTCCGTGTCTGGCAGCACGGCCGAAGTCCGTCGTCTTTGCACCATCATCCATCGGCTCGATCCACGCTTGCTGGACGCCAATCAAGCGCATGGGTCTTGAATACTGAGTATTGAGAGGGACATCCAGCCTCGTGCTATTCACATTCACGACATCGTAGGTCACGGCGATCTGCTCACCTTGGTTGTAGGCGCTCTTGTCCGTTTTCAAACCCTGTAGCCTGATGCACTCTTTCATCTTCTGCTCATTGATGGTTCGCTCTTGCAGTTCAGATTCGATGCTTCGAACCTCACTATCTGAAAGAGAAGCGGCCTCCAGGCGAAAATCATCGAGATCAAGAAACAGCTCGCTGCCGTTCTCGATGACCTTGGCAAATGTCGTCAGATGAAGCGATTCAACCTTGGCACCCTCAAGATGCCGGGAAAACTTGTCCCGAAGTGGGAGGCGGAAATCCCGCCATTCCGAAGCGGCAGGAAGATCCAAGAACCACCCGAGCCGTTGGTTGTTCAATACAAGGCCGAGCCTCAGGTCAGAAATGCCGTTTGTCCGGTATCGGAAAACCAAAACCGAGTTGGTCTCTGGCGTCAGGTTCTTCGCATCGACACAGTAGCCGGCATGGGGCGAACTGCGAAGTGCCCGATTGGCCGTGTTTTCTTGCGTGTACACAAAGCGAAAGAACCTATTTGCCCCTTCTTGCTGGACGGAACCTGCGTCCACCGTCCCGTAATCCCACTTCGTATGAGTCGGCGCCTCAAAGTCAGCCAGAACCTGCGAGGGTCTCTGATGGGAAGGCTCTTCGGGTCTTTCTGTTGCTTCATCCTTGGCGGCGAGCAGGTCTTTTACCTTCTGCTCCATCTGCTGCTCTATTCTGGGTGCGAAGCCGACCGCGGAATGACATATCTTTCCTTCCCTATCGATGTAGAACAGTGCCGGGATGCCGCGGATGCCGTATTCCTTGAATTGCGCACTTGCGTCCAAAAGAACGAGGTAGGATATCTGCCCCTTGGCGAATTCCTTCACTCTGTCGTGGTCTTTTTCGTTGTTTATTCCTGCAACGACTAATCCCTGGTCCTTATACTTCTGATGAAGTGCTTCAAGGTGCGGTATGGCCCCTCGACAAGGACCACACCAAGTAGCCCAGAAGTCAAGCAGCACGACTTTCCCCTTGAAGTCCGCTAAATTGATTTGCTTGCCATCGAAATTCTTCAACGTGAACAACGGCGCCGGCTTGCCGACAAGCGAAGCCGGCTGTTCTTGTGCTGAACGGGAGGGCGGCTGTGGCGGCGCAAACAGGTACTCCCAGGGCAGAGCGCTCCAATAGATCTGACCACCCACCGATATGCTCAGAACCATGTTGATCCCATGGTCAATACAGCGAACCACGGGCACAACATCGCCGAACTGTCTCAATTGCTGCATCTTCCAGTCACGGCATATCCAGTCGCTGGTAATCCGAGTCGGTGAGAATTCGTAGGTATAGCCGCATGGAAGGCTTTGATCAGGGTAATAGGAAGCCCGTGTCCGGCCAGGATGAGCGGGACATAGCAGCGCCTCTTTGCTCAGGTAATCCGGAACCAGGTCGGAAAGCCAATTCGGCAGCCCGCCTTTGTCCTTTTCGTACGCCTTGATCGCTGCATGGATTTTCTGCAAGTTCTCTGCGCAGGTTCGCATTTCTTCGGGGATTTTGAGGTTCTCCGCCGGCACCTTCATTTTGTCTGAGGCCGCAATTGTGAGTGAGGTGATCACGAACAGCACCAGACTGATCCCAATTGCACTTGTCATTTTTAGCGTTTTCCTTTCGGAATCTGATGTGCACTTTTTTCTGCGTAACATGGTTTTTCTCC
>Ga0214473_10007003_pt1 | contig 13412 bp, 14 predicted proteins | sample RVTome_7_FD_203509 | JGI IMG/M metagenome (GOLD analysis project Ga0214473, IMG submission 203509) | Soil microbial communities from uranium-contaminated site in the Upper Colorado River Basin, Wyoming, United States - RVT98D197 | ecosystem: Environmental > Terrestrial > Soil > Contaminated >...
GAGCGATCCGGCGCGCCTCCGGCGCGAAGGGCGGGTGCAGGAGCCCAACCAGCGCTGCCCCCGAAGCCAGCACCCAGAGCACCGCGTGACTGACCCACTCCGCTCGGCTTCGCCTCGCTGCGCGCACCTCCGGTGCTTGTCTGATCGACTCCGCTCGGCTTCGCCTCGCTGCGCGCACCTCCGGTGCTTGCGCGGCGCTCCTGGTGAAACTCATCGCCTCTTTCGCGGCGGGACCGGCGGATCGACACCAGAGCCACTATAGGCCGAGACGCTCGCTCGTGTAGGTAGCTTCGCCGGCCGAGAGCGGACGCGACCGCACGCTGCCGCACGACCGCCTGCTGAAGACCGAAGCCGGGGCGGCGAAAAGGCACTAGACTGGATCCATGCGAGAGATCGGAAGAGCGAAGCTCGGTGACGTAGAGATCGAGTGGGAGCGAGCCGGATCGGGCGATCGGCCCTTCGTCCTGGTTCATGGATTCACGGGATCGCGCGACGACTGGGCCGATGTGCTTCCCGCCCTGGCGGAGCTGGGGCCGACGATCACCCTCGATCAGCGAGGCCACGGCGGCTCCACCAACCCTGGAACCCCCGGCGCCTACTCGCTCGAGCAGCTCGTCCGGGACCTCGCCCGCTTCTTCGACGCCGTGGCGATCGAGCGCTGCGACCTCCTCGGCCACTCGATGGGCGGAATGGTCTGCCTGCGTCTCGCGCTCGCGCACCCCGCGCGGGTGGCCTCGCTCGTGCTGATGGACACGGCGCCGGGACCGATCGCCGCTCAACCCCGGAAGATCTTCGAGATCGGAGGCAAGATCGCTCGCGAGCAGGGAATGGCGGCGCTCTTCGCGGCGATGCGAACGCAGGCCTCGAGCGACCCGAACCGGCCGCTCGCGGCCCGCCGCGCCGAAGTGACGATGGGGCCGGCTCGATACTGGGAGCGAGTCCGCGCCAAGATCGAGGCGATGGATCCCGAGGCCTTCGCCACGCTCGGGCCGCTGCTCGCCGATCACGAGGGCGCGGAAGACCGACTCGGCGAGATCCGCTGTCCGACCACCGTGGTGGTGGGAGCGGAGGACGCCGCCTTCCTCGCGCCCTCGCGGGCGCTCGAGGCCGGGATCGCGGGCGCGAGGCTGGTCGAGATTCCAGGCGCCGCCCACAGCCCGCAGATCGAGAACGCCGGGCCCTGGCTGGTGGCGATTCGAGACCACCTCGCCCGCGCCCGCGGAGCCGCCTGAGAAGGGCGGGAACTGGCGGCACAGCGATCCGAGGGCGAGGAGGCGGAGCGGTTGGAAGAACTGGTGGACCTCGAGCTCGGCCGGGTCACGGTGCTCTTCGGCGAGAAGCGGGGCAAGTACCCGCAGGGCAACACCCTGGTGGTGCGGGGAGACGAGGAGTCGCTGGTGATCGACCCCTCCCTCGGCCTGCTCCCCCGCCGGGATCGGCTCCCCGCCGTAGATCGCGTCCTCAACAGCCACTGCCACGAGGATCACGTCGCCGGCAATCACCTCTTCCCCGAGGCCTCCTGGCATCTCCACGAGGCCGACGCGCCGGGCATGCGGTCCCTCGACGACCTCATGGCGATCTACGGCTTCGACGACGAGGCCGTAGATCGCGCCTTCCGCCCGGTGGTGGTGAACCACTTCCACTACACGCCGCGAGCCGAGGTGGCGACCTTCCGCGACGGCGACGTCTTCGAGCTGGGCGGATGCAGGGTGCGGGTGATCCACACCCCCGGCCACACCCGGGGCCACTGCGCCTTCCACGTCGAGCCGGACGACGTCCTCTACCTGGGCGACATCGATCTCTCGAGCTTCGGCCCATACTACGGAGACGCCTGGTCGGACCTGGAAGCCTTCGAGAAGTCCCTGGCCAGGGTGCGGGAGATCGACGCCCGCCACTATGCAACCTTTCACCACGTCGGCGTCCTCGAAGGCCGGCAGTCCTTCCGCGAGCGCCTCGACCGCTTCGCCGCGGTGATCCCGCAGCGCGAGGCGCGCCTGCTCGCCTTTCTCCGCGATCCCCACACCCTGGAGGAGATCGCCGAGCACCGCTTCGTCTACCGCTCGGGTGATGCGGTCGCGTTCCTGGCCTGCGTCGAACGCCGCAGCATGAGGCAGCACCTCGACCGCCTGATCGGAGAAGGCAGGGTGCGCGAGGCGGAGCCGGGGCGCTTCATCGCCGTTCCCGGTCGAGGATGAGGGAGGCCGAGTTCACGCAGTAGCGCCGCCCGGTGGGCTCCGGACCGTCGGGGAATACGTGGCCGAGGTGACCATCGCAGGCGGCGCACACCACCTCGGTCCGGATCATCCCGTGGCTGGCATCGGGAATCTCCGCGACGCTCCCGGGATCGATCGGCGCCCAGAAGCTCGGCCAGCCGGTCCCCGAGTCGTACTTCGCCTGGGAATCGAAGAGCGGCGCCCCGCAGCAGGCGCAGCGGTAGGTCCCTTCCTCCTTGCAGTCGTGGTAGTCGCCGCTCCAGGCCGGCTCGGTCCCCTTGCTGCGGCAGACCGCGTACCGCTCCGGGCCGAGCTCCTCGAGCCATTCGCGCTCGCTCTTCTCGACTCTCCTGCCCACCCTGCCCCCTGCGATCACTCGATGCAGTTGCGCAGCGTCGAGGCGACCGCCGTGACCAGGGCCACCACCACCCAGATCGCCGTCCTGGGCCCCCTCCCCAGCAGCTCGGCCTCTTCCGGCGGTTGATCCTCCGCCGCCTGACCGGGATCGAAGCGGCCGCCCGCCAAGACCATCTGGCGCCCCCTCGCGAGCGGCGCTCCGCAGTGCACGCAGCGGCGAGTCTCCGGGGCGAAGGAGCTGTCGCACTGATGGCAGCGCACCTCGTAGACGATGGCCTTGCTCACGCAGGGAAGGATACGCCCTTGCCGCAGGGAGACAAACCGGGGCTCCGCGCGAGACGCACGTCCTCATGGGCATCCCGATCGCCGCCGATAAGGAGACCGAGATGCTGCTCAAGGTGATCGCCGCAGTCCTCCTCCTCCTCGGGGCCTACCATTGCTGGAACGGCCGCGAGGTCTCCCGGCCTCCCGGCATCCTGGCCCCGAACGAGCCCATCCAGAGGAGCATCCCCAACCCCGAGCCCTTCGACTTCAAGGGGTACCGGATCACCCCCCTCGCCCAATTCGAGATCGAAGCGCGGGTGCTGAGTCGCGAGCGCTACCGCCGCGGCCGGGAGGCGGAGCTCTCCCCCATCGATCTCGCGCTCGGATGGGGCCCGATGTCCGCCCAGGAGGTGATCGACCAGCTCGACATCTACCAGAGCCACCGATACTACCAGTGGCGGACCGACCGCCTCCCGCTTCCCCTCCCCGTGATCGCCAGCCACAGCGCCAACATGCACATCATTCCCGCGGCCGATGCGATCGAGGACGAGCTCGCGAAGGTCCGCGAGGGCCACATCGTCCGCCTGGGGGGCTACCTGATCCAGGCGACCGCCCCGGACGGCTGGCGGTGGCGAAGCTCGCTCAGCCGCTCCGACACCGGCGGCGGCGCCTGCGAGGTCGTTCTCGTCAACCGCATCGCCGTTCTCTGATCCAGCCGTCGAGTCGAATGCGGACGAAGTCCACCGGGCGGGCGACGGCCCTCCACTTCATCGGTTCCGAGCTACCTTCTCGCGGCAACCGCTCGACCACTTCGGTCCGCGCACGGAGGTCCCATGGCCGAACAGGAAGCGCAGCCCGCCCCGGGGGATCTCTTCCCGCTCAAGATCGCAGAGCGTCTCTTCGAGAGCCGTACCATCCTGATCTTCGGGGAGATCACGCCGGGGCTCGCCCGGCAGGTGACCGCCCAGATCCTCGCCATGGCCTCGGGTTCCGATGACGACATCACCGTCTTCATCCACAGCGAGGGGGGTCACGTGGAGTCGGGCGATACCCTCCACGACATGCTCCGCTTCGTGAAGCCGAGGGTGAAGATGGTGGGCACCGGCTGGGTGGCGAGCGCCGGCACTCACATCTACCTGGCCGTCCCCCGCGAGGATCGCTTCTGCCTGCCCAACACCCGCTTCCTGATCCATCAGCCGGAGGGGGGGATGGGCGGAGCGGCGGCCGACATCCGCATCGAGGCGGAGGAGATGCTGAAGACGCGCGACCGTCTGAACCAGGTGCTCGCCGATGCCACCGGGCAGCCCCTCGAGAGGGTGCGGGCGGATACCGAGCGAAACCACTGGATGTCGCCGGAGGAGGCGCACGAGTACGGAATCGTCGGGACCATCATCTCGAGCGCCGAGGAGCTGTAGGCGAGAGGCGCACGGACCCGGGGGCGCCGGCGCGGGACCGATCCAAGGGCGGGTCCGAAGGCGCGTCTGCCTCGCTCAGGACTCCCGCGCGAGCATCTCTCCGAGCCTCGCGAGCTGCGAGCCCCCGGATCCGAGGTAGATGCCGATCTGCCGGGCCCACAGCGTATAGCGGTGCAGCGAATAGTCGAGATCCACGCCGATCCCGCCGTGGAGATGCTGCGCCGCGTAGGTGACCCTGGCGCCACCCTCGCAGGCGAAGTACCTGGCGATGGCCAGGCTCTCGGCGGCCGGCTCCCCTTGCGCGAGCAGGTGAAGGGCCCTCTGCAGGGTGAGGCGCATCGCCTCGACGTCGATGAAGGCGTCGGCAGCCCGGGTGTGGACCGCCTGGAAGCTCGCCACCGGCCGGCCGAACTGCTTCCGCTCTGCCGTGTAGGCGGCGGTGATGCGAAGGGCGCGATCGGCCACGCCGAGCTGCATGGCGCACTGGGCGAGGAGCGCGCGATCCCGGGTCCAGCCGAGAATCTCCTCCCCCAGGTCCGGAGAGCCGAGGAGACCCTTCTCGGGGACGCGCACGCTCACGAGGTGAATCAGGCAATGGATCTCCCGGTTGGTGGTCTCCTGCGTCTCGAGGGAGACCCCTTCGCTGCGGGGATCGACCAGGAAGACTCCCAGCCGGCCGCTCTCCTGCCGCGCCGGCACCAGCACCCGGTGCGCGATCCTGGCAGCGGGCACGAAGGGGCGGACTCCCTCCAGTCGCCATCCGGCGCCGTCGCGCCGGGCCGAGGTCGCCGAGTCCCCCGTCTCCACCAGCGAGGCGGTCAGGATGACGTCGCCGCTCGCCACGCCGGGAAGCAGCCTCTGCTTCTGCTCCTGGGAGCCGAACTCGGCGACGGGAAGCGCGCCGAGCACCAGGGTGGCGAAGGCGGGCACCGGGGCCACCGCGCGTCCGATCTCCTCGAGGAGGATCGCGAGCGCCGAAAGACCCATGTCGCTCCCGCCGTACTGCTCGGGGAGTGCGGCGCCCAGCAGGTTCGCCTCGGCGAGCGCGCTCCAGGCCCGGCGATCGATGCGGTCGTCGCTCTTCTCGACCTCTCTCAGCCGATCCTGGGTGACGTGATCGGCGAGGATCTTCCGGGCGAGCTCACGAAGCGCCTGCTCGTCCTCGGTGTAGGAGAAGTCCATCCCGGATCCCCTAGTCCTTGTAGCCGGGCATGCCGAGCCCCGCCATCGCGATGATGTCGCGCTGGACCTCGTTGGTTCCAGCGCCGAAGGTGAGGATCAGCGAGGTCCGGTACATGCGCTCGAGAAGCCCGCGCACCACCGCCCGCGGCGATCCCTCCGCGAGGCAGGCGGCCTCGCCCACCACCTCCATCAGCAGCTTGTAGCCCTCGACTGTGAACTCGCTCCCGTAGACCTTCACCGTGGAGGCTTCCGCGGGGTGGAGATTCCCCTGGGTGAGAGCCCAGGCCTGCTTCCAGTTCATCAGCCTGAGCACCTCGAGGTGGGCCTGGAACCTGGCGAGATGGAGCTTTACCCAGGGCTGGTCGATCACCCGCCGGCCGTCCGCGAGCCTGGTCTCCCGCGCCCACTCCAGGACCTCGTCGAAGATGCCCTGCATCGGGCCGGCATTGAAGAGGGAGACTCGCTCGTGGTTGAGCTGGCTCACGATCAGCGACCAGCCCTGGTTCTCCGGACCGATCCGGTTCCCGACCGGCACGCGGACGTTCTCGTAATAGGTGGCCGTGGTGCGCGCAGCGGCCATCGTGTGGATGGGCGTCCACCGGTAGCCGGGAGCGTCCGTCGGGATCACCAGGATCGAGATGCCCCGATGCTTGGGCGCCTCGGGATCGGTCCGCGCCGCCAGCCAGATGTAGTCCGCGTGGTCGGCGAGGCTCGTGTACACCTTGGTTCCGTTGACGACGTACTCGTCGCCGTCGCGAACCGCCGTCGTCCGGAGCGAAGCCAGGTCGGTACCGGCTTCCGGCTCGGTGTAGCCGATCGCGAAGTGGAGCTCGCCGCGCAGGATGGGCGGGAGGAAGCGCTCCCTCTGCTCGTCGGTGCCGAACTGCATGATCGTCGGGCCCACGGTATCGAGGGTGAGAAAGGGGAGGGGGAACCCCGCGCGCTGGATCTCCTCGGAGAAGATGTACTGCTCGATGGGCGAGCGGCCCTGACCGCCGTACTGCCGGGGCCAGCCGATGCCGAGCCAGCCGTCGCTCCCGAGCTGCGCGAGGATGCGCCGGTACTCCGGGCCGCCTCCCTCCGAATCGCGGAGCTCGCGGTGCAGCTCGCCGGTGATGAGCTCGGAGAAGTACGCGCGCAGCTTCGCGCGAAGCGCCTTCTCTTCGCCGGTGAGATCCACGTACATGCGAGTCTCCCTCGGGTGAGCGAACGCGGACCTCAGCCGAGCGCTTCGATGGCGACGCGCTTGGCCCAGGGATAGTCGGGCTTGCCGCTCGGCTGACGCTGGATCTGCTCCACCAGGTGGAGGGCCCGCGGCACCTTGTAGCGCGCGAGCTGGGTGCGGCAGTGGTCGCTCAGGGCCTCGAGCCGCGGCGTCCTTCCGGGACGGGGCTGGACCACGGCCACCACCTTCTCGCCCCAGCGCGGGTCGGGGATCCCGACCACCAGCGCGTCGAAGACGTCGGGGTGGGACTTGAGAGCCTTCTCCACCTCCTCGGGATGGATCTTCTCGCCGCCCGAGTTGATGCACACCTCGCCTCGACCGAGCAGCGTGATCGAGCCGTCGGCCTCCACCCTGGCCATGTCCCCCGGCATCGAGTACCGCTTCCCCGCCACCTCGATGAAGGTCGCGGCGGTCTTCACGGGATCCTTGTAGTAGCCGAGGGGAATGTTTCCGCCGCGCGCCACCTTTCCGATCGCTCCGGAGCCCGGCGCGACCGGGCGCAGGTCCTCGCCCAGGACGATGGTGTCGCGGCCGGGGCGGATGCGCACGCCCGCCCCCTCGCGCCGGGTCTCGCCCTTGGCGTCGTACATCGCAGTGCCATTGAAGCCGGTCTCGGAGGAGCCCAGGGAATCGGTGATGATCAGGTTGGGAAGCTTCGCCTTGAACTCCGCCTTCACCGAGGGCGAGAAGATCGCCGCGGTGCTGGCCAGGGCGACCAGCGGCGAGGTGTCGTAGTCGTCGGACGACTCGAGGAGCCGATCTGCCAGCGGACGCGCCATCGCGTCGCCGGTGATGTAGAGGACGTTCACCCGCTCGCGTCCGACGGTCCTCCAGACCTGGTCCGCATCGAAATGGGGGCTCGCGTAGAGAACCGTCTTGTTGCCGACGAAGAGCCCGACCAGGACCGCCCACTGCGCCGCCCCGTGCATCAGCGGCGGGATCACCATCATCGTCAGCGGCGGCCTCGCGGTCCTGGCGGTCACGTCCTCGGGACGCGCGGCGGCCTCGCCGGTCACGTGGTCGATGCCGCCTCCCAGGGCGAAGACCACGTCCTCCTGCCGCCAGATCACACCCTTGGGCATGCCGGTCGTCCCGCCTGTGTAGAGGACGTAGAGGTCGTCCGGCGAGCGAGGGGCGAAGTCCCGTTCCGGGCTCGCGGCGGCCAGCGCCTCCTCGTAGGGAACCGAGCCGAGCCCGGCGAGATCCTCGCCGCTCCGGTCGTCGATGGCGACCAGGTGGCGGAGCTTCGGGAGCCGATCGCGCACCGCGGCGATCCGGGGCGCGAACTGGCGCTGGTGCACCACCGCCACCAGATCGGCGTTGTCGAAGAGATAGGCGAGCTCCTGCTCGACGTAGCGGTAGTTGACGTTGATGGGAACCGCGCGGAGCTTGTAGCAGCCGAGCATGGCCTCGATGTACTCGGCGCAGTTGTAGGCGTAGATGCCGACGTGCTCGCCGGCCCCGACGCCGCTCTCCGCCAGGTGGTGGGCGACGCGGTTCGCGCGCTGGTCGAGCGCGGCGAAGCTGCGGCGCGCCTCCCCGGCCACCAGGGCCTCCCGCTCCGGAACCGCGTCGGCGGCGGCTTCGGTCAGGTCGGCGACGTGGAACTGCATCGGAGACCTCCGCTTGCCAGGAAGATTGAAACATGTTCCAATTACGGGTCAACCCCGTGCGCAAGAAGCCAGCGAAGAGCCAGAGCCAGAAGCCACAGGGATGAACCAGTATGGATCTTAGGGACTCACCCAAGGAAGCGGAATTCCGCGCCGAGGCTCGCGCCTTCCTCGAGGCCCACGCCCCCGAGGAGGCCATCGACTTCTTCGACGACGAGGCCGACGAGGAGGAGCTGCTCGAGAGGTCGCTCCGCTGGCAGAGGACCCTCTTCGACCACGGCTGGGCCGCGGTCACCTGGCCCCGCGCGTACGGGGGACGCGGGCTCGGTCCGATCGAGCAGATCATCTGGAACCAGGAGCTGGCCCGCGCCGGCCTCTCCGAGACCCTCTTCGTGGTGGGGATCGGGATGGCCGGCCCCACCATCATCGCCCACGGAACGGACCAGCAGAAGCAGCGCTTCCTCGCCCCCATGCTGCGCGGCGACGAGATCTGGTGCCAGCTCTTCAGCGAGCCCGGAGCCGGCTCGGATCTCGCCGGCCTCGCCTGCCGGGCGGAGCGAGACGGCGACGACTGGGTGGTGACGGGGCAGAAGACCTGGTGCTCGGGAGCGCACTACGCGCACTTCGGAATCCTGCTCGCGCGAACCTCGCCGAAGGCGCCCAAGCACAAGGGCATCACCTACTTCCTACTCGACATGAAGTCGCCGGGCATCGAGGTGCGCCCGCTGCGCCAGATGACGGGCGGCTCCCACTTCAGCGAGGTCTTCCTCGACGGGGTGCGGATCCCCGACTCGAGCCGGCTGGGCGCCGAGGGCGAAGGGTGGGCAGCCGCCAGGACCACGCTCATGCACGAGCGCATGGCGATCGGCGGCATGGAGCGGATGTTCTCGTTCGACGAGCTTCGCGATCTCCTCAGGGCGAGGCCCGAGCGGATCGACGGCGCGATGCGCGACGAGGCGGCGCGGATCTACACCTGGGTGCGGACGCTCGACCTCCTGAACACGCGCATCATCACCAAGCTCGGCAGGGGAATGATTCCGACCGCCGAAGCGTCGGTGATGAAGCTCGCCATGGCGCGCGTCATCAGCCGGGGATCGGATCTGGCGCTGCGCGCCCTGGGAGCCAAGGCACTCCTCCGGCCCGGATACTGGCAGACCCAGTTCCTCTATGCGCCGGCCTTCCACATCGGCGGCGGGACCGACGAGATCCAGAAGAACATCGCCGCCGAGCGGGTGCTCGGCCTTCCCCGGGAGCCCGCGACCGACCGCGAGATTCCCTTCGACGAGCTTCCGAAGAGCTGAACACTTCGAGGTGTGGCAAAAACGCCACGTTTCGCCGTGTCAACTCCAGGGGACACCCTGCCGATAGGGACGGCATGGACCAGAGGGAGAGTCCCCGCGCCACCGTCGCCATCCACGCGCCGGCCCGGGCCTTCGCGCCCGGCACCCGGATTGCGCTCGCCCGCCTCGGCTACCACCTGGTCAACGCGGGGGCCGCCGCGCAGCGCTCGGGCGAGGGCTCGGAGCGGCGCATCATCCGGATCGTCGACGACCGCGAGCTCGAAAGCGTGCCCCTCGAAGGAAGTGGAGACGGAATCCCGCTGATCCTGCTGACCGGCCAGCGCGGACCCCTCGCCACCGATCCCCGGGTCGTCGGCGCGGTGCGCCGCCGAGCCGGCGTGAACGATCTCTTCGCTCTGCTCCAGCGCGCCCTCGAGCGCTGGCCCCGCAGCGTGCCGCGCATCCCCGCGGCCCTCCCCGCGCGCTGCACCCGCGGCAATCACGGCTGGGCCGCCGCGATCCGCTCCCTCTCCGAGAAGGGCTGTCTGCTGCTCAGCACCGAGCGCGTCGAGCCGGATGGGAGGATCGACCTCTGCTTCGCGCTGCCGAGATCCGGGCTGATGCAGCTCCGCGCCGAGCCCTGCCACGTGGACGGGAAGCGCGCCGGCCTTGCCTTCCGCGACACTTCGGCGCGATCCCGCTCCGCGATCGCCGAATACGTGAGCTCCTGGCTGACTGCGCCATAGCCGTTTCTCTTCGCTCGGCTCCAGGCCGGGGGCACCTTGGCGGTCTCCGCTGGCGTGGCGCTCCTAGCGGTCGGAGCGATTCCACCACGAGCGTCGCCACTCCTTGCGCCAATCCTCGCGAGTGGCCTGCACCTCCTCGGGGATCTTTTCTCCGTAGCTCAAGGCGTCCAGGAAGGGCATGATGTCCTTGAGCTTTCCCTCGATCAGACAGCAGGCGCCCGGACGGCTGGGCTTCCCGACGTTCTCCCAGTGGTAGCGGTGGATCAGCGTGTCGATCAGGATGAATCGGTCGGAGTGCCTCCGCGCTCGCGGAAACTCGCGAACGAATTCCTCGAGAAAGGGCTTCATCCCTCCGGCAAAGAGATGCTTGAACTTCATCGTCTTCTTGTAGACCTGTCCCGGGCATCTCCACCCGCAGCTTCGACACTCGAGGTCCTCGTTGCGCCAGGAAACCCAGTCCAGCAGGGAGGTGCACCGCGGGCACGGTGCGCCGGCTCCCTGGCCCGCTTGCGTCGCCGCGAGGACGCTCTCGCACCGTGCCAGGAGCGAGAAGCCGACGTCGTCGATCAGCTGCTCGTCCACGATCCCCTTCCCGAAGCTCGTGTAGAGCTGCCGGATCTTCGACTTGCTCACGCGCGGCGACCAGATGGGAAGCTGGATCCCGGTTTCGTCCTGCACGGCTGCCTGCCTTTCGGCGTGCGCGACGGGCGCGCGACACGGGTGGATCGGAGAGCCCGGGCCGTGAGCCCGTCCGGAGACGGTCGACACCGTCACCTCGGGACCTCCGATCCGGTCCAAAGGTATCCACGATCCGGATCGAAGACTACGGTGCCGAGTGGCCTTGGGAGGCGAACGCTGCGGCGACCCGGCTGAAGAGGTCGTCCCACTGGTGCCAGGTGAGGCCGCCGTAGCTCGCGCTGTTCTTCACCATGATGAGGCCGGAGCGCGGCGAGACGTAGATGATCTGGCCGAGATTGCCCTCCGCGGCGAAGTCGCAGTCGTCCTCGCCGCGGCAGATGCCCCACCACAGGTATCCGTACCGGAGCATCGCGGACGAGGGAAGATCGAACTCCGTCGGGTAGTAGGAGCCGCGATCAGGGGCGGGGTCCATCCGCGTCGACTCTGCCACCCAGGCGGCCGGAACGATCTCGCGCCCCTCCCAGGCGCCGCCCTTCAGGTAGAGCCGCCCGAAGCGGGCGAAGTCGATGGCGCGGGCGTTGATCCCGCTCTCCATCTTGGGAAAGCCGGTGGCGCTGCTATCCAGGCTCCAGGAGCCCGGATACTCCATTCCGAGCGGCTTCCAGATCCTCTCCTCGAGATACTCCGCCACCGGCACTCCGGTCGCACGCTCCAGGATCAGCCCGAGCAGGAGCGGGTGGTAGTTGTTGTAGAGGAACACCGCGCCCGGCTCACCGACGATGCGCGTCTTCCGGAGGGCGAGCGCCCGGAGGTCCGGGTGGTAGTAGGTCTTCGCGTCGTCCCCCCACAGGAAGGGAAACTCCTCGTACCGGATTCCGGAAGACATCCTGAGGAGATCCCGGATCGTGATGCGCGAGAAGCGCGGATCGCGCTCGGCGAGCTCGGGGAGGTATCTGGTGATCGGGTCGCGCACGCCGGCGATCTTCCCCTCGCCGATCGCGATCCCCACCAGAGCCGAGACGAAGGACTTGGCCACCGAGAAGGAGGTGACGATCGAGTCGCGCGCCGCGCCGTTCAGGTACTTCTCGTAGAGGATCGCGTCGTCCTGGATGACGAGAAACGCCTGAGTGTCGTGAGAGGCGAGAAACTCGTCGAGGCGATCCACTTCCGGCTGGGCCTCGAAGAGCGCGGCCACTCTCGCCTGGTCCGGGCTGCGGCGGAAGGCGAAGCCGGAGGGGCCGGTCTCGAGCTCCCGGGCGGGGAAGCGCCGGTAGTCGTTCACGTCGGAGAAGTTCCACGAGATCACCCGGTAGACGTAGGCCGGCGGATAGACGAGGTAGCTCGCGAGGAGCACGAGCGCGAGCGCCGCGAGCAGGAGGCCGGCGGCCCAGACAAGTCGGGAGCGAGTAGCGGAGCTCGTATTCGGCACTGCGGAACCTCGGGGAGAGCGGCTTCCTCACGGCGCCTCGGCAGGGGGCCCGCCTCTCCCCATTCCCTGCCCATGGCTCCGCATCCCCACTGCGAACTCCTCCGGCGTCAGGCTTCCGCTTCCGTCGGTATCGAGATCCGAGAAGCCGGGCGCGGTGGGAAGGCCGCTCATCATCCGACCCTCCCTCACCCGCTCGGCAATCCGCTTGGTGCGCGCGTCGATGAACTCCTTCTCGGTGATGGCGCCGTCGCCGTCGAGGTCGAATTCGGAGAAGGCGGGCAGACCTCCTCCAGGTCCCTTTCCGCCCCCCTGCCCGCGACCGCGGCCGCCGCCGCCCGGCCCCTGAGCAGCCTGGAGCTCCGCGGGATCGATGGCGCCGTTTCCGTCGGCGTCGATGCTGCTGAAGGACCGACCCGGGCGGAAGGGCGAAAGGCCCGCCTTCTCTCGCTCCTGGTCACGCCGAGCGTGCACCTCCCCGAACTCCTGCGCGCTGATCCCGCCGCTCCCGTCGAGGTCGAACGCCTCGAAGGAAATCGGACCCTGAAGCGGCGGGGATGGACGATCGCCCTCCGCGATCGCGATTCCGGCTCCCACCACGGCCATCAGCGCCGCGGCGCCGAGCAGCCTGCAGCTCTCTTCCATGAAGCGGCTTTGGTTCGATCTCATCGTCGCCCTCCCTTCACGACAAGGATAGCGAGGCCCCCCAAGCTGGCGATCGAACCAGCCGTCGCGAGGCCGGAGCCGGGGGGACCGGCGTGCCGGAGGCAGGAGGGCCCCCGGCTCCGGCCCACTCACTACAGGCCGAGCTGGGTCGCCAGGCGGGCCCGGTGCTCGGTGGCATCGCCGAACAGGATCTCGGACCCCTTGGCCCGCTTCAGGTAGAGGTGCGCATCGTGCTCCCAGGTGAAGCCGATGCCGCCGTGGATCTGGATGTTCTCGGAGGCGGCTCGCAGGAAGGTGTCGGTGCACACCGACTTGGCGAGCGACGCCGCCTCGGCGAGCTCCTCCTCGCGCTCCTCGGCCACCCACCAGGAGTAGTAGCCAGCCGACTT
>Ga0214473_10007004_pt1 | contig 13411 bp, 14 predicted proteins | sample RVTome_7_FD_203509 | JGI IMG/M metagenome (GOLD analysis project Ga0214473, IMG submission 203509) | Soil microbial communities from uranium-contaminated site in the Upper Colorado River Basin, Wyoming, United States - RVT98D197 | ecosystem: Environmental > Terrestrial > Soil > Contaminated >...
CCTGCCTTCAGCTCCGTTATCCTGTCCCTTTCCTCCAGACTCAGTTGCTTATATCGTCTCTCCATAAACACTTAGGGTAACTCCTGTGTAGCCCCAAGTGTTGCACTTGCTCATTGAACTGGCGGATAAAAAAGAGTGCGTTATTAAAAAAAATGGAGATTTAATTCTGAAAGGGCCAATAAAAAGAAATCAAAAATGGAAAATTAAGACCTTACAGGGAGAAGGGGATAGTTCTACAAAGCTTCAATTAAAGGAATCGTATGTTGATTGTAGAATCGATAACTTTATTATTTTAGATATACAAGGGGTAAGTAGGAATTGTGCTGAAGTAAAATGCAATATGAGCAATGATTATATTAAGCAAATATATTGTTCCAATATAGGCTATATTGGATCGTTAGCAATGTTTAATTCCGAAGAAAAATGGACAGAAAAGGTTATTGATATTTCAAAATAGCGGACCCGGCGAAAGTGATAGACCCGCTGGGAAATGTAACTCAAAATGTTTTTGACAAGGCAGGACGGCCCACAGGGGTAACGGACAGGAACGGCAATTTCATAAGGTACACATACGATAACGTTGGGCGGCTTATAAGGAAAACATATCCTGACAACACGGGTGTGAGCTATTTGTATGATGCCCTGGGCAGGATTAAAAGGGCAACAAACCAGCATACCACTCTCACTTTCACCTATGATGTTTATGGTAATATCACCTCAGCGCATGATGGCAGATTGGACAAGACGATTACATATGCTTACGATCTGGCTGGACGAAGAATGTCAATGACTGCTGAAGGGAAGACGACAACGTATGAGTATGACAATTCGAGTAATCTGAAATCCATAACCGCATCGGGTAAGGTTTTCTCATTCGGCTATGACCAGCTCGGCAGAAGAGCCAGTCTTGCTTACCCCAACGGGATAGTCGCCAATTATGTTTATGACTCAGCAAGTGAGCTTTTGAACTTGAATAATAAATTTCAGTCAAACGAGATTACAAAGAACATGTATGAATATGATTTGGTTGGAAACAGAATAAATAATACCGATTTAAAGGGAACGCACTCTTATCAATATGACTCACTCTATCAGCTTATTGAGGCTACGCATCCCAATAGTTCGCTTGAGGCATTTACGTATGACAAGACCGGTAATAGAGTGCAGGAAATGAAAGGTGAGGCAATAGTCAACTACACAACAGGCACCGGGAACAGGATAAATACCAGAAACGGCGAGAGTTATGAACTAGACAGGAACGGGAATCTGAGCAGTAAAATAAACGGGAACGGGACTACTATTTATCAGTATGATTATGAGAATAGGCTTATAAAAGCCATTTTGCCAAACGGCACGGTTGCAGAATACAAATACGACCCGTTTGGTAGAAGAATTGAAAAAAATGTGAACGGGACTGTTACGAAGTATCTCTATGATAATGAGGACATATTGGCTGAATATGATGGTAATAATTATTTAAAAGCTGAATACGTGCATGGAGTTGGCATAGATGAACCCCTCGCGATAATGAGAACCGGGCAAAATTATTACAACCATACTGATGGATTGGGATCGGTTTCCGTCATTACCAATGCAAGCGGAAGTGTGGTACAGAAATACGAATATGACAGTTTTGGTGAAATCACGTATGTTCTGAATCCTGAGTTCATGCAACCCTATACGTATACGGCAAGGGAGTATGATTGGGAGATTAATCTGTATCATTACAGGGCAAAGACTTACGACTGGCAAACCGGCAGGTTTACTAGCGAAGACCCGATTGGATTTGAGGCGGGAGATACGAATGTATTCCGATTTGTGGGTAATAATCCCGTAAATCGAATTGACCCGTTAGGGTTAGATTACCTTGACCTGAATTTATCATTAGGCATCCGGTGGGGTCTTGGTATAACAGGAGGTATTATGATTGATGAATGCGGTGTTCATCCATATCTCGGCGGTGGATTGATAACTCCTGGATTTGGTGTTGCTCTTACCAGATCACCTTCCCATCCATCACAGGGCTGGAATGTCGGTCTTCAACCAGGATACGGCGTAGCGGGGCAAGTTGGATACAGTTTTGAAAAAGGAGGCAGCTGGTTTTATGAATATGGAATCGGCACCCCTGGAGCTTCTCTTACGGGCTATTATGTGTGGGGCCCATTTTCCAAACCTGAAAAAGATTGCAATAAGAATTGTAAAAAGAGCCGATAAATTGTTTTGTGTACTAAAGGTAATGAGATAAATGAAAGAAGAAATTATTGTTGGTGGAATTAGCATATTAGTAGGTATACTTATGCTGATTTTTCGTAATTCATATGCCTACAGGATAATTGAATTTCAAAACAGAGTTTGGGGATTTCATTTTGGAGTTGCAGAAATAAAAATCAGTAAGGTTATTATCGTTATAGTCGGTTTCGGGCTTATTGTATTGGGTATTCTTTCTCTTTTTCAATTAATCAGATTCAAATGAAAAAGATTAAAAAGGGGATGATGTACAGGCTCAGGCTCACTTAGACGAAAAGGGGACGGTTCTATTTAAGCAAAAATGTTTACGCCTGAATATAAGTTGCTTGCCAGCCATCTCATCCTCCAAAGAATCGCCACATTTTTAATCCTTCATAAATACTTAATTTCTTTCCTTCAAAGACTGATGGCTTACGATTCCTCCAATCGTCTCCTCAGTGTTACGGACGCGATGGGGAACACGACCAGCTACCAGTATGCGGGGGGGACTTCCTGCACCACCTGCGGCTCGGGCGGGAGCGCCGCCACCCCCGCCAAAATCACCGACCCGCTTGGGAATGTGACTCAGAATGTTTTTGACAAGGCGGGACGACCCACCGGGATAAAGGACAGGAATGGGAATTACACCATCTACACTTATGACCCTGTGGGGCGGCTTATAAATAAGCAATATCCCGACAATACTAATGTGAGCTATACCTATGATGCCTTAGGCAGAATCAAGACGGCAACCAACCGGTATACCAGGCTTACTTTCACATATGATATTTATGGTAATATTGCATCTGTCCAAGACAGCAGGTTGAATAAGACTGTCAGTTATACATATGATCTGGTTGGGAGAAGGACATCCATGACCGGGCCGGAAGGGAAGAATATCTCTTATGAGTATGACGAGGCGAGCCGTCTCAAATCTCTAAATGCGTCAGGTAAGGTGTTCAGTTTCGGGTATGATAATTCAGGCAGGAGGACTTCTTTAACCTACCCGAACGGCATTGTCGCCAGCTATGGATATAATGAAGCGAGTGAGCTTTTGAGCTTGGCTAACAAGCTTCAGCTTAGCGATATAGCCAGGAATTCCTATGAATATGACCCCGTAGGGAACAGGCTAAACAATACCGACCTTAAAGGCACCCATAATTACAGGTATGATTCTCTTTATCAGCTTATAGAGGCTACCCATCCCGATAGCCCGCTCGAGGCGTTTACTTATAACAAAACTGGAAACCGGATATCCGAAATAGAAGGGGAGCAGGTGCTAAATTATATTCACACGACCGGCAACCGTATAGTATCAAGAAACGGGGCTGTTTACGAGCACGATCAGAATGGAAATATTATTAGCAAGACGGATACAAGCGGCACTACAAAATACATTTATGATTACGAAAATAAATTGTTAAGGGCTGAAATGCCTAATGGAACGGTTGCCGAGTATAAGTACGACCCGTTAGGGAGGAGAATTGAGAAGAACATAGGCGGAGTGGCGACCAGGTATTTATATGATAATGAGGATATAATAGCCGAATATGATGGGAGCAACGTATTGGTTGCTGAATACGTTCACGGGGCGGGAATAGACGAGCCGCTTGCCATGATAAAAGCCGGGCAGACCTATTATTACCACACGGATGGGCTTGGCAGTATAACGGCTCTGACGGACCAATCCGGCCAAATTGTTCAGAAGTACGAATACGACAGCTTCGGCGAAATAATTTCTATTTCCGACCCCTCTTTCATCCAGCCATATACTTATACCGCTCGCGAGTACGACCCCGAAACAGGACTGTATTATTATCGGGCAAGATACTACGATGCGGGAATCGGGAGATTTATAAGCGAGGATCATGCTGGTGGCGATGATTGAGGGCAGGCACTTTGATCAGGGCAAAGCAAGGAGGATTCTCTTTTCGGAGATGGTTGAAAAGTATCTGAGCAAAGTATGGGAAAGACGGCTGCTTGCCTGCTCGGATCGCCCCGTATGGCTCAAACCCGTTGTGATATTCGCATTGCATACGGGAATGAGAAGAGGGGAGATTCTATCCCTTAAGTGGACGGATGTGGACTTCACAAGAAAGCTCGTAAGGGTGCTTAAGTCCAAAAATGGGGAGAAGAGATCAGTCCCCATGTCGAACACCGTCTATGGCCTTCTGAGAGGCCAGAACATAAGGGACATATCGGGCAGGGTTTTTCCCGTTTCCTTCAGGTGCTTAAGGCAAGGCTTTGAAAAGGCTTGCAGCAGGGCAGGATTGGATAATTTCACCTTCCATGACCTGAGGCATACGTTTGCAACAAGGCTTGTGCAAAACGGGGTTGATCTGTACAAGGTGAAAGAGTTGCTCGGTCATAAGACAATCGCCATGACCATGAGGTACTCCCATCATTACCCTGAAAGCCTGAGGTCGAGCGTTGAGATTCTGGATTCCTGCTACAATTTTGCTACAATCGGTCAGCGTGTAGTTTGACCCGAAGCCGAAAAATCCTTTAGAATCAATAGAGCCGGTGTGGTGGAACTGGCAGACGCGCCGGACTCAAAATCCGGTGAGGGAAACCTCGTGTGGGTTCGACTCCCACCACCGGCACTTTTAAAAATCAAGGGGTTACGCCGTCCCATGACTCCCCTCGAAGTCCCTGAAAGGTGCTACTGTGCCCATAATTGTGCCCGTCTGTGCCCGTGCAATGCGCTCCTGAGCTTTCTGATGAAGCTGTAGGACCTTTTCTGAGGCCTCTCTAAGGTCTGCCTCGTTCACGATGTTGTAGCGGTCGAAAACGGAGCGCGTCTTATGCCCTGAAATGGTCATAGCGACTTTTTCAGGTATTCCGGCCCTTACCATATTCCTTACAGCCGTTCTCCTCAGGTCGTGGAATAAGCGCCCTTTAAGCCCTGTTTCCTCGCATGCTCTCTCCCATGAGCCCCTAAAGTCCTTAATAGGCTGCCCATACCGGAAGAAAACAAGTTCGCATTCCGGGTAATGCTTATCCCTGAGGGCTCGCTGATTCAGGATAGCTTCAAATAGCTCCCCTGAAAGATAGATTATCCGGGCCTCATCGTTCTTTGTGGCCCCGGCCTCAAGCATGATTTTCCCTTCAATTAGGTTCACTTTGTCCCAGGTCAAAGACAGGATTTCCTCTTTCCTCATTCCCGTATAGTAGCCCATCGTGAAAACGGGCCTCAGGTATTCCGGCAGGGCTTTCTTGAATGTCATATACTGGTCATGCTCAAAATATCCGGTTCTTACATTGTTTTCCTTCAAGTGCGGAATATACGGGATTCTATTCACCTTAGGCGGGGTCTGCCGTGCCGCGAGGGAAAACATGCGTTTAAGGGCTGAAAGTTCCCTGTTTATGCTGGCATTGCTCATTCCGGCCTTCTGTCTCTCGATAATGTAGGACTGGATCATGATCGTCGTGATTTCCACGATCCTAATCCCTTCAAAATAGGCTTTCAGGCTATTTACGCTCCTTTCCGCCCTTTTGAGAGACTTCTTCCCGTTTACCCTGTAGTCGTTCAGGAAGTCCTCTACAAGCTCTTTAAAGCGAATACGCTCGATCTTGAGGCCCGGAAATTTGCCCTCTGCTATCTGCCCCTCTCTCAGCCTGAGGAGCCTTTTAGCATCGACCTCTTTCGTGGATTTGGCACTCTCCCGGTAAGGCTTGCCGTTTCGGTAATACTTGATCCAGTACGTATTACCGCGCTGATAGATCATGCCCATTAGCTCTTTTCCTCCTTCTCTTTTTCCTTTCTCTTGCCTTTCTTATTTAGGCACTCAAGGGCCAAGTGCAAAAAAGATGGTATCTCTCTCACCCCCCTTTCCCAACGGCTTATGGTCATAACGTCAACCTTTAAAACCCATGCGAGTTGGCTTTGACTGTATCCGCTGTCCTCTCGCCATCTCTTAAGCTGTATAGGTGTCATGATTTCTAATATAGACCATTGGCCTATATATTGTCAAGGGATAGTTTATAATGCCGTTTGGGTTTTGTTCCTTTCAATCCAGTTATCCATATCCTTAATATCAAGCAGTATCCTCCGGCCATCTTTCACATAGGGCATTTTTCCGGCCCATAGCATTTCTCTTACTCCCCAAACGGACCGGCCCAGGTATATTGAAGCCTCTTGGATAGAGTAAAGACGCTTAATTGGCTTGGTGTCCTCGCGCGCGCGCGTATTGGTTGCGAAACTCACTGGATTAGAAATCCCCTGCGCCTTCATAACTCCTTGATTCTTCGCCTCTTTTTAGCCCTATGTGCCCGAACTGTGCCCGTTTTATTTTTTTCCAAAAAGCTTAACTTTTCTTAGGTTTTTTGGCTCTTGTCGAACTTCAGAAAACTTCATTTTTAATCCTTAGATTTTTCCCTAAATAGGATTTTGATTTGGAGGGGTATTCTGGTTTTCGCGCGCGCGCGCGTACTGGTTTGAAAATTCCTCTTCACGGACTCTTCTTTCCACACATTATTTCTGCCCAGGCCCATTGAACCCGATCTGCCCATCTATTCAAGCGGCACACATGGCGAGATATAGAATACTCTTCAAAAAGTGAAATGACTCTCATGCTTAAAAGCCCCCTACAGCTTCATTTTGTGAAATGGAATTCATCTCAAAGGGCGATTCTTTTCCGTTTTTGAATCTATTCGTTTCACTTTTTGAAGTAGCTTTTAATCCTCTTGGCCTGGGGAAAAAGCACTTCCAATCGAGCGCCTTGAATTCGGCAGTCCCATATTTTTCCCATCTTTCCGAAAGCTTGAAAAGGTTATAACTCTTTCCATCACTCCTCAAGCCGCCCTTATCTACAGGATCAATAAACCCTTTTCTAACAAGCTCCTGAATAACGGTGCTGAAGGTCGCGGGCGCGAAACCATATTTGCGGCCCTCCGAATAGGAAAAGGGGAATTCAGTCAAGTATCTCTGCGGATCACGATAACCGCCCTTAAACTTACCCAGAAAATAAGGGAGCGCTTTAGCTGATGAGGACTTAAGCTGTTTATAAGCCTCGTTATTAAGAAGCCCCCAGGTCAAAGCAACAAACGGAGGTAAGCTATTCGGTATTTTTTTCCTTGCTCGCCTCTTTGGCATTACGGGAATACCATCCCCTGCCGGATTAATCAAATTCAGCCCCCAACTTTGGCCGTGATTCTTTGTGTTCCCGCCATTTTTTGAGCGCTTCCGGGTTGCCTTTTCCCCGCTTGCCTTTCAAATGAGGATTCGTGCCTAAACGGAAGGGATGGAGAGGGCATATATGCGGTTCGGGGTTCAGGATTTCTCCGGTGCAGGCCCTTACACCATAAATGCTTTGCTCCGGGACGCACTTCAGGCAATGAGACTTTATTCTCTTTAGAGCGGTTAGACCGGGCTTGTTAAGAGAGCATTCCTCACTCGTGCATCCCATGAACGCTCCCGTATTGTTACATAACCGGCATTCTTGCAAAATGGCCTTTGAGGGCGAAAGCTGGCTACCTTCTCTCTTCTCTCCCAATGTAATTCCCCTTTTCCCTTCTCAATGAGTGTATTTGGCTTTTTAATGTTTTTATGGCGAAAGCCAACCGCGAAGCCTCGACTAAGGCCCCGCCGTTGTATTCTGAGATAGCCTTGAAGAGTTCACTACCGGCTTGGAAACAGAAAACTACCTTATCGCCTTGCTCTATAAGCTTTGGAATAAAACCGTTTAGGGAGAGAAAGCCTGCCTGATATGCGTCAAGAGTGGTATAAAGTCGATCTTTTTCATTTCTCATGCTCATAAATTACAGAAAGGCGGGCTTTTGAATCATCTGACAATATGTCGCATGGACATACTGTCCTATTAGAATGAGAAGAGGATTAGTAAATTCCGGGGAATTCTCCGAGAACTGCATTACGAGATAAATTCTTGGCTTTTTCCTTGTCCCTTGCGATCTGCCTATCAGAAGGGGTTAAATTAAAACTGTCATAAAAACCGCTCCCGCTTATATGACTATAAGTCTCGCCGCTTTTGCTCTTCATATAGACTTCTAAATATATCGCGCCCAATCATTAAATGGGTAAGTATCTCTTCGCCCTTTTTTATCCCGCTTATCAAATGTAAAGGCTTGATTACCCCTCAATGTCTTTGCATCTTCAATTGCTCTCTTTACTACTCTCATGAGCACGTCAATAGGATAATCGAGGTTTATGCGAAGCACTTTCAAACTTTCATAACCGAATAGGTCCTTGATTCGCTCATTATATCTGAATTCAATATCAGCTTCATCCATCGTAAGCATACGGACCGGAGGAAAGGTAAACATATTTTTGAATTGGAGGACTTCGTCTCTCTTAGGAAGGGGTAAATCTAAACTTTTTCCTAACAAGTAGTATTGCTCGGCTTGTTTATTGGAATTTAAGAAAGTGCTCTCCTTTTCAGACGTCCATAAAACAATAGGGGGCCATTCGCCTGTATTCTTTTTCTGAATGCTATAAGAACGCAATAAATTGTGATAATTTAAATAAATTTTTACATAGATATCGGAAATCGCAACAAACCAGTGGCGAAAGAAAAGGACTTCTTCCCAGGATTTAAGGTCTTTCCTTTCAGTTGTCAAGAAAAGGCTATGCAGTTCTTGAAAGTAGGCTTTAGCGGCTTGAATCTCTTTCAGTTTTGCGGTTTTCAGGTTTTTATCAAACATCTCATATCTGAAACACCTTCAGCACCTCGTCCCCGTAATGATTTATGACCTTCACGGCTATCTTGCCCGTCTTAGGGCTTTCAAATGGACGGCTTACGGTCGTATAGAGGGATTCCCAGGCGGATTCGTCTATTTCGGCCCTCAGGGCCTTCTTAAGCTTCTCATAAGGCTTATCTGCCCCAATGAAATAGGCATGGCGCACAAAGAAGCTCTCGCCGTTGTAATTGGTATCAATGAACCAGCAGGCGATATCGTCTGTGGAAGCGCTCCTTATCTGGCCCGTTGTAGGGTCGTAAATATCCAGCCCTTTTATCTCAACCTGTATCTTTCCTTCCTTAAGCTTCTTAATCTCCATATCCGGTTCGCCAAATACCATAAAGAGGTTTCCGGCCCCGGTCTTTTTCAGAAGCTCATCTCCCATTGCAAGGTCAGGGTTCATCCGGGCGGTTAAAACAGTAAGCTTTCCGTATCTCTTGGCCTCTTCGGATACATGGGGATCAAAGGCAAACCCGCATACAATCAGAAGATCAAAACCGATGCCCTCTACTGCCTCTTTAGCGGCCTCTTTTATCAGGTCCGGGCCTACCGTGCCGTGTTCCGGCCCGATGCAAACGGCAATCCGCCTGCTCTTCTCCTTTTCGCTATATTCACCTACAGCCTGAATCCATGTGCCCGCGTATGGCTCAAGGCGTTCGAATTTCAGGCGCTCGCCTTTTTTGGTATTCTGCACCCCGGCCTTTTTCAGGTTCTCGATAATCATGTTTTCAAATTGACCGCTCGCGCTCGCCTTGCGCCCCTCAACTTCCGAGGCAGGGAGTTCCTCTTGAGACGATAGCATCCGGTGGGGCGATAGGCTTTCTACCGTAAACGGCCCGGCAACACGCAGGCGCTTTTTATCTTCATAGGGCTGGTCATACAGGATTTCCGTATCGGCGTTCTTCTGGATACTCCCGTCTATCTCCTTTTGGCGCTCCCGGCGGAGCTTCCAATACTCCTCAAGAGCCTTTTTAGCCCTATCCGGCCATCTCTCCCCTGCTTCTCTTGGGATTTCCCACTCTTCCCATTTCTCCTTAAGCAGTTTATTCAGTTCCGCCCGGACGGGTTCAAGCTTTTCCTGCCATTTGGAATGGATTTCATCTATTTCGGGGTTATTGGCTATGGATTTAAGTGTAATATGCGGGACGCGCTTATAAACAAAACCCTTCTTAATGTCCCCTTCCGTCTTAGGCAGCATCTCAGGCGGGAGATGGCCGGATATTTCGGATTCCTTCTGTATGCCTTCCTGACTATCCGCAAGTAGATAATACGGATACCGGGCGGACATAATGCGGGTTCGGGCAAGGGCAAGGGATACCCTGCTTGTGTCAATTGTAATCCAGCGCCTTCCCCATTGCTCGGCAACATAAGCTGTTGTTCCACTTCCACAAGTGGGATCGAGAACAAGATCGCCGGGATCGGTTGTCATTAAAAGGCAACGCTCGATAACTTTCGAGTATGTTTGGACTACATATATATTTTCTGTTGCAAATGTGCTCTGTACTGTGTCCGTCCAAACATTAAAAAATGGAGTTACCGGAAAATCACGGGCATATTTTTTAAAACATAAAGTATTTCCAAGGGCAAGTAGTCTATTTGCCGAAGCTAACGCATTCAATCCATCTTGATGCGTCTTCCAATGGTTCCCAATCTTAGGGGAATAAATTTGACCATTGAAATTAAAGGGTTTAGACCCCTTCTCTGAAGCACCCTTTGACGTAAGATCGGATGCTCTTAAATAACTATCTGATGACTCACTTTCATCTCCTCTACCGCGAGTTATTTCTCCATCATAATTCTCGCATAAGTCAAAACTTCGGCGTATTTCTTCTATTTGGCGCGGCTGATATAACGTCCTAACTTTAACAGTCTCTTTTTGCTTTGCATACCATAATATCTGGTCGAAAACATTTGCAAGATAAATTGTCTCCTGATAGACGGTCTTTTTGAAACTGATTTGAGAAATGAAATTTTCACTTCCAAAAACCTCATCCAAAATACACCTTACAAGGTGAACATTTTCATCCCCTATCTGCACAAAAACCGAACCCGTCTCGGTCAAAAGCTCCCTTGCCACTACAAGCCTGTCTCGTAAATAAGCCAGATAAGAATGAATGCCCAATTCCCATGTATCCCTGAATGCTTTTATCTGCTCAGGTTGCCTGACTAAATCCTCTGCCTTCCCGTCCTTCACATCGCGCTTGCGGGTAGATACCTGCCAATTGGAACCGAATTTAATGCCATAGGGAGGGTCTATGTATATCATCTGCACCTTGCCCTTAAGCCCCTCTTTTTCGGCAAGGGAAGTCATCACCTGTAGCGAATCGCCCAATATCAGCCGGTTAGACCAACTCTGCTGGTGATTGTAAAAATCTATTCTGTCCTCAAATTCTATTCCGTTAAAATCCTCATTAAAAAGGCTTAGCTCCATCTTTCCTTTTTCGGCGGAAGCTTTTATATCGCCTATTATCAAGTGCGGACTGATATGCTCTTGTATGTAGATGGGGACAACGGGAACGGAAAGGTCTTTTGAATCTTGCTCATCCTTGCCCTTCCATACAAGTTGAGGGTCAAGGGAAGGGTCCCGTGGATAGAGCATCTTCTGATATCCCTCTTCCTCTTCGGCCACAAAACCCCTCAATTCCTCTGTAGGGATATTGGCCCGTTTGTCCTTGTGTTTTACAGTCAGTATCTTTACTGATTTGCCTGGATTCTCTTTTTTGCCCCGCGCCATCAGTTAGTCTCCTTATATGGAAATAAAGCGCCGCCTTTGAGTGCATCCCGAATCGTATTCTTAGCGTCCCAGGGGTCCTGAATCTCTATAAAGCCCCATTTGCCGAATCCCCCGTGATTATTGATCGCCGGAATCCACAAGTTCCGGGCTGTAGGGACCTTGGCCTCTTTGCCCTTCCTTTTCTGCCCGGATACTTCGATAATTAAGTTCAGGATTTCGCCGTTTTGCCTGATCCTGGCAATGAAGTCCGGCACATAATTCTTTTCCTCTCCGTTTATGGCATAGGGGATAGTAAACCCAAGCCCCTGGTTTTTTACATAGCTGATAACCTCATCCATTTCCTCAAGCGAATAAGCCATTTTCTGTTCCCATGAGGCGGTATCGGCTACAACATGGGAAACATGGCACTTATCCGGCCTCGTGGGATATACGGGCCGTATTGTATCGAAGTCAACGTATTTGGTAGAGCCTACGGTTTCATAGGCCCTCAGTATCGGCATAAGCGCCTTCTCTCCTGAGATAGAGGACACAATTGACCTGTAAATTTTATCAGCAGCATCATAGGCGAATTCTTTAAGAAGAAGCAATTGCGGAAAGGTATTGTCCTTGCACTTGAGGCATTCCCTTATCCAGAGATTTGAAATGGCAAAGACCTGAGGAAAAAACCAGCTCTTAAGATTGCCTTCCTTGTCTTTGAAATATTGTTCAAGGACAAGCTTTGAAAGGAGAAAGGCTATCTCCTGCTCTCTCCGGCGCTTAAGGTCATTCAGATCATGTATGCTTATCTCCCCAAAAATTGGAGCAAGTTCTGTCTTGGTGGGAATGTCCTGAGTGCTCAGGGCCATATAGGATTCCTCATTAAACTTGGCACTGAGCTTTTCTGAGGGAAGTTCATATTTGTATCCGGTTACTCGCGGGAAAGTGATTTCACATGCTATCCGGTCCTCTAAGGCTCGAACTCGCGTAGGAGCAGGGCCGGGTATAATCTCGATAGTAGAGCCGGAGCAAGGGATAAATGAGAAAGGCACTCCATAGACCTCGGCATATTCGGCGGGGAATTTTCCATCCTCATCGGCTTCATAGCGCATCCGTCTGAGGCCCCTGCCTACAACCTGCTCGCATAAAAGCTGAGTGCCAAAAGCCCTGATTCCCAAAATATGAGTTACAGTATTTGCGTCCCAGCCCTCTGTAAGCATCGAAACTGAAACAACGCATTTCACCTGCTCCCCAAGCTTGCCCTGCTTTCCAACTGTGTTCATAACCTCTCTAAGCAAATCTTCATCCGTCAATTCCTCTGCATCCCGTCCGGGGAAACGCGCCCTGTAATCAGCCTTGAACTCTTCTATTTCCCTGAGGGCAACTTTTTTGAATTCAGGACTCATCGCGTCCCCGGACTCAAGCTGTTCGCTGTCTATTAGAATTGAATTCGGTCTGGGAGTCCATTCGCCATCTTTTACATTGCTGAAAATTGACAGTTCGCCGGGGACAAGCACTTTAGAGCTGTCCGCGAGTTCTTTTTCCCATCCAGCCATGTAATCGAAAACCAGCTTTGATACGTTCGTATTATTGCAGACCACTATGAAAACGGGCGGGGTAAGCCCCTTTTCGCGGGCCTCTTTGTTCTCTTCCCTACATTCAATCTCGAAGTGCAACAGAAGCAACTTCAAGGGGCGTTTTATAGCCCAGACATTTTCTGGGCCTTGTGTTGATTAATAACTCCACCCTTGCCACCTGCTCATCGGTTATTTTACGGAA
>Ga0214473_10007006_pt1 | contig 13410 bp, 14 predicted proteins | sample RVTome_7_FD_203509 | JGI IMG/M metagenome (GOLD analysis project Ga0214473, IMG submission 203509) | Soil microbial communities from uranium-contaminated site in the Upper Colorado River Basin, Wyoming, United States - RVT98D197 | ecosystem: Environmental > Terrestrial > Soil > Contaminated >...
CGGCTTCGGCCGCCTCGTAAATAGCATCCACCGCGAATCTCGGGGGAACATAGATCACCGATGTATTCGCCCTGGTAACCGCAACCGCCTCCGCCACCGAATCGAATACGGGGATCCCATGGATCTCTGTGCCGCCTTTGCCCGGCGTAACGCCGGCGACTACCTTCGTGCCGTAATCGATCATCTGCTTGGTATGGAAAGAGCCGTCACGGCCGGTTATCCCCTGAACCACGAGCCTGGTTTTCTTATCTACAAATATCGCCATCTTACCCTTCCTTAGCGTCCTTAACTAATATAAAACTATTTTTGTCATCATAATAGTCGCCAACAGTAGTTTGGGGCTTAATTAACTCTTTAAATTCCAAACCTGCCAACGCTCGTACAATATAATAATCCATAATACCAACACGAAGTCCCTGCGAAATTAGTTGTGCAACGGTTATACCTGGGTTCTTGGTTATCTTGTCAAGTACGAATTTCTCCGCAACTTCTGCCATTGTTTCTGCTGCAGATTCGATATTTTTGGGCATACTTTTGAGAGTCTTCTCCAATTCTTCAGCAGCAGTTCTTAGGGTTTTCATTAACTGATTATCAGCTAATTCACGCTCATCTATCTTTCCGGAGAATTTCCCTTTGAATTCCAAGACGGTTTTCTCAACAATTTCTTGTACTGTTTTTAGGCTGATTAGCTTATTGCCTTCTTCCGATTCTTGCGACGTGGATTTTTCTACAAATCGCTTTAATAAGCCAAATGAATCTTTATGTATACTTCGTGTGAGCGTTTTAATTTCTACTATGAAAGTCATCATCTCCTTATTGAGTTTGTCAGACTTATTAAAGAGCACCCATGAAATGACAATAGTGAAAATCGACAAGGCAATCGCGGCGATACTCAATATTAGAGTCGCTGTATCCATTTATCGATTCTCGGGTTCCCGCGAAAGGCTTATTTTAGGGGCGCATTGTAATACGCCCCTAAAACTTAGCGATTTCACTCGAATGTTTTTTGTGACAAAGGCCTTCAAAACCTATTCTACTCCAGTACTTACGCCGCTTTCTCCAGCGCCCTCTTCACCGCTTCTTCCATCGACGTCGACGCTTCCAGGCCGACTCCCTTGAGAATCTTACGTGCCTCATCCTCGTTTGTGCCGGTCAGCCTCACAACAATCGGCACTTTCGGATTCAATTTCTGGACGGCTTCGACAATACCGTTGGCAACGTCGTCGCAACGCGTAATACCGCCGAATATATTGAATAGAATGACTTTAACATGCGGATCGCCCAGAATTATCTTGATAGCCGCGATAACCTTCTCCGGCGATGATGAACCGCCGATATCGAGAAAATTGGCAGGTCGACCGCCGAAATGTTTGACAAGATCCATCGTCGCCATGGCCAGTCCGGCGCCGTTCACGCAGCATCCGATATTGCCGTCGAGCTTGACATAAGACAGGTCGGCCTTGCGGGCATCGGCCTCTTCCGGCTCCTCGGCGTCGGGATCCCGCATAGCCTCCAGATCGGGATGACGGTATAAACCGTTATCGTCGAGATTGATTTTTGCGTCGAGCGCTATCAACTCGCCGTCGGCAGTTACTATCAGCGGATTTATCTCCACCAGCGAGGAATCGCATTCCATAAAAACCTTATAGAGTTTCATGACTATTTCCGCGCACTGGCGGGCCAGTTTGAAATCCCCGTAAACGAACATCGCCAGCTTGATTGCTTCGAAATAACGCAGGCCCATGACGGGATCAATTTCGGATTTCATTATCCTTTCGGGCGTTTTTCCGGCGACCTCTTCGATATCAATGCCGCCTGCCGGGGAAACCATCACAACCGGCTTTTTGCTCACCCTATCGAGGATTATTCCGACATACGCCTCGCTTTTTATATCCAGAGCGTCGGTTACCAGAATTTTCCTGACCGGCAGCCCTTTTATTTCCATCCTCAGGATTTCCTCCGCCGCGAAATAAGCGTCATCCGGCTCGGCGCAATACTTGATTCCTCCGGCCTTTCCGCGGCCGCCCACGTGCACCTGGGCCTTGGCCATAACCGCTTTGCCGAACCTGATGGCGATTTGCCGGGCTTCCTCCGGGGACGATGTCACTTCCCCTTTGGGAACCGGTATTCCGAATCCGGCGAATATCTCCTTGGCCTGGTATTCGTGTATTTTCATTCTATGTCTCCCGAATCGACCTTTCTTCCGTTAAAACAGCATCCCCGTTTTTCTCAAAAATTATCCCCTAATAAGTGAAAAATTTCTCTAATGTCAAGAACGGTTTTGAGACAAATAGCTTTTTGCGTTTTCCAGCAGGATTTCTCGGGAATTCAGTTGAGGATCATCCAAAACCAACTCCATTAAATAGTTCAAAATCTCCCCTATTAGCGGACTCTCCGGCAAACTGAATTCGCTCATAAGATCGGTTCCGTTGACTGCCAGATCTTTTAATCCGAATGGGGATTCTCTCTCTATCTCGGCCTTCACTTTCCTCTCGAAGTCGTCCACTTCCGACGGATCCTGCCCCATGCCTTGGGCGGCGGTGTCGGCTCGTCGAAGTTCGATCAGATCGTAAATCAACTCTTTGCCGACCGACCTGATCAGTCGCCGCACTCCTTTATCGCCGGCCGCCTCGGAGAACATATGTTTTGAAACCAATTTTAGCACATTATCGATGATATCATTTGAGTATCTTAACCTTTTCAAGGCCATATCTGCCATTTTGGCAGATAGTTTTTCATGCCCGTAAAATCTTGCTCCATCATCGATTAGTTCCTTAGTGCCCGGTTTTCCGACATCATGAAATATGGCCGCTAAGCGAACTATCAGGTTTTTCGGGGAATTATCGAGACATTTCATGGTATGATCGAAAACGTCCCATTTATGATACCCCCCCGGCTGATCGACACCGATGCAGGCCGTCAATTCCGGGAAAAGCGGGTCCAGCGCTCCTATTTTCAACAGATAGTGGAAACCGATAGACGGCTTATCAGCCTTGAGAAGCATTTTATTAATCTCCTCGGCGATTCGTTCCGGCGCGACCGATTCAATCGATTGAACGTTCTGCCTCATAGACTCCAGGGTCGCCGCTTCGATCTCGAAACCGAGTCGGGCGGCGAATTGAGCCCCCCGGAGAATCCTCAAGGGATCTTCCGCGATTGCCTCCGGGAAAACGATCCGAATCAGCTTTTTGGCGATATCGGCGCGACCGCCGTAGAGGTCGATTATCTTCCCCGACGGTATCTCCCGGGCCATGGCGTTGATAGTAAAATCGCGCCGTTTGAGATCGACCTCGACCGGCAGATGGGGATCGTATTCGACCTCGAAATCACGATGAGCTACGCCTGTGGATCTCTCCCTGCGCGGGATGGCGAAATCGGAGGTTTCCGTCGTATCTCTCCGAGTAAACTTGATGACTCCGAACGACTTCCCCACCATATCGACCCGACCGAATCTATGCAGGATAGACATCAGATCATCGATATCGATCCCGGTGACCAGGTAGTCTTTATCCTTCAGCTCGGTATCGGGATCGATCAGGGAATCCCGTACCGACCCGCCGACCTCGTAGAGTTTGCCGTCGCGGATGATCTTTTCAATCAGATCATTGGGTAACGCATTCCACATATTTTATATATAATTTTTTTAGCGATAGATTTCTATCTTTATTACAGGATTATTCGTGTCCCGGCCCGACCGTTGACAGCCTCAAAGCCTTTTTCGAGGGAGGTGATAATCACCTTCTCACCGCCGTTTTCGAGGAAACTGATGGCCGCCTCGATCTTCGGCCCCATGGAACCCGGCGGGAAATGACCCTCATTATAATACGATTTAATTTCATCAAGCGAGACCTCGTCGAGCCACTCCTGATCGGGCTTGCCAAAATCGATCGCCACCCGTTCGACGTCGGTCAGGATCAAAAGCAAATCCGCGCCGATATCCCGGGCCATGACAGCCGAAGCCCGATCTTTATCGATAACGGCGTCCGCACCGTAAAGGATACCCTCGCGCCTGACAACTGGTATCCCCCCACCGCCCGCGGCCACTACAATTGTATTTTGATCCAGGAGCCTTCTTATCGTTTCTTTTTCAATCAACTCAATAGGTTTGGGCGACGGCACGACCCGACGCCAGCGTCTATCGCCGGGAAATTGGGCTACTTTTCGCCAGCCCATCTCCGCGGCCAGCATCTCCGCTTTTTTGCGATCGTAGAATTGTCCGATGAATTTGGTGGGATTTTCGAAGGCCGGATCGTTTTCGTCCACCAGCACCTGCGAAATTACGGTTGCCACTTCCATATCGATCTTCTCATGGGCCAGGCGGTTGCGCAAACACTGGGCGATCATATAGCCCATCCCGCCTTGCAGGTCGGCCACGCATATATATAAAGGTAGAATCGGCGCTTTGCCCCGGGCAAGTTCGACCCGCAACACGGCGTTGCCTACCTGCGGGCCGTTGCCATGAGTCATGGCGATCTGATATCCGTTTTTAATCAACTCTATAATCGGCCCCAGGCTGTCGGACGTATTGGCAAACTGGTTGGGAATCGTATCTTCAACCTGGCGGTTGGAGATGGCATTACCGCCGAATGCCACTACGGCACGCTTACTCATGACGCGGGTTTCCGAAATAGCGCCGATCAGGGCATATTATTTTCAAAATCGCCCTCGGGTTTTCATTCATCTCTTTTTCTTGCTTTCCTTCGCCGATGGTTTGGTAAAATGGTCTTTCAGGATATCGGCCAGGTTGGGCATTCCGATTTCCTGAAGGTCATAGCTGACACGCACTGTAGGTTTTTTGATTTTGATTAATTTGCCCAGATCGATGGGCGTGGCGATTATCACGGAGTCGCAATCAGTCCGATTAATAGTCGTCTGCAGATCTTTCATCTGCCCGGGGCCATAACCCATAGCCGGCAGTAGCGTCCCGATATTTGGATATTTCTTATAAGTCGCGGTGATGGAGGCCACCGTAAACGGACGCGGATCCACCAATTCCGCCGCGCCGAACTTCTGGGCCGCCACGACCCCCGCGCCGTATGTCATCTCCCCGTGAGTCAACGTCGGACCGTCTTCGATAACCAGGACTTTCTTGCCCCTGATCAACTCCGGGTTATCGACAAAAATAGGCGACGCGGCCTCGACAATCGCAGCCTGGGGGTTGAGCCTGCGAATCGATTCCCTGACCGCCTTGATTCCCTCGAGGGGCGCCGTATCGACTTTGTTTATGACTATAACATCGGCCAGAAGGACGTTCGCCTCGCCGGGGTAGTATGATGTTTCATGCCCGGCGCGATGCGGGTCGACCAGGGTTATATGCAGATCGGGCATGAAAAAGGGAAGATCGTTATTGCCGCCGTCCCAGACCATGATATCGGCCTCGGCCTCGGCTTTCTTCAAGATAACACCGTAATCTATTCCGGCAAAGACTATCTGACCCCGCATGATATGAGGCTCATACTCTTCCCGTTCCTCTATCGTGCATTTATGCTTTTCGAGATCGTCCATGGAGGCGAATCGTTGACAGATCTGTTTGGTCAGATCGCCGTAAGGCATGGGATGACGAATCACCGCCGCTTTCAATCCCAATTCCTTGAGAATCTGGCATACCTTGCGTGTCGTCTGCGATTTGCCGGAACCGGTTCTGACCGCGCAAACGGCGATGACCGGCTTGATCGATCTTAGCATGGTCGGGAATCCGCCGACGAGCTTGAAATCGGCGCCGCAGGCGGTAACCAACGCCCCGATCGACATGACATGGCTATAGCTCACGTCCGAATATGAAAAAACAACCTCGTCCGCTTTATGCCGGGCGATCAGGGCGGAGAGCTGCGATTCGGGAAATATCGGAATCCCTTTCGGGTACAATTTTCCGGCCAGCTTACCCGGATATTTCCTGTCGTCGATATCCGGGATCTGGGTCGCCGTAAAGGCCGCTACCTCATAAGCTTTATTGTCACGGTATAGTAAATTGAAATTATGGAAATCGCGTCCCGCGGCCCCCATAATAATGATTTTCTTTCTTTTCATAAAACCTCTATCAAAAACTGTCCTGAACTTGCTGAAACCTATATTACTTGTCGAACCAAACGCTGGAATTCTTAGACGGTCTTGTAGCCGAAAATCAATGATCGAACAGCTTCTTGGACCAGTAGTGCATAGAGTCAATATGCGGCCGTAAGTTTAAATTGTCAATACCTTTATGATACGCAAGAATATGCTTTTTCCTGAAAAGATATAAGCCCTGTTTGCGCCAGGCCGTAATTATAGAGATTCAAAGGACAAGAAAGACGCTAATTTATTCTCGGGCATGCGGGACAATACCAAGATCGTCTTAAATATCGATCTCGTCGATCTGCGCCTTCTGCAGTTTGCCCGAATAATCGATATAAATCGAGCGCCACTCCGAGAAAACATCGAGTGCGGCCATGCCTGCCTCGCGATGCCCGTTGCCGGTGTGTTTGGTGCCGCCGAACGGAAGATGCACCTCCGCCCCGATGGTCGAGGCGTTGACATAGAAAATTCCGGTGTAAATATCGCGGATGGCGGTAAAGGCCTTATTGATATCCTGCGTATAAATGGCCGCGGAAAGACCGTAAGCGGTATCGTTGGCGATTTCGATGGCGTTTTCCAGGCCGTCGCAGGGTATCACCGAGACGACCGAGCCGAAAATCTCTTCTCGGGCTATTCTCATTTGCGGATCGACGTCGGCGAAAATGGTAGGCTGGGTAAACCAGCCGTTATCGTAATTGCCGCCGGTGAATCGTCCGCCGCCGCACATCAGTTTGGCCTTATCCTCGTTTTTGCCTATCTCCATGTGGCCAAGAACCGAATTCATCTGGCCTTCCGAGACCGCCGGGCCCATATCCATGGAATCATCGAGGCCGTTGCCGACCTTGAGAGCCTTGGCCCGGGCCACGAATTTTTCCAGGAATTCCTTGTAAACTTTCTTATGCACTATAACTCGCGACGCCGCCGTGCATCGCTGGCCGGTGGTGCCGAAACCGCCCCAGACTGCGCCGTCAACCGCCAGGTCGATCTTGGCGTCATCCATGACCATGATCGGGTTCTTGCCCCCCATCTCCAGGTGGCAATGCCGAAAATCGGAGGCGCAGGCTTCGGAAACGCGTCTGCCTATATCGGTTGAACCGGTGAATGAGACAACCATGACCCTTTTATCGGTCATCAACGGCTCGCCGACCGCTCCGCCGGTTCCCGTGACCATGTTGACCACGCCCGGCGGAAGACCGCATTCTTCCATGACCTTGATAAAATTGACGACCGAAAGCGGGGTATCGGTGGCCGGTTTGATCACGCACGTATTTCCGCAGACCAGCGCCGGGATCATTTTCCAGGCCGGTATGGCAATCGGGAAATTCCAGGGGGTGATCATAGCCGCGACCCCCAGGGGTATTCTCACCGACATCTGGAATTTGTTGGGCATCTCCGACGGGGTCGTATGACCGAACATCCTGCGCCCCTCCCCGGCATAGAGGAAACTCATGTCGATGGCTTCCTGGGTGTCGCCCCGCGTCTCTTTGATTACCTTGCCCATTTCGCGGGTCATCTGCCGGGAAATCTCCTCTTTTTTCTCGATAAGTTTCTGCCCTATTTTGTAGATAATTTCCGCCCTTTTCGGGGCGGGCACGAGCCGCCATTTCTTGAACGCCTCGGCCGCCGTCATGACGGCGTTATCGACGTCTTCGAAATTGGATTTTTGAAAAATACCGATCAGATCGCGCTTATCCGCCGGATTGCGGTTTTCGAATGATTCGCCCGATCTCGATTTCACCCATTCGCCATTTATAAAATTTTTGTAAACCTCGGCCATTTCTTCCTCCGGATACCGTAACGTTTCTAACGTTTATTTCATTCGGAAGCTGATAATACTGATGGACGGGGCATAAATCAAGGGCGTATTTGGCGAAAATTCTCGATCCTGATCTTTGGCCGCCGGCTACCTGTAATACTGACAGGAAACACCCGACGCACCTTGAGAAAAACCCCTAAACCGTTGGGATATTAACGATTAACCGGGCCGGTGTTTCACCCCGGCACAATTGTTGATTAAGAATATGCCCGAACTAAATTTTTTTATATTAAGGGCGATAAATCCCCTGGAAGGTAATATATTACAACTGGAATCCGCACCGGGCAAGCTGATATAGTTCTTGGCATAACGAGGCAATGTGAGTAAGGTCGGGGAAAATAGTAAACTGCCGTACGATTATATAAATAAGATGCGACAGCGGGTATTCGAGCTCGAATCATTCGGACAAGCGGTCGATCCCTGGCAGGAAGAAACAGACGTATTATTGGAACTAATATCTTTATTGAGCTCATCCGACGGCTACCCGTCTCTTCCGAAATCCCTGATTGTCAGATTGCTCAACTGGTCGGGATGCGATTCGGTGGGAATTAGACTTCGATACGGACACGATTTCCCCTACTACGAAACAAGAGGGTTTTCGAAAAGCTTCGTTCTCTCCGAAAACAACCTCTGTACCGTCGACCCCGAAGGCAAACCCCTTAAAGACAACTTAGGGAATCCCGTTTTGGAGTGCATGTGCGGCAATGTCATTTGCGGGCGATTCGACCCCAAATCGGATTTCTTCACGGAACACGGCAGTTTCTGGACCAACAGCACGTCCGATTTATTACGAAAAACCTCGGAAAAACAGAGGAAAACTCGAACGCGGAATCGGTGCAACGGAGAAGGATATGAATCAGTGGCCCTGATCCCATTGCGATTCGCCGGGGAAAATTTCGGACTCTTGCAATTCAACGATAAACGAAAAGGGATGTTCGCTCCGAAGAAAATCGCCCTTTTTGAGAGAATCGCCGCCAATATCACTCATCACCTGGCCGGCTGTAAAGACGAGATACGTTCGCTCTTGATCCTGAATGAAAAGGAGATTCTTCTTCGACAAATATATCGCTCCCTTAAAACCGATCTCTGCTATATTTCTGATCCGATCTCATTGTTATCCGGACAACTCCGCTAAAAATAGCGGTCGCTATGATATGATTTCCGTATTGCCGGCCTGATTAGGGTCTTCGTTCATGTATAGCATTCTATGGAAAAATATACCATTTCCGTAAATAAAGCCAGGGCTTGCAGTTATAAAGCCGCTTGAAAACTCAAATAAATAGAAAGATATTTCTTGACAGCGATATATGAATACAGCTATTTAATAATAGAAATTGAATTGAAACTCCAATTGGAGGGATAAGATAGGCGATGCATAATATCCATTTAATGGAACATCTGATGCTAAAGATCTCTCAAGGGTAAGCAATATGTGCCAAGGACAACAGCCGGTTTCCGTCGGCATTATAGCGCCTTTAACGTACAGATGGTTCGCCAATAAGGTGGTTTACTATAATCCCCTCGGCTATAAATATTTGAATGCTACCTCGACAAAAATCTATTTGACCTACGAAGCTCCATTAGAGACGCAGCCGCGCGTGCTGGCGCTGGATAAAATTTGCGCCTATGCCCGGAACGAATATCAGCCGGCGGGGATCGCTGAAAAAGGTGTGAGCGGCGTTTATGCCGAGCGATGGAATTATGATCCGGGGCAGTTTATATCCGGCGATCATTTGTATACCATAAGAAATCGTATAGGTCAATGCGGCGACTATGCGAATCTTCTGACATGTTTATATAGAACTATTGGATTAACTGCAAATTCTGTAATAATCTTCAACGGTGCCAGATTTAGCGGTATCGATTATTTGCTTTTCTGGCATCTGACAGGTAGACCTAGTCGGGATCTCGGGGTTTTACTTAGTGAGGATTTAAGGGCTTGCGATGGTCAATCAGAAGAATGGTATTTCACTTATCATGCTGTAAGTTCAAGTGCCAATACGCTCTGCGATGCAGCTTTGGGGCAATTTAGAGTGCGTAGTGACTATAATGGTTATTGGCAGTACTATCTCCACCCACCGGTCGATACCACTCAAGGGATACCATATTCTCATGACGAGCCTCCACCTTTTCCGCCAAGTTATTATGATTGGCAATATTATATTCCGCCAGGTCCTCAAAGTGTTCTACCTGGTTATACTCCTTATGAGACAAAATTCGACCATCCTGGTCCGTGAATTTAATGGAGGCAAACATGTCAAGGATAAGATTACTAACGGTAGCTACTTTACTAATTTTGTGGTGGTTAGTAGAGTCCCCATCGGCCGATCATTCCAACTTCGTGATTATTGATAAGGTTAAGGCGCTTGACTCCTCGCATAGTCATTATCTTAAACTATTTCTTAACATACCGGAGGTTCAACCCATTCCGTATTGGATTCGTTCGTTATATGATAAGACACCGGGCGATTACTTTAGGCCCCCCGAAGGAGCGAGCAGAACCAGCCTTTCGGAAGGTGAGGTTACAGAAATCGAGAGCACGTTAACTAAAGCGTTTACAAATTCCCTTTATGACCATTTTATTATAGATAGTCTTGAAGGTTTTGAGTACTTTTTTAGTGACGGCAAGATTCACAGGCGCGAGTACCATATCTACTATGCGCAAGGGGATACGATCTACGTCATTTCCGGCTGGCTGGGGAAGTTCCTTTCATTTTACAGGGCTGTTCCCGGCGATTTCAGATATTCAATAGACGAACTGCAAAACGAGGTCAGAAAAATATCCCCATCGTATAAGATCGCTGATTCTGGTTCATTCAAGCGAATAGACGAGAAACAGAACTATTTTCTCGAATACGTGGATAGGGAGAACATGACCCGCGTCAGGAATTATCTGATTTATGGAACGTTTATTTTCCCGGGCAAAACCGAGGGTGAGAATAAGAGGTACAACCTCATCGAGGTCACCAGATTCATAGATAAGGAGGTGATACCATGAGATATTCGATTTTATTGCTGTTGGCGGGGCTCTTAATCGAGCCGGCTCGCGCCGAGCGCTGGGAGTATATATCCGAGGTGAACCGGCAGATCCCCGATTTCGACTCGGTCGGTGTCACCGATACCATCTTCTTCCCGGTTCACGCGACCATCGAGGACGTCAATATTTTCGTGGGCATAGGAGAACCGGGCGGCCCCTGGGCGGAAGAGGTCTGGATCGACGTGTTTTCTCCTGACGGCATAAGAGTAAGGTTAAATGACTGGGGGGGGTAATCATATAAATTGGTATCATGTATGGTATGACACCGAAAGGCCGGTCGACGGGCCGGGCAGTCTTGACGATTATATCGGATCAGACGCTTACGGCCCCTGGGTCATGCATGCCTTCGACATGTTCCCCGACCGGGTGGTCAACTGGTATAGCTGGCATATCGAGGTCTATGGCGAGGAGACAACGGGGATAATTAGCGAGGACCCGGGCGGGATTCCCGAGGATTTCAAGCTCCTGGGCAATTATCCCAATCCTTTCAACTCCTCCACGGCCATAAAATTCGGCCTGCCGGAACAGGCTCGGGTGAAAATAGAGATATACGATACGCTCGGCAGGCTGGTCCGCACACTAACGGATGAGACTTTGTCGGCCGGTTATCACCGGGTTGTCTGGAACGGCAGAAACGATAGCGCCGAACAGGTCTCGTCGGGCGCGTATCTGGTCAGGCTGCAAACGGGCGCGAGGATTCTCGATAAGAGGATGATTATGTTGAAATAGCCGACTGTAATGGTCAGGCATGCCTGACCACTACTACTGTATCATAAATAGTAATATTACAGAATATATCATTGTCACCGGAAGCAACGACTATGCAAATCAGATCATAGGCTAATTTTCAGTTTTATCTTCGGAAACGTGTCCCGTGTCTTCCGGCAGTTCCCGGCCGAGCAGCTTTCGCCAGAGGCGGCTTCTTTTGACCTTCTTCTCGGCTTTGTATTTCTTTTTAGACTCCCGCTCCTTCTGCACATGGATAGCGTCGAGCTCCTCGATCTTCTGCAGCAGCCGCTCGACATTATCCCGCTTTTCCATCATTCTCTGGAACAGGTTATAGTCGTTTACGCTTCTCAGGATGGCCTGCATGAACGGCTCCATGAAAACCATGACCTGCGAGCCGATATAATTAAGCGGCTTGACCGATTCCAAGAACAATATCGCCGGAACCGTCATCCCCCTATCCACAACCTTCTGGGCGATGCGGCGCATGAGTTCCTGCTCCTCCGGAGCGAGCTCCTGCTCTTCCGGCGGCAGGTCTATAGGCCCGAACAGCGGACTATGCGCCATCGGGTCGCTCCGCGCTGGTTTTCACTGCTTTCGCCTCCTCGCTTTTTTGGATAAGCTCGGCCAGGAATTTATCCGCTTCCTCTTTATTGTCTCTGCCGTAGCGAAGATAGAATCCGCGGTAATTTTCCAATCTCGACGGTTCCAGAAAGGGGGACAGCAATACGCCCCGCCGTCCCGGGTAGACAGTTCTGAAGGCCGACAGGTTGCGTTCCTTGAAAGTATAGAGATACTTTATGGTTACTTTTTTCTCGTCGACATTATACCTGGTCGGAAAGAAAAATGTCGAAAGCGAGATTAGAAATATGAGTACGGCGATAAGAACCATAAGGGCGTTCTGAGTCGCTGAATATACCAGGTAAAATACCCCGAGCACCAGAACGCTGACCATCGCGGCCGCGACCGGCCGTTCCCTGGCCGGGTGAGATGTCCATGAAAGCGATTTCATGCTCCCGCATCCGATGAATCACGATAGCGGGTTTTGCGGACTCTTTCCATCTCCGCCTGAAGTTCCTCGGGTTTGAAAACCCCCTTATCCACCAGAACTTTCACCAGAGCCTCGAGCCCGAGATTGTTCGACAGGGTCAGTTCGTCGAACGTCACGTCCCTGACCTGCTCCCCCATTATCATCTTCAAAGCCACTCTTTTTGACTGATCGTCACTCATCTTCGCCTTTCGAGTTGATTCCCTCGTTCATGCTGCCGCTGCGATAGCCCTTCAAATCGACAGTCACGTACGAAAAGCCCAGCGATTTAAGCTCGTCGGCCACTTTTTCATAGAGCCCGTTCTCGAACATGCGCGGAAGTTCATCTTTCAAAAGTTCGATTCTGGCTATCTTGTCATGGAATCTGACCCGCGTTTGGCTGAAACCGAGCGAGCGCAAGAATTTTTCCGCCTTCGCTATTTTATCAAGCTTCTCCACGGTCACCTCCGAGCCATAAGGAATTCTCGACGATAGGCAAGCCAACGCGGGTTTATCCCAGTTGGGCAAACCGAATTCTCTGGCCATCTCACGAATTTCTTGTTTGGTGACGCCGGCCTCGGCCAACGGAGACACTACGCCGCGCTCGCCGGCCGCCTGGCGTCCGGGACGCCAATCCAGGACATCGTCGGCGTTGGAACCGTCAAGCACGGCATCGGCTCCTACGCCGGCGGCAAAATCCAGAAGGCGATCGAACAATTCCGATTTGCAATAATAACATCTATTGATCGGGTT
>Ga0214473_10007007_pt1 | contig 13410 bp, 3 predicted proteins | sample RVTome_7_FD_203509 | JGI IMG/M metagenome (GOLD analysis project Ga0214473, IMG submission 203509) | Soil microbial communities from uranium-contaminated site in the Upper Colorado River Basin, Wyoming, United States - RVT98D197 | ecosystem: Environmental > Terrestrial > Soil > Contaminated >...
GTTCTCCCAAATTTCTTTCTTGACACGATCGTATTTTCTGTTAGTCTATTCCTACTACTGAATCCGTCGGCAACCCCCAGCCTCGCCGTCGGTCTCGTATCCAAGAAGTTCGTCACAGGCTGAAACCCATGCGACATCTTCTCGATCGGACCCGGTTCGTTGCCTATCCCCTCCTTGTTTCGTTCTTTCTGCTGAGTGTTGACGCTGCGACGTTGGCGTTCGCCTCGCAATCTGAGGCCAGGCGGCGCGGGCGCGAGGAGGCGAAGCCCCACCACCTCGTCGAGCGGTCCCAAATTTTCCTTGAGCGCGCCGAGGAGGCATCCCGCAAGCTCGGCTCGAGACTTCCGCTTTTGGGAAAGATCGAGTCAGCGGAGTTTTTTCGAAAGGAGCTCGACCAGTTCCGGAATCACCTGACGGAGCAGTTCTCGGAAGAATCCGAAAGCCTCGGACGCCGGCGGATGCCGGAGGAGGCAAGGGAGCGATTTCAGCTTCTCGCTTCTCATGTCGAGGGAGTCCTGGCGGAGATCGACGGCGCATTCCAGCGAGTAGAACGAGCGCTCGTAGGCCCTGCTGGCTCGCGGGAGGCGCTGGATATCGAAGACGCGCTCGAGAGGTTCCACGAAGTCACCGAGGAAGTCGCGCTTCAGGATCGCCGCCCGCTCATCGGGGAGGAGCTTCCGCACTGGGTACCGGAGCGCATGACGCCGGAGCTTCCCGAGCCTATCGAGCCACGTCAAGAAGCCTATCAATCACCGTCGCGTCTTCGGAGAGCCCTTACCTGGATCGTCGCTCTCTGGAACCAATCGGTCACCTCCCGCGCGTCGTTTGCCCCCGGCTTCGCCATGAGGACGGCGGCGCCAGCGTCGCCCGCGGCCGCTCTCGTGGTGCTCCAGGGCGAAGTGCAGCCTCCAAGCTCCGACGACCTGGCCGAATCGCCCGAAACTCCGTTCACCGAACAGGTCCGCGAGCTCGCGGAGCGGCTGGGCTCGCCGGTTCGGATGTACGAGTTCGTCCGTAATAATATTGATACCGAGCTCTACTACGGCTCTCTGAAAGGCGCCGAGGAGACTCTCCGCGAGCTAGCGGGAAACGACACCGACCAGGCCTCTCTCCTCATCGCCCTTCTGCGCGCGAGCGGAATTCCCGCCCGATATGTCCAAGGCGTCATCCAGGTCCCGCGGGAGGACCTCGCTTCCTGGCTCCGCATCGACGATCCCGAGCGCGCCGCGGACGCTCTCCAACGCGCGGGGGTTCCCGCCGAGGTTACGACGGATTCCCGCGGGGTGAGCGGCGTACGGCTTCAGTACACCTGGGTTCGGGCCTATGTCGAGTATGCGTCGGACCTCGGGACCCGTTTCGGGGAGCCCACGGGCGGGCGAGGGGCTTCGAGCTGGGTCGATCTCGCCCCGGCGTTCAAAGCCTATGACTTCTCTTCCGGAAGAGACGTGGCGGCGGAGATCGGAGTCGACCCGGCTTCCTTTCTCTCAGACATCAAGGCGCAGGCGCGAGTCGACGAAGCGGCCTCTTCCGCGACCGACGTGCCCGAACCTCTCATCCTGGACCGCATCGAGGAGTGGTCGAGGCTCACCGAGACGTATGCCGCCGCGAACGACCGCACGGTGGATACGCTCTTTTTCGACCGAGCGATCGTGCCGAAAGAGCTGGGAGCGCTTGCCGGCTCTCTTCCCTTCAAAGCCGAGCCCGGCGGCATCGAGCTCGCCTCGATCCCGGCGTCGTTCTCGTACGAGCTGGGCTTCGAGCTGGTAGGGGCCGCGGGGACGACTCACTTCAACTACCGGACGCGGCCGAGCGAGCTCGCGGGAAAGCGCGTCGTCTTGTCGTACTCGCCCTCGACCTCGGCGGACGAGGCCACTCTCGCCGCCCACCTCGCCGAGGAGGAGTTTCCCGTCTACTTGATGCGGGTGACTCCCGAGCTCCGATTTGACGACGAGGTCGTCGCTACGGGACAGCCGACGGGAATGGGAGGAATCGAAACTCTCCAGGTGAGCGTGCGCGGGCCGGGGATCTCCTACTCGAGCCGCCAGGCGATCGTCGCGGGCGAGATTCTGGCGCTGGTATTCGACCTCCAGAGGACCTCGACGGAGATGCTCCATCAGCGCCTCGCGCGCCTGCGCACGGCGGAGAGGACCGCGACCGATAGGGAGGCGATTCTGGGCGAGGCCCTCGCCGCCATCGGAACCAGCTACTTCCACGAGCTCGACGCCCTGAACCACCTGGCGGCGGGGAGCCTCGGGTGTCTTCTCACCCGGGAGCCGTCTTTCGTGACGGTGAAAGCGGCCCTTGAGCTCCAGGGCCTCCTCGGGGTGCCGTTTCTTGCGCGAGCGGACCGGCTGTCTTTACGGCTGAACGCCGACGTGCTCCGGCCCTTTTCCCTCGATGGCGACCGGGTGAAGGAGCGCCAGTTCCTCGTGGCCTCGAGCCTCTCCGCCTCCGCCCTCCAGCATGCCTCGCTCGAGGAGAGCCTGGGGTCTAGAGCGACTTCGGCGATGCGCATCATTCAACAGGGGAACAACGAGTCGAAACCCATCCACACCCTCGACGCCTCGAACGCGGATGCGATCCTGGCGACACTTTCGTTCCTGCCGGAAGGAGCGAAAGACGCGATCCGGAACGCAGTCGCCTCGGGCCGCCAGGTCACGGTTCCCGCGGAGCCGGTTTCCTCGGGCGGGATCTCGCGGACGGGATTCGGAGTCCTGGATCCCGAAACGGGAGCTTCGGCCTTCAACCTCTACCCCGAGGGACCCGTGGGGCTCGGGCTTCTCGCGATGCCGTTTCGCCCTGCGGTCTATCTTCAAGACGAGCCCGCGAACGTCTACGCTCCGGTGACGGGACCGCTTCTCAACTGGCTGAAACAGGCAGATGCAGTCTTCAAACGGGTACAGTTCTCCTTCGTTCCCGCGGCGTCCTCCATCGCGTTTTGGTTCCGGGATACTTCGGTTCCCGACAAGGTCACGACGATCGCGTCTGCCATCGCGATTTCTTCTCCCATCGACCGGATCAGCGGCCGGCCGAACCTGACGAGAGCGCTGGTGAGCCCTGGAGCGTTCTCTCCCGATGGGAACTCGGTCCAGGATCTCGCGCAGATCGCGGCGTCTATCTCGCGGGAGTCGGATTGGACCGTCGAGGTACGACAGGCCAACGATCTTCGCCGCACGTTCACGGGCCAGGGTTTCGCTATCGACCTCTTCTGGGACGGCCGCGACGAGACGGGGGCCGAGCTTTCGGACGGCTTCTACGACATCGAGCTCAACGCCACCGACGTCTCAACGGGGCTCGATGCCCTTCCCGTCCGTCTGAGAGTGCGGCTCGATCGCACAGCCCCGGTTGCGGAGATCCTGAACCCCTCGGACGGAGCGCAGGTGGGCGGAATCCTGGGCGTCCTCGGAACCGCCGACGATGCCGCGCTCAGGAACTACACCCTCGAGGTTGGAAAAGGCGCTGCTCCGGCGAGATTCACCCGCATCGATGCCGGCTCTTCACCGGTCATCAACGGAAGGCTCGGCCTCTGGAACACCGAGGCCGACGACGACGGGATCTACACTCTGAGGCTCACGGCCAAAGACGACGCCGGAAACGTCTCCGTCGCGACGCGAACCGCGGACGTCTTCAACCCGGGCCGCGACGCAGCAGCCCCGCAGGTGAGCATCGTCACTCCCCAGAACGGCGCGAACCTGAGAGGGTTCGTCCCCATCGAGGTCCAGGCCACGGACAACGTGGGAGTCGCGCGAGTCGAGTTTTTCGTGGACTCGGCTCTGGAGAAGGTCTTCACCGCGCCTCCCTTCACCCATACTCTCCGAAGCGAGAAGCTTTCGAACGGCGCCCATCGGGTCACCGCGCAAGCGTTCGACGCGAAGAACAACGAAGGGATGGCTTCGGTCGATTTCAGGACGGCGAACGCGATCAGCGAGTACCAGGCGAGACCCGAAAATTTGACTCCGAACGAAGACGGTCTCGACGACGAAACGGTTCTCTCCGCGCGGCTCGAAGGAGCGCAGTCGTGGACGCTGACCCTTCGGGATGCGGTCTCCGCTGTTCCGGTCCGAACCTTCACGGGGACGAGCGAGCTTCTGTCAGTCGTGTGGAATGGGAGCGACGACGGCGGCACGCTCGTGTCCGACGCGAACTACGTCGCCCGCCTCGAAACCGCCACCGCCTCCGCGGAGCTGAACGTCCTGGTCGAAACCGTCGATCGCCCTCCCACGGTCGAAATCACCTACCCGAAGCACAACGACAGACTTACGGGAGTCGTCGATATCAACGGAACCGCCACCGATACGACGTTTTCGAGCTACACGCTCGAGCTCAAGCATATTGGGGCCACAGAGTGGCAGCTACTGAAGACCTCCGATCAGCCGGTGGTGAACGGAATCCTGGGGAAACTCGACACGACGCTTCTCAAAAACGATCCATACGACCTCCGCCTCTCCGCGAGCGACGGCAGTCAGGTCAATAGCACGACGCTCACCGTCTACCCGGCGGGAGATCTGAAGATCGGAAACTTCGAGCTGTCCTTCACCGACTTCGAGGTCCAGGTATCGGGAATTCCCATAACGGTCACGAGGACCTATCGAAGCCTCGACAAGACCAAGGGTGATTTCGGGGTTGGCTGGAACCTCACCTTCGGCTGCACCTACACGATCGACCCCGACTTTAACGTCACCCTGAACCTCCCCGACGGAAGGCGGGCCACATTCTTCATCGGAATCAATCCCTCGAACTCCCAAAGTTTCCAGCGACTAAGAGAGATCCCTTACACGCCCGAACCGGGAATCTACGACAAGCTCCACTGGGACGTCGTGGATTTCATCACGGGCCAGGAGCGCTTCTCTCTCGAGACCAAAGACGGCGACCGCTACAACTACGCCTCCGGAGAGCTGCGCTCGGTCCAGACCCCAAACGGCAACACCCTGAGCTTCGCGCCCGACGGCATCACCCACCAGTCGGGTGCCGGAGTGGCCTTCGCGCGCGACGGGGAGGGACGGATCGCAGCCGTAGTCGATCCCAAAGGAAACCGCATCGAGTACGACTACGATGGAAGGGGCGACCTGGTCTCGGTGAAGGACGCGGAAAATAACATCACCGCCTACACCTACAACGACAGGCACGACCTTCTGGACATCGACGACCCGGAAGGGCGCACTCCGCTCCGGACCGAATACGACGCGGAGGGCCGGCTCATTTTGGCGACAGATCGGCGAGGCAACTTCGACGCAATCCAGCACGATGCCGTGGCCCGCCGGGCGCTTGTGACCGACCGCAACGGAGGAAGGAGCGTCTATGAATACGACTCGCGAGGCCTGGTCACGGCGATCGTTGACGCTCTCGGAGGCCGGAGGACGTTCGAGTACGACGAGAAGAAGAACCTCGTCGCCGAGGTCGATGCGCTAAGGAACCGAATCGAGTACGAGTACGACTCTCGGGGGAACCGCACGAGCGAGACCCGCGTCGTGAATGGGAAGCCGCTCACCACCCTCTTCACTTACGACGCGGCCAACAACCTCACCTCCACTACCGACCCCCTCGGGCGGAAGAGCGCGAACGTCTACGATGCCAAGGGAAACCTGACGTCCATAACGGATGCCCAGGGAAATCTCACCGGGTTCGAATACGACGGTTCGGGGAACCTGACCCAGCAAACGAACCCGGACGGAAGCACCGCCGAGAACACCTATGACGGTTCTGGTCGGCAGCTCACCGAAACGCTCCTCGTGGGTGGCGTCTCCCGGACGACGAGGTACACCTACGATCTCGCGGGGAATCTCGAGACCGAGGAGGACCCACGCTCAAACGTCACGCGATTCGTCTACGACGGAAACCAAAGGATAACCGAGGTCCATGATCCCCTTGGCCATGTTCGGAAGACGAGCTTCTTCCCTGCCCGGGAGCTGCGCTCCGAAGCCGACGAAGCCGGGCACACGACCCAATATGCCTACAGGGACGTGAACCGACAGGGGCTCCTGGTGGAGATCTTTCGCCCCGACGGCACCACCCTGTTCCGCCAGCAGGACAAGGCAGGAAACGTCATCTTCGAAGAGATCCGCAAATCCGGTGAACCGAACGACCACGTCAAGACGCGAGCCTTCGATGCGAAGAATCAGCTCACGAAGATCACCCACCCCGATGGCTCTTCGACTTCGATCGAATACGACCGGACAGGCCGCCTCGTGGCAATCATCGATGAGCGTGGCAACCGAACGGAGTTCTCCTACGATGAAATGGGAAGGCAAACCTCGGTTCGAAACGCTCTGGGGGAGACCACCCTATACGAGTACGACGACGCAGGGAACCAGACGGCGTTTGTGGATCCCCAAGGAAACCGCACGGAGTTCCGATACGACGCGCTCAACCGGCGGGTGAAGACGATCTCTCCCGACGGAACCGTTCGATCGACTGCCTACGACGCTCTCGGAAGGAAGATCTCCGAGACCGACCAAGCGAATCGAACGACGCGATTCGGCTACGACGAAGCGGGTCAACTGACCTCGGTCACCGATGCCCTCGGGAGCGTGACGAGATATGAATACGACGCCTCCGGCAACCGGACCGTTATCGTCGACGCCAACGCTCACCGAACCGAATTCGAGTACGACGAGCGCAATCTTCTCGAGAAGAGGACCTGGCCGGACGGGAAGTTCGAGATCTACCTCCATAACGCGAGGGGGCTTGTTGAGAGCAAGACCGACGCCAAGGGCCAGACCGTCAACTTCCTATATGACGAGATGGGCCGCCTGAAGGAGAAGTCCTATCCCGACGGGACCTTCGTACGGTTCTCCTATACCAGGACCGGCCGGAGACAAACGGTCGAGGACTCACGAGGCATCACGCGCTACGGCTACGACCTCCGGGACCGGATGACGGAGATCCTCTATCCCGACGGCCGAAAGCTCAACTTCACCTACGATCCCACCGGAAACCGCGAGTCGCTCATCGCGCATGTCGGAGGCCAGATCCTCACGACGACCTACACCTACGACCGGGCGAACCGTCTCGAGACGGTGACCGATCCCACCGGCAAGGTAACCCGATACGGCTACGACCTCAACGGGAACCGCGCCAGCCTCGCGTACCCGAACGGCACGACGACCACCTACGAGTACGACAGGCAGAATCGACTCACACGCCTGCTCACGATGGGACCCCCGGGGGTAATCCAGTCCTACGAGTACACGCTCGGCCCGGCAGGCGATCGCGAGAGGATCGCGGAAACCGACGGGACGGCGAGGACGTACCGGTACGATGATTTGTACAGGCTCACCCGGGAGACCATCACCAACACCCTGGGTCCTGTCTACGAGAAAAGCTTCGTCTACGACCCCGTGGGCAACCGCTTGAATCAAACGACCAGCGGCGAGGGCGCCGCCGTCGTCAACTACACTTACGACGACCAAGACCGCCTTCTGACCGAGAACTCAACGAGCAACGGCTGGGATGACGACGGGAATCTCATCTCGAAATCCGGAGAAGCCACCTACTTCTGGGACTTCGAGAACCGACTGGTGAGGGTCGAGAAGACCGATGGGACGGTCGTCACCCACGCCTATGACGCCGACGGGAACCGCGTCAGGACCGAGGTCACACCGCCAACCGGCCCGCCCCAGATGACGAACTTCCTCGTCGATACGTCCGGCGAGCTCAGCCACGTCGTGGCCGAGAGCGATGGCGGAGGGAACTTCCTCGCCTCCTACGTTCGCGGCGATGAACTTCTCTCTCTCATCCGCCCCGGTGAACAGCGCTTCTACCACGATGACGGCCTCGGCTCGATCCGATTCCTGAGCGACGAGGACGGCACGGTCACCGATCGCTACACCTACACCGGCTTCGGTGAAACCCTCGACCACATGGGCACGGATTCGCAGCCATACCAGTTCGCTGCGGAACCGTTCGACCAGAATCTCGGGTTCTCCTACAACCGGGCGAGATGGTTGGATGTGACGACGGGGAGGTTTGCCAGTCTCGATCCTTTGAGCGGTTTCGATCGCGAGCCAACTACCCTACATGGCTACCTGTACGCAGAAGCGTCACCGCAAAACGGAACGGACCCAAGCGGTCTATTCTTTCTTGCCGTGAGTATGTCGGCTGTGTCCGTACAAACAAAGATCACAACGATTTCAGTACCGAACTATGTCGTCGCGTTCGAGTACGTGACTCTTGAAGCGGCAAATGCATCCACCTTTGGTTGGGGGGCGACGATTCTGCTGGCCGCTGCTTTGGGCGCAGTCGCCCAGATAAGAGGACACGGCCGAAAGAGTGACGAAGACGAAGATAAGGAACACAGAGGAAGGATACAAATTCAAGGTAGAGACCTTGCGGGCATCGCCGAACCGGGCGAGGCACCGGACACACCCAAGGTGCTCCAGTTCTCGTGGGACCTCCCGTTTCCGCTGCCAGCGGACGTCGCCGTCGAGGAAGTCAATAGGCGTAAGTTGTTGCTGAGCAAGCAACAGCTTGCACGGAGAGCTCAGGCGTTTGAGAAGCTGTTCCGATTCATCTCAAATGCCCAGGAGAACGGCGGTAGCGGCCCAACGACGCGCTCTTTTCGAAACAGTAAGCTGGAGCCGAAGTTCGATGACGCTCGAGTGGACTTGCAAGTGTTTGCTGGGATAGCTTTCTACCCGTGATTCGAAAGGAAATCCGTTCATTGCTGGACCGATTGGATTCTCTGGCATCCAACACGTCCCTGACGATCGAGTGGGACTTGGAGCGGGCGATCGATCTCATGGAATCGCTACGAGATGCGGGTTACCCAATCACAACGCTAGTGAAGCGGTATGGTTCTTCCAAATCCGAGTACATTCTTGCGTCCTTGGCGTTCTTTGTCGCGGGGCACCCCGGTGAAGGTGTCGGCTCAGGTCAGACGCCTCCAGCGTTCCTCCTCGTCGAGAAGTTGGCCGGTGTAGATCAGCCGACTGTCGTGGATCTTTGTTTATCCGCATTGCACCGAGAGATAATTCTAGGTGAAAATACGAGCGCCGTCCTGCCGCCGGCGGCGTCCGACCTTGTCATGAGAGCGCTAGAGTTCTCAGGAGACCAGGCTTGGATCGTCTACACGTCAGGACTCAACTTGCTGGAAGGGCTTTGTTCTCACGACACGTTACGAAGCTCTTTTTCGGAGGGTCAGATAGAGTCTCTCAAGAGGTCAGTCGCCAGGATTCGGGACCTGAAAACGGTGAACCTTCGCGAGGACGCGGAGGCGGTGCTAGAGTGCCTAAGGGGCGACATGACGCGGTTCAAGTGATTCCATGCGGTGTGAGTATGATCCCGTGCGTGCTGACACGCACAGCTTTCTACCCATGATTCGAGAGGAAATCCGCTCATTGCTGGACCGGTTGGATTCGGTCGCGTCCAACACGTCGCTGACGATCGAGTATGACTTGGAGCGGGCGATCGACATTATGGAGTCGCTACGAGATAAGGGTTACCCGACTGCAGAGCTAGTAGAGCGATATGGGTCTTCTCCATCCGAGTACATTCTTGTGTCCTTGGCCTTCGTCGTTGCGAGGCACGCCGGCGAAGGCGTCGGCTCAGCGGAGACGTCTCCTGCGTTCCTCCTCGCGGAGAAATTGGCCGGTGTAGATCAGCCGACTGCCCTGACAGGCTGTTTAAGCGCACTGCACCGAGGGATGATCCTAGGTGAACGCGCAAGCGCCGTTCTGCCTCCGCCGGCGTCTGAACTTGTCGTGAGAGCGCTAGAGTACTCAGGAGACCAGGATTGGATCGTCTACACGGCAGGACTCAACTTGGTTCAAGGGCTATGCTCTCGCGACACGTTACGAAGCTCTTTTTCGGAGGGTCAGATAGAGTCTCTCAAGAGGTCAATCGCCAGGATTCGCGACCTGAAGACTGTGAACCTTCGCGAGGATGCGGATGCGGTACTAGAGTGCCTAAGGGGCGATATGACGCGGTTCAAGTGATTCCTTGCGGTGCGAACCAAGCTCGGGATCGAGCAGTGTAGTTCGACGCTGGCCTAGCGGGAGGCGCGCGTAGAAGTGAAGGATTGACGAGTTCTGGCCTTTCGACTTAATGCGACTCTATGCCGGCAACCTGAGGAAGCTGTCGACGTGATCTAGCTCGTAGCGTTCTCTGCCCGAGATTCCTGGGGTCCCCCCCCCAACCTCATGTCGGGTGTCAGTGGGGTGGTTCTATGCCTCGGTCTCAGAAGTTTGTCCTCACGATTCTCATCCTCAGCGGTAGCTTGTCGGCTCGAGCGCAGGAGCGTTCTCACGAGCGCGGACTCGAGTGGCTGAATGGCCGCGTCGTTGACGGCGGTGTCGAAGGTCGTTTTGACGCGAGCCGAACCGCGCTTTCCATCGCCGCGTTCGAGCAGACGGGGGCTGTCCTTTCTGCGGAGCGTCTGAATCTCCGCGGCCATTTTTTCACGCCGCTCTCGGAAAGAGTTTTCCAGACGCTCGGGGGCGGAGACGCGTCGGTTCTCTCGGGGCTTCAAGAGCCGGATGGATCGTTTGGCGGGGAACTCGCTCTTTCCGCCTGGGCTGTTCTGGCGGAGGCGCGTGCGGGGGCGAGCGACCCGCAGGGGGTTTCGTTTCTCCGGTCGCGGCGGAACCCCGATGGTAGCTGGGGGGATCGGAACTACGTCTTTCACACGGGCTTGGTGAGTTTCGCTCTCCTCTCGATGGATGCGAGCGACGCGGCGGGGTTTTCCGGTATCGAGTTTCTTCTCGAGGCGCAGTCTCCGAATGGGGGCTGGGCGGGAGACATCGCCGCATCGTCCCTCGCGCTACTGGCGCTTGAGGCGGGATCGGCGCCTTCAGCGGCGCTTGAGGCGGGTGCGAGGCTTCTGCGCGAGGCCCAGGTGCCTTCCTTGGGTTGGGGAGCGTATGCGGGGCGGCCGCCGGACGTCATCCCGACCGCTCTTGCGGTGTGGGCGCTTGCGACCGTCGATAGCCGGGACCCGGTGATCGCTACGGGAGTGAGGTTCCTCGACGAACAGCGAAACGGTGTGGGCGGCTGGTTCGATACGAGCCTGGTTGCGCGGGATACGAGTCAGCTCCTTCTCGCGAAAAGAGAAGCCGATGTCGATCCAGGCGCTCTCGCATTGGGGCAACAGTTCTTGCTCGGGCGCCGGAGTGAGAACCACCACGATTTCGCGCGGACGCTCGAAGGATTGATGGCTGCGGGGGATGACCCGGGCGCGTTGGTGAGTGAGGTGGCGCAGCGGCAGAACGAAGATGGGGGCTGGGGTCTCGACCCCTCGCACGGAAGCGACGTTCTCACGACGGGTCTCGTGCTCCGTTCGCTTCGGCGCGCGGGGTTCACCGATCTTGCCGCCGCGGGTCGCGCGCTCGACTTCCTCGGCTCGGAGCAGCGCGCCGATGGTGGGTGGGAGATTCAGCCGAACGAGGTCTCGCACACGGTGGTGACGGCCGACGTCTTGTCGGCGCTCGGTCTTTGGAAGGACCGGTTCGACCTCTCCTCTCTCATTGGCCCTGGAGCGACGTTCCTGCGCTCGCGGCAGAATCCGGACGGAGGGTTCGGGTCGAGTCCGTCCACTCCGACGGAGACGGCTCTAGCCCTCATCGCCCTCACGGACGCGGGGGAAGCGGGCTCGTCGGTCGCGCTTGCGGCGCAGAACTATCTCGTCGCGACGCAGCTTTCGGATGGGAGCTGGGAGGAAGACGTATTTACGACGGCGTCCGCGGTGCGGGCGCTGAGGCGGCGAGGCGTGAACCTTCATCTCGAGGTTTCTTCCCTCGTCGCGAACCCGACGAAACCGCTCGCGGGAGTGGATGTCGTCTTCACCGCCGAGGTTCGGAATCATGGAACCGCACCGGCGGCGGGGGTGGTAGTGCGCTTTTTCAGGACGCCGGGGGACTTTCCCATTCCCTCGCCTCTTTCGGTTCCCGCGGGAGCGCAGCTTCTCGCCCAGCAGGAGATTCCGTTTCTTGCAGGAGCGAGCCAAAGCCAAGTGAGCTTCACCTGGCCTACCACGGGGCGCGAGGGGCTCCACAATGTGTATCTCGCGGTCGATCCATTCAACGCGATTGGAGAGATCGACGAGACGGACAACGTTTCGGTCGCGAGCCTGACGGTGGTCGCCGACCCGGTCGATCTCGAGATCGCACCCGAGAACATCCTTCTTTCTCAAATCCGGCCTCGCTCGGGAAGCGTCGTGAGCTTCCAGGCGGCGGTGCGGAATCTAGGCGGCGAGGCAGCTCGGGATGTCCGGGTGCGCTTTAGCGTGGGGAGTCCCGGAACGCCGTTCGGAGGCGACCAGCTCCTCTCCGCCATTCCGGCGCATCAGTCGGCTCTGGCGTCTGCGAGTCTCGACACCACCGGACTTTCGGGTCCGGTTCCGATCTTCGTCTCGGTCGACCCTCTGGGAGCGATCGACGAGGCCGACGAGACGAACAACGTCGCATCTTCGGAGTTCCTGATCGCCTCTGACCTTCCGGACCTCGCCTTCAGCTACGCGCGCAATCCGTTCTTCGAGGAAACGATTGTGGAGGGCGACAACGTCGCGAAGTCGATCTTCGTGCGGAACAGCGGATTCGCTTCCGCACCCTCGTTCAGCGTGAGCTTTCATGACGGGGACCCCAGGCTTCCCGGGGCGGTTCTCCTGGGAACGGCGGCCTACTTCGGCCTCAACGCGGGGGGAGAGGCCACGGGCACGTTCCTCTTCCAGTCCTCGGGAAGAGTGGGAGACCACGCGGTCTTCGCTTCGATCGATCCCGCGAACGCGGTGAATGAGGTGAACGAGGCCGATAACGTGCGCCAGCTCGGGGTCTATCACGTGCGTCCGAAGGCCACGAACGCGGCGTTCTCGGCCTTCTCCCCAATCCAGTTCTCTCCGAACATCGTTCCGGTGGGCGGTACGGTCACCATCACCCTCCGCATCGCGAATGCCGGGGAGGTCCCGCTCGCGAACGTGAAAGCACGGCTCTGGCTGGGCGTTCCGGGAGAGCCGGGCTCGACGCTTCTTGGCGAGAACGTGACGGCGACTCTGAACCGCAACCAGACGCGCGACTTTCCCTTTTCCTGGACCTCGACCGCCGGGGTTCATACGTTTTTCGGGGTGGTGGACCCGGACAATACGATCGTGGAAGACAACGAGTCCGACAACGTGGTGAGCTCCCAATACACAGTGAAGCCGCAGCTTCCCAACCTGAAGGGGCTTTCGCTCGAGCCGCTGCTCGAAGGAGCTGGAAGGGATCCCTTCGATCAGGCTAGGGGAAAACAGATTCGCATCCGGTTCCGTTACACGAACGACGGGCTTCTGGATACGCCTTCGGGCCTGAACTTCGCGGTGCGGCTCTTCGTCTTCGACCCGTTCGATCCGAGCGACCCGGGGACGCCCGTGGCCACCCAGACGATGGGGCAGCTTTTGAAGGGCTTCGCGAATCAGGTCGACTTCCTCTGGGACAGCACCTCCTG
>Ga0214473_10007008_pt1 | contig 13410 bp, 16 predicted proteins | sample RVTome_7_FD_203509 | JGI IMG/M metagenome (GOLD analysis project Ga0214473, IMG submission 203509) | Soil microbial communities from uranium-contaminated site in the Upper Colorado River Basin, Wyoming, United States - RVT98D197 | ecosystem: Environmental > Terrestrial > Soil > Contaminated >...
TGCGAGAATTAGAGAAAAATCTTTTTAAGATTATTTATCAGTTGTTTTCTAAATACAATTGTAGTTGCCAAACCTAAAAGGAAAATTAATATTCCTAAAGGAGTAAAAAGTTCACTAACCTGTAACATTCCAAGTAAAATAAGAATACCACCAATTATTTCTTCGATGAAGATGCCAATAACTAATCCAAAAGAAAGTGCAATTGCAATTGAATGATGTTTGCTAAGAAACTTTCTAATTTTATCTACCATACTATAAAATTGTAAGATCAGGATAAAAATTCAATGGTGTAAAAAGAGTTTGAGCAAATAAGGGGGGTATTTTGGACAATAGTTTACCAAAGAATAACTTGATCCAGAATTTTTATTGACAAAATGTTTCATTAGCACCATTTTTTAGTAGAATAACAATGTTAACAGATTTCCGTGTTGGAATGGAATTTCAGGTTACACAGACGAAGGAAGGGAAGATAATTTCTTATGTCTTCCAAGAACCAAAAGCAAAGAGTAAGGTTATTGTGATAGATTAATTGGGCATTGCTTCTGGACATGAGAATTGCCTTTGTGAACAATATCAACCTGATTTTAAAGATACGGGAATTAGATACACAGGCACAGTATTTCGATGTAAAAAGTGTTGTAGATTTGTAGATGGAAAAAAATGGAAGGGTGGGGTAACTCATTTTGGCAATAGAACTAGAATTCTAAAATGTTTTCAGTGTCCGTGTTGTGGAACTAGCATGACTTCCCATAGAAGAGCAAAGTTGAAGATGGTAAAATCTATGGAAAAACAGTTGAAGAATCCTGAATTATTGCAACCACATGTAAAGAAACAACTCATAAAAAAAACCAAGATAATGAAAAATTTTCACCTATATCCCCTGCATTAATAGGTAGGAAAGATTGGTTTGGAACATGGGGATTATCGGAAAAATTTCCCTTACAAACGATTCCATTAATGGTCTGATTTCATCAAAAATCGATTTTCATTTTACCTATATACCGTAACCAAAGAAATTGTTATTTACTCCATATAATATCATTCTATCAATGAGTTTTGGAGATTACAATGAAAGTGCATGAACTAATCGTTAAAAATTGGAATGAGGTTGATGATGGTTCACTGAAAAAAGCAAAAACCGAAGAAGAGATTCGTGTAATTAAGAACAAAATGTACACTGAAGTTCAAAATCGGCTAGAACACGTATTATCAGATAGGAAGGATCCAAGAGCAAGTATCAGAAGGGCAGTTAATACAAAAGTTTTTGGTTACAAACCAAAAAAAATTACACCAAGTTCTTAACAACCACCTTCCTCTATTTTTTATCATGGTAAAAACAATCAGTTTCTACAATCTAAGGTTAAGAAAAAAACAGCGTGTACCATTATCAAAGACAAAAAGGGTAGTTTTAAAAAACCGTGCAGTTGCTTTGAAGGCAACTGTTAACGGAATGAAACTATTCAGAATAATCAAAGGTGCACCACACGGAAGAAGAAAGTAGTTGCAATATGATTTATCATTGAATCAGGTTTTACTAACCTGACACTATTTCTAATTGGGGAAGATCAATGTTAGCATGGCATATCGGATAATTTTACTTCTACTGGCAAGTGCAATTATGATATTACCGCAAAATTCGTTTGCACAAGTGGCAGATCGAGATGTTGGGATACTTCCTGATTCACCATTTTATAATTTCAAATTATTTTGGGAGAATCTTCAGGAAGGGTTCGAATTTAATCAAGAAAAACGTGCAGAGTTAATTTTAGAACATGCTGAGATAAGAAAAGCCGAAGTTGATCTACTTGAATTACGTGGAATTCCAATTCCTGAAAGAATTTTACAGTTACATGATGAAAAAATTGAACGTGCAAGACTAATCATTGAAGCACTTGAGGCAGGATTGCCACCACAACCTGTATCTGCCGTAAGACAAATTATAATTGATCAGTCTGAAGATAGACCTATTGTAACAAGCCCACTTCAAAAGATACAGGATATAGATTCAGATCAAACAATTATTGACAAACTTAGAGAAAGATTATCCTTTGCATTGAGTGACAATCAAATTATTGAGATAAAAGAAGCATTCCAAGAACTTCGTGAAGAAGAAGATCCTCAGATAAGAGAAGAACTGGCAAAAGACATTGATGATGAAGTAAACAATCCAATTATAAATATCTCATGTCTAGGAAGAATCAGTTCACTTGACATTGCTGATTCACCTGATCCAGTTGGAACATTACAAGACCAATGTGCATTTCTAAAACCGATACCAACAGATCAATTAAGGATATTTTTGAATCAAGAGTGATTCGTTGCTTGAAATTATATTAAACCAAAAAATTTACTATTTTATAATGCAGTCTTCAGAAGTCAAGTCTGGAACGATTCGGAAACTTCAGTACGTTCGGGTTGCAGGTTGTAACTTCCCAACCTGCACCCATTTTTTGGTATGATTACTAGGGCATCTATTCTAATTGCAATTACAGGAATAGTATTGCTAATAATTGGAATGAATGAAAATATGGTAATTCTTTCAATGATTGGAATTGGCGTGTTGATAGCAGGTGTTGTTGGCATTGGTGTTGGAATCAATAACAAAAGGCAAAGTGGAAACAGATTCATGTATTTTGGGCTTGCATTGATAATTGGGATTGTTTTATTAATGGGACTGCTCAACGTGTTTTAATTTATGGTTTGATCCAATTTTTTTATACAAAATTTTTATTCAAGATCAACGTATAATGATCTATGTGAAAAAATCAAAAAAATCCAACCTAAAAATTTCTAGTTTGTGGCGTACATGGAAAAAATCATGGATAATTTGGAAGATTGCTAAAAGGAATAAGGATTATGAAACGATGAGAAGTACGGAAAAGATACTGATCAATATTGCAGAAAAACTTGATATTCAACCACCTGTATTTCTAATTACGGAAGTGATTAGGGTTAAGAAACGGTAAGCCAATTGCAGTAGTTTTATTCATAATTGTTGGGTTAATCATAGTAGGTTTAATACAAAACCAGAATGTGGTTGCTTTAGATTCAAAATTTATCAAAGATATAAAATGTTTTGAAGGAAACGAGTGCCTTACAATTTTCGAGATTCCAACTCAGTTAACAGAAGATGAGCAAAAATTACTTGATGATTTAGCCACTGTATTCTATCAAGATCAACTCCCACAACAATTTGAAGCGAAAGCAGAAGAACAAAGACAGTTGGAAGGGCAAAGAGATCTAGTTCAGGAACAAATTTCAAATCCAAATAACACACAGACAGATCCACAAGTTATCGAGCAGACAGTAACACAGCAATCACAAGATACGTTCTCAGGAGTTTCAGGTGTCAGTCTTGGATTGGGAAATCCAGAAGTTACAGGACTGAATTTAATTGAAAAACAAACTTCAGCAAATGTGTTCAAGCGTGGTGATATTGTCAAAGTTGTAGGAAAAATGAGTTTGATAAAGCCTGCACCATATTTCTATAATGTAAACATAACTTGCTGTGAGATGGATTCTTATCGTGTAATGAGTGCAGTTCAAACAGATCCTTCAGGAAATTTTGTTATAAAGTTTGCAACAAATCTCAAATTTCCTTTGGGTGGTTGGACTGTTGAAATCAGTACAATAGGAGATTCAAACAAAATACTCAAACATGTTTACGAATTCAGATTGATTGAATGATTACTGAAATGGCAAAAGTGGTATTAGAAGAAGATGAAAAGTTAGTTGAATCTTTTTTAAAAAAATACTATAAGTTAGATCCTGATGAAATATCCTCATATATTGCATTATTAAAAAAGCCAAGCACACTTTCATCATTATCTATGAGAATAAATGTTGATAAAACTAAAACGTATAGAACAGGAAATAAGTTGATTAATTTGGGGTTGATTGAAAGCAAATCAGGAAATCCAAAAATTTACTATGCAAAAGAACCAAAAATTGCATTACAACTTTATCTCAATACAAAATTGGATGAATTAAAAGCAATGCAATCACAGATAGATATAGTAGAAAAACATCTTGTTGCTAATTATACAAAAATTGAAGTTAATTCACCAACATTTGTGATTTTACAAGGAATGTTTTCAATAAACATGAATGTTATTAATTTAATCAGAAAATCAAAAAAAGAAGTAAAATTAATAATGGATTTCAATGAACTGAAAAAAGAATATTTTACACAGTTACCTGAAGTGATTAGGGAATCAAAATCAAATATTAGGATCATCACAAATCCTACAAACAAGGTTGAAGAAAAATTTCTTAAGAATTTTATGAATTGCAAGATCAGTTTTGTTGACGAATGCAGTTTACCAAGAATGCTAATCACAGAAAATAGGGTAATGTTGGGTATTGCTGAAGAAAATTTGCGGTATCAAACCAATGTAGAAGAGTTCAGGAATGATCCTTCAACATGTTTTCTTACAAATTCACCAAGTATAATTCAAATTTCAACTATTACATTTGAATATATGTGGGATAAAGGCAAAAAGTAATAAACGAGTTATTATGCGTTAGTTTGAATGACTGAAGAACAAAATTATGAAAAATCAATAGAAAAGACAAAAAAAATTATTACAATCATAGTAATTCCATCATTGATCACTGTAGTTATATTGATGGGATTAGGTATTGTTCCAAAGGGATTTTAAATGATGAGTCTAAGAAAATCATTAAAGAGATTCAAAATCAAGGATCTTAAATTTCAGAATGTCCCTTTATCAACTGCATATACATTCATCATGTTTGGAATCTTGCATTTTATGATTCTAGGGATGAATCTCATTGATTTGCAACACGTAGAAAAATTCAATTGGGGAATTTTTGTAGGATTAGGTCTTGATAGTACAATACAATTACAGATGACACAGATTTTAATGTGGTTTGATGCGTTCTTGGCAATTTATGGCGTATATCTACTAAAGCATGTTGAACCTGATCATGATCATAAACATGACCTTCCTGACAAAAATTCTTTGCAATAATCCGTAATACCAACTAATTGACCATTTTATAGTAATGGTAGAACACGGCATCACAACCAAAGTGGAACTTGGTATAAACCGCATGGTATTAGGAATTCTATTCTTGATACTATTTGGTACAGTTGGTGGGATTGTAACATTATTGTTTTCAATTCCATTGAGAGGCGACATATCTGATCTTGGTACTGGATTCATGGCAATAGGTACTGATCCATTAACAGGATTCGGACTGATAGTATATTGGGCACTATCAACACTGATTATAGCAGGAATTGCTCTTGTTATAGCAGGTAAAAAGAAACTCCTTGTTCCATTCAAAAGGGTAGAAAAAGATTCAGACATTCCGAAAGGTGTTACTGTAGTGACTGCTATAGTATTAGGTGCAATCATTTCATTCCTGTTCTTCTTGGTGAACAGATTGCTTGCTATATTTGGAACTGATTTGTCAGCATCAGATGTAGTCAAAATAGGAAATGCACTTTTGGCAGGTGACTTTACTACACTCTTTATAGGCATAATCTTCGCAACAATAGTAGGAACAATATTTGTGTTCGTAGCAGATAGAGAGAAAGACGTAAAAGAGTTAACTGAAAAAGCAAAAATCGACAAATTCTAACCATTCTTTCCTTTTTTTATTAATCCAAAAAGGGAACACATTTTGGTTGTTGGTTTCATATAAGAAACCAGTAATCTACAAATCTAATTGATCATCAAAAAACCTACTATTTTATAGTAAGGATAAAAACATGGCGAAAATGAACAAAACCGCAGTAGCACTCGGTGCAATTGTACTAATTGCAATTGTACTGATTGGTGGCGGTGTTATCAATCCCCAATCCCTGAATCTAGGAACAGGTGCAGGCGGTGGGGGAATGCAGGTACCACCAACTCCAACCGTACCAACGGGTGTAGGTTTCGCAGGACAATTGGAATTGACAATAACGCATCGTGATGCGTTAGATAATTCAGAAACACGAACAGAAGGCACTAATTTAGCGACAACCTTCTACAAGAGTTTTGATGAAGTATCTTTCTTCACGATCGGTAGTGGCAGTCCAGTAACAGTGACTATAGACAGAGCAATGAATTCAATAATGTACGCAGGAATTCAAGTACCTGCAGGACAGAATTTCTTCTTCGCACCTAGTTCAACCGCAGACCAAAATCTCAATCCAAGCATAATTGACTTTGGATTTGCAGATCTCACGAACGATGGCGTAAAAGAATGGTGGACGAAAGTGGATTTAACTGATCTACCAGATCCAGTAGCAGGACAAGATTCATCTTCACTGACTCTATTCATCAACTCATACAACTATGACGGTCTGTTAGCATTCAACACACCCACACCTGCAGATGTAACAGGTGTAGGGACTGGTGGTGGTGCACAGAACTTCATTAGATGGGAACAAGTTGTAACAGAAGAAACGGCATCTCCGCAATTTGAATACGACATACGCATCAATAGCACAGCAACAGAAAAATGGGAAAGATCCTTGTCAACAGTGACAATTCCAAACATTGGTATTGTATCACTTGATAGTTTCGATGAAACTATTTCAAATGTTGATACACTATACAAATGGACACAGGGTTCAAACTTGGACAGTTCTAACTTTATAACAGTCCCACAGAATGGAAATGAAGTAATTCCAATGCCATTCAAGTTTGTTACAAATCTTGATACAGCAGATGTATTGAGTGTTGTAATCACTATCAAGGAAAAAACACCATCACAAGGAACTAACAGCGTTACAGATACAGTTCTAGTCACAGAAGCCTAAGCGAAACATCAAATCCTTTTTTCTTTTTTTTTATTAACTAGCACCATTTTATAATATACATGGCACAATCAATGTTATCAATCAAGACAGGGACTAGGGTTTCAACACTGATTTGGGTTCTTGCACTACCAATGATTCTAGGATTCTTTGCACTATCAAACATTGAAAATCAGGTACAGTTTAGATCACTTGAAATATTTTTCATTTTATATCTTGCATCAGGTTTTGGAATTTTATTAGCAATGTCAAATGTATTCAATGTACATGATTCAGCAAAACAGTTGGGTGTGTTTTGGACAAACGACATTGACGGAAACGGCTTAAAGTGGATAATAATTGGAATTATTGGGGTATTTTCTGTTGTAGGAATAACTCTTACAATAGGTGCAGGACTGCCAAAGGAAACATTTTTGTATGTACAGGTTTCATCAATCTTTCTCGCAGGAATTGTGATGATGATAACATTCCTGCAGACAAATTCTCTTCTTGTACCAATAATTGTTCACGGAGTTTACAATTCATTTGTTGTATTCCTTAGACAAACTGGTTTTCAAATTGTCGGTGGTGTAAATCAGTTTGCAGTTGATTCAGGCAAGGAAGTTTTTCTTGGGGTAAATGAAATTAATGTTGGAATTGGTGCTACTGCAGATCTAACTTCAGAATTCATTTGGCAATTTACATTGGTTGCAACTGCAGAGGAATTTCTTAAGTTGGGAATTTTAGTTCTTGGGGTTTTATTGATTCATGGTGCTTTCAGAAATCGTGGACTTGCTCTTATTGTTTCCAGTCTTGTCAGTGTCATTTTTTGGACGAATTTGCACCTTGTTCAGGCTTTAAGGTAGTGCACATGCATATTGAAGACATTTGACCACTATTTTTGACAGACAACAATTTTACTAAATAATTTACCATTTTAGATTGTGAGTAGGTTAAAAAATCGTGGGATGGGAACACTTTACATAATTTTGGTTGCTAGCGTTGCTATTGCATTTTCAGTAACACCATTATCAAACTTGATTCCATCAATTGACCTACAGGAATCAATTGGAAATTTCTTTTCTTTCGAACTTGCACCAAATCAATTTGCAGATTGTACAGTAAGGCAGTTTTTGTTTTATATTGATTCTGCAGGAAACAGAAGACAAGGTGACTTTGATTTTGATATAGCAGGGCTTTACACACAATTTGATCTAGTATCACGTGCAACAGGAATTACAATTGAAAAATTTGAGGTTGACACTTATCTAAAATGTAGTTCTGACTTGGCAGTAGCAAACTTTGATCTGGTACCTACTTCATCAATCATCTATTCAGTAAGAATTGACGACAAAGACGGAAAGACATTATTGGTAAGAGAAGCATTTGTAGATCCTACAATTCCACCTGTTGGAACAAGATTTGCAAGTGCGAACAGAATGATTGATGTTCTCAATAAAGAAGTAAAGATTGCAACATTTTCAATAAATGCAGAAGAAGTTGAAGAAAAGATTGATCCTAATAAATGTGGGTTGTTTGGGTGTGCAACTGGTTCCACACCAACACAGACATTCAATTCTCATTTCCAGATTGTAACAGACTATGCATTTGATTTTGACATATTGAATGTAAAGTGGGAAGCATTTGGAAAACTTTTCAGTGGTTATCAAGTTAGATTTGAAGATACTGACTTTACTGGTACTGTTAGTGAACCAAAGTCAACCGACATTAAAGTATTTGTTGTAAGACCATACGGTGCAGTATTTTCAGAAGGTGTTACTAGGATATTACAAGTTGAAGCAACACTTCCTGAATGGCAAACTGCAGAAGGGAACCCAACAATGAATGTAAAATCTGAACAGACACAGGGAACAATTTCAAATACAGTTATGAATCTAGCAAGACAGATTTCAGGTGCAACAGTTTTCTCAAAACAAATTGTATTCCCATCAACAGAAGATGGAACATTCAAGATTTCAGTTTCACTTCCAAAAAGGGTTACTGGTACTGCGTACGTTGCTACATTTGAAACTTCGGAAGAACCACCACCACCAATGGGGGGAACAACTTGTAATATTCCTGCAGGAATAACAGAGGGTTGTCCAACAAATACATGTGAAGATAACGGTCAGATAACATCAACATTCTTCGGTGTTGGAAGATTCTGTGTACCTTTAGAACTTGCATTTCTATTTCAAGGATACAATCTCATTTGGTTGATTGTAGGAATAATTTTCTTGTTGATAATAATCAAGGCTATAGTTTACATTGCACAAAGTGGCAATAAGGAACCACCACACACGGCATTTTACCCAACGGGGTATTAAATTGGTAAGATTCAAACTCCATAAAAAATTACTTGCAATATCAATCCCACTTTTGGCAGTTGGTGGAATACTTGGATTTATTTTTGCACCAATCCAACTCCCTGAATTTATGGAATTTGTTACTGGTCAGGAAGATCTCTTTGCATTAAGACTTTCACCACTTGCAATAACAGGTGCAGAATCGTATCTGATAAATTGTGAAATTAGAAATATTGTAAATGTATTTGACAAAAGTAATGTAATAAGACAGGTGGTATTTGCCGATTCACCGCAGTTTTCTCCTGCAATAGAACTTTCATTTCTGATCTCATCAAGTGGCACACCTGAATATGGAAGGGCAACTGCAAGAACCTTGTTAAGTTGTGAAAATTCACCATTGTCAAGTCAGGGATTTCAGGCTTTTTTAGTAGGTGGTTCTGTCACAACAAAACTTGATGGCACAGATTTTAGCAGAACATACAAAGCACTTTCAACTAAAACCAAAACAATTACTGGAACTACTGATATGAATGGCAAGATGAATTTCGAGTTAAATTCAGTTGAAGTTACAGCAACACAACTTGATACAATTCTGAAAGATGATTATGATTACACATCAACAATTCGTGTTCTAACTACAGGACAATTGACATTCAGGCAATGCATTACCACAAATCCACTTTGTGTAGGTAGTGATGCAACAAAAAACTGGATCCACACAATTACATCAAATGATGCATTTACTGCATTTGGTCTAATTGTCAAAGGTGGGTTGTTTGCACCTGTAACGGGTGTACAGGAGTTGTTGATAACTGAATCAGGGATTGATGCAAACAATAAACTGAACATTGCTACTGATAACAACATATCATATAAGATTAGAATTAAAAACTATGATACACGTGAAGGTTCACCTGTAACAAAGATTTATGATCCAAACAACGCAGTTTTTCAGACGAGAAACGAAGGAATTCTTACTGTAACTGAAGAAGGCGGAACATATTTTGTAAAGACGGGTTCAGTTGCATTGCCAACAACACAACTCGGACTTTGGTGTTTTGAATTGCAGGAAGATCCTACTGGAACTCGCCAACTTTCAAAAAAATGTCTGTCAACTTATGTTTCAACAATACCTGAAGTTGTTGATCCAACTGACACAACAACAACAGGGGGTGCAACAATCACATCAGGTCAGGTAAGATTAAGATATGAAGTAACAACTTCAAGTGGGGTTTTGCAAAATGACATTACAAAGGCAGGTGGTATTCCAATTGCATTTACACCTGCACAGTTAATTGGTATTGGGACAACTGATGCATTCATGAACGTTTTCTTACAACCACAAGTATTCTTCGGGGATGGGGTATTGAATAATCTTAATATAGTTTCAGCAAGTGCAAATATAAAATATTCTGGAAATATAATTCTCCCTGACAGAACTGTAACAATCAATCAACTTCAGTTGGCACCAAATGCAGGTGACTTTACAAAGAATCAGGCTTCGATAATTCTTCCATCAACAAAACTTGAAGCAAATGAGATCGAACTAGCAATGAAAGAACAGGGTGGGATTCCAACATCACCAACACCAATAACATTAGAACTTATTTCTGAAGGAACTTTCCAGTTAAAGGAAGTGGGAACAGAAAAAATATGGTTGGGAACATTCTCAAATGCAAAGTTCACTTGGAATATTGATTATACACCTGCAAGTGTTACAGGTGGTGATGACTGTTCAATTACAGGGATTGGTACTTGTAGTAACCCTGATCTTTGTGATGGTATAATTATTGCAAATACTTGTGTAATTGATGATTTATCAAAATGCTTTGATGCAAACAACAATCTAGTACAATGTGAAGATCTTAGTTCACCACTTGATCCAATACCTGATGATCCAAGTGCAGGTGAAAAATGTTATGATACAAGTGGAATTGAAACAGTTTGTAATGCACCACAAAACTGTGATCCAAATACTGATCCTAACAGATGTGGTGGTGGTGCATTTACAGGAAATCCAGAAGAGATTCCAAATGAATTTCCAAATGGAACAATAGGTGGTATCTGTGAAAGTTTGATTGGTTCATTTGTAGATTGTGCAGGTGCAGTAGAAACTCAACAAGGTCAGTTACCAACATTTGATATTCTAAGTGGCGAGTTATTACCAATTGCAATTGCTATTGGTGCAGGAATTATAATTATTATAATAATAGCAGTAATTGTTGTAGTTATAAGGAGAAGATAATATGAAAATCAGATTTTCATATCCTTTACTTGCTACTATAGTAATTCTTGGGATGGGTATTACTGCATTCCTAATTTTTCAACAACAGGTGTTTGGTTTTTTCACAACATTGGAAGACAGGGTTATTATTGAAGACCAATTACCACAGGCACAGATTCAGGAAACTGTTGATGAACCAGTTGCAGAATCAAGTATAATAGAACAACCACCAGATGTTTCACCTGAAGGCTTTACAATATCAAGCCAAGATTTGCTCTCAAGACTATTAGAAACTCTTGCAATTAAAAAGACTGAAACTTTTGACGTTACGGTAGATGTAAAATTAATTGATGCAAACATGGAATCAACAGTTGAAAGTTCATTTCTCAAAGTACAACCACTCGATCCAAGAACAGTGATAATTGCACCATCAGGGGAAATTGATCCTTCAAGATTATTCTTAAATACAGACTTTTCAACACAGACTAATGATGCAGGAACAAATCATCATAAATTTACAGGTTGGGACATTGTAAATGATTTTGGTGGCGGTGCCTCAATTCCAGTAAGCATTATTACTACTTCAAGTTGCAGGGTTACTAATACAGGTATTTGTGTTCAGGTGATTGGTGCAAAAAACAAAGATGATGATACAAGAAACGGTTCGGTATTTCACGGAATTTCAAGGATTGTTGACATGTCAGACTGGACACGTGAAGGTGGTGTTAAAGTAAAGTTTGACTATGACTGCAATGCAGGTTATTTAAGAAGTACAAGATTCCTTGCAATATTTACAGGGGATGCATCAGAAACACATGTACTTACATGTTCATCAAATAATACGATAGAATTTATTTTACAAAGTGCAACAATGGGAAACAATAATGGATTACGTGTTTCATTGGGTGCACAGGCAACAAATGTAGATAAATTTGCAATGGACATTCAATACAATAACGTTCAAGTTATTGCAAATTCTGTAGCAAAGAGAGAAGCAATTGAAACACTTCAATCATTAAGTATTGTACAAAACGATCAGGAACAGAGAATTTTGAATTTAGGTTTCATTGAAACAACATTAATTGGTAAGACATTTGCAGATAATGAAAGAGTTTTACTTGAAGGGTTTCTAGAAACAAGAATAGATGATAAAACACTCTCCAAACTGCCATTATCGGCTTCAGGTTTAACCGTAAACAATGAAATTCCATTAAGAATTGATGGTCAAGACAGTTTTATTTTCAAATTAGATGATCAATTCTTTACAGGTGATTCATTTCACACGTTCAAGATTTATCTTAACGACTTTATAGTTAATGTAGGTTCGGGGGAAGAGCAAAGAACCTTCGAGTATCACACACCATACTTGGCATATAGCCTTGAATTCAGAGTTTTTGTGGATCAGATTACTGCATTTAACCAAGACAATAGAGCAATAACATATCCAGTAAGCGATTCAACATTTAAAATCTGTGGTCTGACTTCATCACCTACAGTTCCAGAACTTTTACCCCCAAAGGTTTCAATTATTCATAATGGCTTTACCATTGCAGAAACTAATCCTAGTGCAGGCATATCAGGATTCTTAGGAGAAAATGTAGAATTCTGTTCTATAATTCCAAATCTGCCAAAGGGAACGACAATAACTTTTAAGGTAAAAGACAATTTCTTTGATATTACTACACCTATTACACAAAAGAACTATTTTCTAAAGTGTGTCAGGACAGGATGCAACAGCAATATTGGCTTTACTGAGGTATTCTAATGGCAGGTAGATTCATCACAAAAAATGGCAGAAAGATCTTCATAGATGATAACAGAAGAAGAAAATCTAGATCACCAAAACAAAAGACAATTCAAAAACCAAAACAACCAGACATCAGAACAAAACTTTCTGAATTAGAAATTGATGAATGGGAAAAAATTGCAGGTTCAGAAGTAATTGGTGTGAAAAATGAAATGTTTGAAGGAAGACCAATTTCAACTGTAATGTTTCAGAATGGGGACGAGTGGTTTGAGTTTGACAGTTTCAATGATCAGGAAGACTTCTTTGACAAGACATTTAAGAAAAATGACAAGATTGGAGAATTCATCAAGGTTGATCACCCAAAGATTGCAGGGTATGT
>Ga0214473_10007009_pt1 | contig 13409 bp, 5 predicted proteins | sample RVTome_7_FD_203509 | JGI IMG/M metagenome (GOLD analysis project Ga0214473, IMG submission 203509) | Soil microbial communities from uranium-contaminated site in the Upper Colorado River Basin, Wyoming, United States - RVT98D197 | ecosystem: Environmental > Terrestrial > Soil > Contaminated >...
TTCAGCAGCCGCTTCACGACATACCCGTGGAACCTGCTCACCGCCTCCGATCCGCTAAGCCTCCTCGACCTCTCCTCGATGCAGAGCCTCGACGCCGGCTTCCCGCAGACCGGCAACGATGCGAACCGCCACGAGGTCGTGGCGTCGGGCGGAGCCACCATCGACCTGAGCGGGCTACAGACGATCCGTTGCCCCCAAGGCGGGAACGACTGGATTCGCTTCACCGCGAACGATGGCTCCCGGATCGACCTTTCGTCGCTACGGGAGCTCGCGCCGGCCGGCTCTGGGTGGGCGATCTTCCGGAGCCTTGGCAGCGGGAAGATCGACGCGGACATGACGGTGCTGGCGCTCGGCTGCCGCTCGGCGATCCAGCTCGCGGGAACGAGCATGATGAACTTCGGGGAGCTCGATCCCGCGCAGGAGCTCGACATCACGCTCTCCGACACTTCGACGCTGGTTACCGAGGACCTCTTCCTCGACACGAGCGGGTCCTCCATCACGTTGAACGGAGCCGGCACGACGCTCGATGTGACCGGTGATCTCGAGATCGCAAGTAACGCGTCGATCACGTCGCAGGTCGAGGCCGCCGTGATCGAGGTAGGTGGAGACTTCTTCTTCAGCAACACCGACGAGGTGAACGGCCTCGCGCTGGGAGGGACGGTGGTGCACTTCGACGGCGCGCCCCGCCAGCTGCTCGAGGTCGGGGGCTACGACATCGGACCGATCCCGCCGACGGCGAACGACAACTTCGGCTTCGGACAGCTCGTGGTCGGGCGTCCCGGGCAGCGCACGCAGGTGCGGCTGGTGGATCGAATCGACAACGGGAACCGACAGTCGTGCGAGGGCTTCGAGACGCTCTATCTGCTCGGAATCGGCACGGAGGACGGCCTGGTCATCAACCCCGGGTCGATGCTGATCATCAACCACATCAACGTCTACGCGCGCGTGGGCGGCGTGCTCACGCACCTGAACTCGCTCTTCGGCGAGGGCGTGAGCCAGATCGATTTCGGCGCCGGGAAGCTCGCCCGCTCGCTCGTCGACACGGATGCGGACGGCGTCCTCGACCCCGCGGACAACTGCTGGCAGCTGCCCAACGCGGACCAGCTCGACGTCGACTGCAACCGCGTCGGCAATGCCTGCGAGTGCGGAGACTGCGACCTGAATGGCGTGGTCAACACGCTGGACGCTCGGATCGCGCAGCGCTGCGACGTCGGGGGCATCAGCCCGTGTCCCGCGCGCTGCGACGTCACAAACGACGCGCGCGTCACCACGTTCGACGCGCGGCTGATCCAGCGCAAGGACATCGGAGACCTCTCGGTCGACGCCCTCGTCTGCGCCGAGCGCTCCGAGCCGATCGCCCCGGACCCCCCGCTCCCGCTCCAGTAACGAGGCTCAGGGCGGGCAGGGGGTGCTGCCGGCACAGGCAAGACCGGAGGGGCCCGGCGGCGAACCGAAAGACATGCGGAGCAGGGCGAAATCGACGGTACCGACCACTCCGTCGCCATTGGAGTCGAGGTCGGCGTTCCATCCCGGCTCGGAGCTGGTCTGGCCGTAGGACATGCGCAGCTGGGCGAAGTCGAGGAGACCGACTGCCCCATCGTTGTTGTAGTCGGCGTCGCAGCGGTTTCCGTAGCCGTCGAGATTCGAATCGATCTGGGAGTTCGCCAGCGCGGTGCAGTTGTCGACCGCGGCGGGCACCGCGTCGCCGTCCGCGTCGTCGTCCCGCGGATCGCAGGCGTCGCCCACGCCGTCACCATCGGTGTCTTCCTGGTCCGGATTCGCGTCCGCGGGGCAGTCGTCGAAGGGGTCCGCCACGCCGTCGCCGTCGCCATCGCCCGCGCCGGCGACCACCAGGTTCGGGGCGCAGACCAGACCACCGTCGCAGTCGGCGTCCGCCAGGCAGGAGCCGAAGCGACGCTCGCAGGTTCCGCCCGCTCCGCACAGATCGGCACGACAGGCCGAGCCGCACGAAATGGGACGACATGCGTCGTCCGTGGAGCAGAGGGTGTCCAGGTCCTGCACGCAGGTACCCGCGCTGACGAGCAGCTGCTCGCCGCCGGCGTCGCGCGCCGAGACGGGGGCGAGCAGCTCGCTCGCGTTCGACTTCGTATCCGCACAGAAGGCGGCCGCATCGAAGCACGCGTCGGTTGTCGTGCATTCTTCCTGCACGACGACGCAGATGCCGTTTTCGCCCGACGACTCGACACAGACCTGCGGGGGATTGGCTTTGGGGGCACAGCCGGTGCATACGAGGCCGTCTCCGCTCACGTCGTTGCAGGTGCAGTTGGCTCCCGTCGGCCGCAGGCATCGCCCGGGGGGAAGGAAGCAGCGGCCCCCACCGCAGTTCTCGTCCTCGACGCAAGCGGCGCCGTTCGTGCTGCAGATCCCCTTGCTCGCGCTGGCAATCGCTTGGCTGCAGCCAGGCGCCTCGCCGCTCGGCGGCGCCACCAGCGCCGCCTCTCTCGCGTTGAAGACCTGCTTCACGATGTCGCTCGAATCGTCGTCGCCGTTCAGGTCCTGCCCCTCGTCGACCTCGGACGTGAGATAGACCACGGTCGGCGCGGTCAGGGGTGTGCCCGTCGTCACGCGGTACGGAAAGCGCGGATCGCAAGCCTCGAGGGGGCAGCGGATGGCCGTGCGCTGCGTGTTGAAGCGACGCCCGGGCGGGATGGTGAAGTCCCAGACCTGGAGGATCGTGTCGAGCTGATCGCCATCGGTGTTCAGGTACGCGCCCTGGGCCTGCTCGGAGGTGCGGAAGGCGACGAGGTCCTCGCCGAGCACGAACTCCTCGGCGGCCTGGCCGGTGTCGACGAGGCCTCCGGCGTCGTAGACGTGCAGGATGCGCCGCGTCCCGCCCGCGAAGGGCTCGGGGACGGTGAAGGCCACCCTCGGGCCCTCCACCTGGAGCGCATCGGCCACGAGGCCCAGGTCCGTCCACGCTCCCGCGCCCCCGGGACCCATCGGCGCGACCCAGACCTCGTCGCTCTGGCCGCCATCGTGCACCAGCGCCGCGATCCAGCTGCCCGAGAGATCGACCGCGCTTGCCGCCACGCGGAGGTTCGCCGGCGCCGCACCCCCCATCGAGAGATGCACGACCTCGTCGACCGCATCCGTGTCGCCGTAGTAGCCGTTGAGCGACCCGGTCGGGTCAGGCGGCGGGCACCCATCGGCGGGGCCCGCGCGCTCCGGCCGCAGGAAGGCCGCGTTCCCCCCCGAGGTCGCCACCGACCCGGCCGGACACTTGAGGGGGAGAGCCATCCCGGTCGCGCCAACGAGCGCCTCGAGCACCACGTCGTCGACGTCATCGTCTCCGGTCCGATCGGCGGTGAGATCGCCCGTGTCCGGACCGGTCACGAAGACGTCGAGCTCGTCGTTCGTGTCGTCGGCCACGAGGCAGGGGCTGCTGTCGTCAAACGCCACGAAGCGGCCATCGGCCGAGAGGGCGGGGGCGCGCGAGTTTCTCTGGCTCTCCGGAATTGGACACGGAGAGACTCCGATCACCGACTGGAGCGCCGTCAGGCCCGTCACCCGATCGTGGGCGAAGACGTCCATCGTGCCGTTCTGCCCCAGCGCGGCGAGCTCGGGGGCCCCACTCGCGAAGGCGACGTAACGGCCGTCTGCCGACAGGGAGATCCCGGGGCCCACGCTCTTCGTCCCCTGTTTCCCGTCCGAGGCCACGCTGACGCGGGTCGTGACGAGCCGCTCGGGATCCCGCAGGTCGCGCACGAACACGTCCGCGACGCCGTTCGTATCACCCGCCACGAGGTTGGGGGCCGCCGTGCGGAACGCGACGATCCGGCCGTCCGCCGAGAGGGCGGGCGAGTCGGAGGGCGCTTCCGCCTGCGCGCCGCCGGTCGCGACGCTCACCCTCTCGGTGTCGATCGCGTCCACGTCGTGGATGAAGACGTCGTCCGTGAGGTTCGAGTCCACTTCGGGAGGGAGCACCAGGTTGGGTGCGTCGCACGCGAAGGCGACGGCGCCGCCATCGCCCGAGATGGCCACTGGCGGACGAGCGGAGGTATCGGAGCAGCCGCTGATTGCCTCTCCCCCGCCATCCGCAAGGCTGACTCGCTGCATCGGCATCGAGCTGTCGAAGAGGAAGACGTCGCCGCCCCCATTGTTGTCGGAGGGCACCAGATCGTCAGCGTCGCTGCGGAAGGCGATCCGGGTTCCGTCGCTCGAGATCTCGGGGGCAGTCGACTCGCCGGCCGTCAGCGTGTCGCTGACCCTCCGTACAATGCTGTCGAGAGCGAGATCGTACAGGTAGACGTCGCGGCCGAGCCCGTTGGGATCGGGGAAACCGAGGTTCCAGGCCTGCGAGCGGAAGGCGACGAAGCGGCCGTCCCCGGAAATCGATGCCTGCTCGGAGTCCTCTCCCGTCGGATTGCCCGATGGGTTGCGGCTCACGAGGCGCGTGTCGATCGATCCCGAGCCTTCATCGAAGATGCGACTTCCGTCGGCGTCCCGATCGTGCACGAAGACGTCGACAGTGAAGGGCAGGTCGTTCGCCGTCAGGTTCTCGGCCGAGCTGTGGAACGCGACGAAGCGGCCGTCGCTGGAGAGCGAGGGCTTCTGGGAGCCGCAGAAGTCCTCGGGAAAGCCGGGGAAGCCGCACCCGGAGTCGTCGGCCTCGGAGCCGGCGTCCGTGACGCTGACCCGGCGCGTCACCCGGTGGGCCGATGCCCACTCGGCGCGGCGGAAGTACACGATGCCCTCGGAGATGGCGAGGCTCCTCCCGTCGATCGCGGGCTCGGCGTCGGCCGCGATCTCGGGCGGCGCCGTGACCTCGCGCGCGCAGTCCATCCCCGGCGTGCAGCCGGCTTCGTCGAGCCGGTACACGCGCAGGATGGTGTCCGCCACGTCGTCGTCGTCGTTGCGATCGCACTCGAGGGGAATCGCGCAGTTGCCCTCGAGCGGCTCGGGCTCGAGGAAGGCAACGATGTTCTCCCACGTCTCGACGGCCGGGAAGCTGAAGGGAGGCTCCTGGATGCGGACCGCGGCGCGCCCCGGAGTGCCGCTCCGGCCGATCGGCTCGGAGACCGCCGTCCGCCGGCTGCGCAGCCGGAGGACCGAGTCCGTGGTATCCGAATCCAGGTTGAGCGTCTGCTGCTCGATGCGCTCCGAGGCCACGAACGCGAAGACGTCCGGCGACTCGATCAGGCCGTCGATCGGAACCGGGCTCTCGGCCGAGGCCTGGAAGGCCCCGACCAGGATCGGACCGCTGTCGGCGAGCTCGGGATGACCGGGCTGGGGCGAGTCCTCAAGGCGATCCGCGAACTCGAAGAGGGTCTCGCAGGTGCCCCCGGCACCGCACTCCGCGTCCAGCGTGCAGGCGCGGCCCACCTCGGCGCCACCCACGCATCCCCGCTGCTGCACGCGGACCACGCCGACCGGCGCATCGACCGACCCGAAGAGCGCGAGCTCGAGCGTCTCGTTCGGGTCCGTCACGGGGGTGAAGATCGGGGGCAGCAGGTGTCCGCCCGGGGAGAAGGAGTCGATGAACGCGTCGCTCGGAAGATGCACGGGGTCACCGCCACCCAAGACCTTCGGGAAGCTCGACTGGCCACGCACGATCCGGGGGATCGGGATGCGGTCGTCGACGACGAGCACGCCGCGCCAGTCCATCGGGAGCAGCGCATTTCCGTCCTTGTCCACCGTCAGGCGCAGCTGGCTCGCTCCGCCAACGCACGGACTGCCCGGTGCGGGCGTACAGAGCGCGGAGTAGTCGTTCGCCGCCGGCAGCGCGGTGAAGTGAGGAAAGGTTGCGTGCGGCCCCGCAGGATTCGGAGTCGCCGACGTGTCGCAGGTGCCGTCGCGCGCATAGAGCTCGTCGACGCAGGCAATCAGGCTCGTGGGGGCCGGGCAGCCGCCGCCCGCACCGCCGAGGCAGGCCGCACAGCTCGTCTGCGCGAGACCACAGGGGAGCGGCTGCCCCACGGGTGTCACCGCGATCGCCGCGGGGCCCGAGAACGTCAGGTCGTCGGCGTCCGGCAGGAACTGGAGATCCGTATCGGGGAAGCGGAAGACCAGCGTGTCGGCGTCGAACACGAGCAGCCCGTCCGGGCCCACGGGGTAGGGAACGCAGTCGGCGGAGCCTTCCGACAGGTGGTCGCGGCAGGCATTCAGCAGTCCGTCGCAGGTCTCCTCGTTCGCCGCCGTCGTGAGCACCACGGCGTGGCGCGGGGCGCCCAGAGCCGGCGGCTCGAAAAGGACGGTCACGAAGTAGTCGTCCTCCGCGATCCCGCCGTTCAGGTTCTCGAAGCCCGGCCGGCCCACCTCGCAGGCGAGCGGGTCCCCGGGATCCCGCTTCAGCCGGATGCGAATCTGCTCCGCCACGTCGCCCGGGAACGCGAAGGGGCGGTTGAGCGTTCCCCGCGCGCCCCGGTACTCGGCGACGACGCCCGGAATCACGTCGCACATCGCCGCGGCGTCGCCGCTCCAGCCCGCGAGGAGCAGCGACAGCAGGGCCACGCGATGGAGACGGCGCGTCGCGGCCACTACCCACCTCGGCATACCGGCATACCCCCGCCTCCGCACCGGGGGTCCAGCTCCGGGCCCGCACCCGAACCCGCATCATGCCAGCTCGGAAGCCGGCCTGTATAGCCCCGGTGTCGCAGCGGGAGTCGCTTCGAGGCGTCGGATCGGATCGGTTCCGAGAGCTCGCAGGATCGTCGGGCCGGGCCCTCGACGGTTCCCCGGGGGCACAGAGGCCGGATTCGAGACTCTTGCTCGCTGGCTGCCACTTCCCTGCGAACGGGCTGCGTGCTCGCGGTGGTGCGATCGCGAGCAGGCCCGCGAGCGGAGGCTCTCCTGATGCGGACGATGCGGATGGGCGAATTCTTTGCAGCCGCGGTGACACTCGCTGCGGTGGGCCTCGGGGCGCCGGATGCGGTGCATGCCGCGAGCCTCACGACGGCGAGCTCGGGAACGTGCACCCGAACCTCTGCTTCGGGTACCACGCCAGCGCTCTACCAGATGCAGGTCGGCGATACGTGTACGATCACCCTCTCCGTGGTGCTCACGGGAGGGAGCGACGTCGCCTCCGCGCTGCGCGCCAACGTGAGCCTGCTCGACCCCGAGAACGCATTCCCGACTCCGACGCTGAGCTTCGGTGGACCCACCTGGGGAACCCCGCAGTCGAGCTTCGACGGTCAGACGTTCTCGGTCTCCGTGCTGAGCGACAACTCGGCGGGGAACCGCCAGTTCGCCGTGGCCACCCTCCTGGGTTCCAGCCTGGGAACGCTGCAGATCGTCGTCGACGACCTGATCCTCGGCCGCGACATCAACGACCCGCCCTACATCATGGACGTGCCCTTCACGCCCGCGCTCGGCTCGACGCTCGCGTTCGTGACCGTCGTCGTGCCGGAGCCCGGAACGCTGTCCATGCTCGCGCTCGGGCTCGGCCTACTCGCCACGGCCCGGCGTCGGCGCTGAGCCGGCGCCGCCTCGGCGACCGACCGGATGCGAGGAGGGTGCGCGGTGCAACGTCGTCTCTCTGGTGGATGCCTCGTCTCGATCGCCATCATCGGAAGCCTCGCCGGCGGAGCCGCCTCGGCCGCGCCGATCGTGGCGGGAAGAGGGCTCCAGCGCGAGTTCGTCTGGCACACGGGAGCGGCAGGCGTGAGCCGCCTTCCGGACAGCGGAACCTACCGCTTCGAGCTGGTGAACCGCCCCATCTGCCAGCCGGGAGAGACACCCGGCAGCTGTTTCGATCCGGGAAGTCCCGTCACGGTCCAGAACCAGCCCACTGCGCTCGTGATGGTGCGAGACCCGGATTCGCCCGCGCTCGATACGCTCTTCGCTTCCGAGGGCGCCGACGCGATCGCCGGGCCGAACGAGCTCCAGCCGTACGCCCTCGACGGGACGACCGTCGTGAGCAATCCGGACGACGATCCGAGGTCTTACGTCACGGACCCGCTGCTCACCGACCGGCAGCGAGCGAACCCCTTCCGCGGGTCGCGGACGCCGACGGCGAACGCACTGATCGCCTTCGGCGGGCAGACGGGCCCGCGCCAGAACAACGAGCTCTCGTACCGCTGGACCCAGCTCGACGATCAGCGGCGGGATTTGTTCCCGAACGTCGTCCAGAACAACCCGAACCTCGTCGGTGTGCCAGAGGAGCTTCCCTACGCCTTCGATCTCGTCGATCCCCGGATCGCCCGCGATACCAATGGAGACGGCCTCTTCGACGACGGGCAGGCCTTCGCGGCCGTCGACTACCCGAACGCCGTTTTCGTGAAGAGCCCCGCCAACGAACCGGTTAGAGTAAACCCGGCCAGCCAAGATCTGCCCTTTGGCGGCGACTTCACGGGCATCATCCCCTGCGTGACCCCGGACACCAGCCTCGAGCCCATCCGAAGCGCGGCGCAGAGCCAGATCCTGACCGGTGGCGAACAGGGCTGCTGGACCAACACCTACGGCGGGGTGATCGCCCCCGACGTGCCGCGCGGCCGGAACATCGCGAATGCGGGCGGGCGCGCGGAGCTCCCACTGCGCCCGGGCCCGGACCGGAGCAACCGCGACCCGACGTCGGCCGACGCGGCCCAGGGCCTCGACCATGCCGCACCGTCGGGTCTGCGCTTCGCGCGAAACGTCGACACCGTGAGCGGGCGCCCCCTGATCGCCGAGGGTCTGCGCGGTGCGGTGAACTCCGGACGCTGCCGAAACGGCGTGCCGATCTTCGTGCGCGCGGCCAGCTTGGGCTACCCGAACGGGCTCAACGCGGCGCCCCAGCCGAACGGGTTCGTCGTCGAGTCCGGCGATCCCGACGCGACCCTCGCGTCGGGCGAGGTCGCCTACTGGAACTCCCTCTCGCCGATGACCGGCGGGCTCGGCGTCGGCACCGACCCGGACTGCCTCAAGCCCGGAGGCGCCTCCGGATTCCCGAACGCGAACCTGCTGAACGACACCGACCCCGTCGACGTGAACGGTGACACGATCGCGGACCCGATCTATAACGCTGCGGCGGCCGGTCTCGACGCGAACGGCGACGGGGACTTCACCGATCCCGGCCTCGACGCGAACGGCGACGGCGACTTCACCGACCCCGGCGACGTGCGGCCCGACAGCGAGCCGCTCCCTTCGCCGCAGAACGCGCTCCAGCACCACCACGCGAACCAGAACCTCTTCGCCTGGCTCTGCGAGCTTACGCTCACGAATACTCCGAACCTCGACGGGAGCAGCTGCCTCGCGACCCTGTTCGGCTCGCTGAACCCGCTCTTTGGCGCGCCTCCGACTCCTGGCACTGCCGGCACGATCCTGTCAGAGACCTTCTCCGCGACCTTCGCGGGCGAGGCAGCGTCGGCGATCGCGGGAAACGGCGGGCTCCTCTCGACCGTCCAGTTCAACCAGAAGGGAGCGGTGGAGCTGCCGGTGCCGATCCGCCCCGCGAATCGCGACCTGCGCGACGGCTTCCTGACCTCGCTCGGCGGCTTCTTCAACGCCGACACGGTCGCCTATAACGCGGACTCGACCACCGACCTGCTCTCGCTCGACTCGGTTCTCACGGCCGAGCAGAGGGCTCTGCTCGGCTGCGGCCCCTTCTACGGAACGCGCTGCGATTCCTCGCGGCGCGATCGCAGCGTGGGGCTGTCGGAGGGCGGGGGAATCGACCTCCTGAACACCGAGGCGAGTGCGCTGTTGCAGTGGCCAGGCCTTCACGGCACGGTGGACGGGTGGACGACCACCTCGTATGCCAGCCCGACGAGCCTCGAGCCGCTGATCCAGCCCGGGACGATCGGCTTCGCGAACGAGGCCTACTGCACGCGCTACGACCCGAGCAGCCCCCTTTCGAACGACGCCGGCCTGGTCCGCCTCCCGGGCTGCCGCGGGATCTCCCAGCTCCTGACCCAGGATCTGCCGAGCCTCGCCCCGCAAGACCCGATCGAGTTCCTCTTCGAGGCCGGCTACGACCCGCAGGTCGACGGCTGTGTGCTCGGCGTCTCGAACCCGAGCGATCCCATTCCCGGCGAACGCTTCGTCGGGATCAACGGTCACCCGGTCCGCGCGCTGCGGGTCCGCGCGAAGGATGATCCGAGCTACGACCCGAACGACCCGGTCGGAAGCCGCGAGGACATCACGGCGAGGCTCGACGTCACCTGCGGCGGGCACGGACCCGCCGGCACGGCCAGCACGACGCGCCTCGGGACACCCGCCTACGCGACCAACTCGCTGTTCCAGAGCTTCGCCCAGACACTCTGGCATCCCCTCGCGGGCTGCAAGACCTGGGCGGGCGCCCACGATCCAAGCGACGCGGTTCGGCGCTGCGAGTTCACCACGCGTGATATCGAGCAGGAGTTCATCGAGGGAACCGCGCAGATCTTTCGCAGCGAGATCGCCGCCATCTCGTGGAACTTCCTCAACCACCTCGTGGTGACGAGCTGCGACTCGGTGCGCGGCGGAGACGACCTCCGCGACCCCGAGTGCTTCGATCCCCGGCTCGCCGGCGTCGACGGCGATGGCAATCCCACCGGGGATGCGGCCTGGGCCCCCGGCCGCTGCTCGCTGGCCGCGCCCCAGTACTGCCGCAACGTCCAGGTCTTCCTCGAGCTCACGCTCGACGAGAACCGCAACGGAGTGCCCGACGTGATCGACTCGGGTCCCACCGTGTGGCTCGGCGGAGACGATCTCTACTCGGTCGCGAACCAGTGGACCGTACCGGTGGTCCCCTGTAACCGGGGCGCGATCGCAATGCAGGTGGAGATCCCGGACACGGGGTCCGGGCCCACGACGGGCGCGGGGGTCCCGGCAGCGGGGCACGATGTGACGGTCAGCGGAGCCCCGGGATGCGCCGTTGCGACGCTCGGCATCGGATCGGACGCAGCGCTCGTCGTTTCAGCCGATACCTACAGCGTGAACGGAGCACTGGACCTCGCGGGCACCCTCGAGGGCGTCGGCGGAAGCTTCTCGGCCGCGGCCGCGAGCTTCATCGGAGACCGCGCCCGGGCAGCCGCCCGGGCCGGCTCGACCGTCGCGATCCCGGCCACGAGCCATTCGTCCCGGGGCCTCACGACGGACTCGGGCGACGATGTCGTCGACACCCAGCGCTTCGAGCTCTTCGCGGCCAGCGGCCCGGGGAGCCTCCTCGACCTCTCGTCGCTGGCGAGCCTCGATGCCGGGTTCGCGCCCGCGCCGGTCGACGCCAACGCCCACGAGGTCCGGGCCTCCGACGGAGGCGTCGTCGACCTCTCGTCGCTCGCGACCGTCACCTGCCCCGAAGCCGCCGGCGACTCGATCGGCTTCTTCGCCGAGGACGGCTCGCGCATCGACCTCTCGGCGCTCGGCTCGCTCGTCCCCAGCGTCCCCACCGGCGCCGGCAAGGCGGTCTTCCGGGCCTCCGGCACCGGGAGGATCGATCTCGCCGCGTCGCTGCTCGCGCCGGGGTGCCCGACCGAGATCCAGCTCGCGGACGCGAGCGTGGTCCAGGCGGGCGACGTGGACCCCCAGGCGGAGCTCGCGGTCGTCGTTCAGGGCGACTCGACCCTCACCACGCGCGATCTCTCGCTCGACTTCCTGGGCTCGTCCGTGGCGCTGGCCGATGCCGGCGCCACGCTGGACGTCCAGCGCGATCTCGAGATCGCCGACGTCGCCTCGGTCTCGGCGGCCCCCGGCGCCACGATCGAGGTAGGACGGGACTTCCGCTTCGAGAACACTGACGAGGCGCAGCTCGCGCTCGAGGACGCGATCGTCCACTTCGACGGCCCTCCGGGCCCCCGCCAGCTCCTCGAGGTCGGAGGCTTCGACGCTGGCTGCGCCGGCCTCGCGGAGGCCAACTTCGGGATCGGCCAGCTCGTGGTGGGTGCCCCGGGCCGGCGTACACAGGTGCGGATCGTCGACCGCCTCGACAACGGCAACCGTGCGAGCTGCGAGAGCTTCGAGGCGCTCTACCTGCACGGGGTCGGCGCAGGGGACGGGCTCGTGCTCCACCCCGGCTCGAGGCTCATCATCAACCACCTCAACGTCTACGCCTCGATCGGGGGCGTGTGCACGCAGCTCAACTCGCTCTTCGGCGAAGGCGTGAGCGAGATCGACTTCGGGGGCGGGAAGCTTGCCCGCTCGCTCGTCGACACGGACGTAGACGGCGTGCTCGATCCCACGGACAACTGCTGGAGGGAGCCGAACACGGACCAGGTCGACGTCGACTGCAATCGCGTCGGAAATGTCTGCGAGTGCGGCGACATGAGCGGCGACGGCATCACCAACAGCCTCGACGCTCGGCTCATCCAGCAGTGCGACGTCGGAAGCATCCCTTGCACCGGCAGGTGCAACGTCACGGGCGCCTCGGACGGGACCTGCAACAGCTTCGACGCGAGGCTCGTGCAGCGCATGGACGTGGGGAGCCTGAGCGTCGACGACCTGCTGTGCGCCGAGCGCCCCGAGCCGATCTCCCCGGATCCTCCGCTGCCCCTTCAGTAGGGGGAGGCGGGCCGCGGGCAGACGGACACTCGAGCCCCGATGAGCCGTGTGATGAGGCGAGGCGGCTGCGAGAAGCTGCGCTGAGGCGGATGTCGGGATGCTCGCGCTGCGGCCCCGGAGCACGTAGCATACCGGTTGACATATTGATGTTCGATTGATATGTCTTTGCATATGCGAACGACCATCCGGCTGGATGACGATCTCCTGGCGCGCGCGAAGCAGCTCGCCGCGCGGACGGGGCGGACGCTCACCGCCGTGATCGAGGATGCACTGCGCGCCGCGCTGGCGAGGAGCCGGCCGGCCCGTGGGCGCGAACGGATCGAGCTGCCGACCTTCGGGCGGGGCGGGCCGCTGCCGGGCGTCGATCTCGATGCTTCGGCCGCGCTGCTCGACGTGATGGACTCTCAGGGTGATCCTGCCTGACGTGAACGTCCTCGTGTACGCGCATCGCGAGGACGCCCGCGATCACGCCCGCTATCGCGACTGGCTGGAGCGCGTCGTGAACGGCCCGCAGGCCTTCGGCCTTTCCGACCTCGTGCTCAGCGGCTTCCTGCGCGTCGTCACGCACCGGCGCGTCTTCGCCCTTCCAACGCCCATCGAGCGGGCGCTCGAGTTCGCCGCTGTCGTGCGTTCGGCGGAGAGCTGCGTGAGGATCGCGCCCGGCGAGAGGCATTGGGAGATCTTCGACTCGTTGTGCCGGCGGGCGGGCGCGCGCGGCAATCTCGTCCCGGACGCATGGTTCGCGGCTCTTGCGATCGAATCCGGGAGCGATTGGATCACGACCGATCGCGACTATGCCCGCTTCCCGGGGCTCCGCTGGCGTCACCCCCTCGAGAGCACACCCTGACGCCTCGGCGGGCTGCGATCCGGGCCGTCAGGCCCGGATGCCGAGGAAGCTCCCGAGATTGTCGCGCATGATCGCGAGGACCTGCTCCGGCGGGAGGCCGCCGAGCTGGGCGGCCACGTAATCGCCCGGGAAGGCGAGGCCTTCGCCG
>Ga0214473_10007010_pt1 | contig 13408 bp, 10 predicted proteins | sample RVTome_7_FD_203509 | JGI IMG/M metagenome (GOLD analysis project Ga0214473, IMG submission 203509) | Soil microbial communities from uranium-contaminated site in the Upper Colorado River Basin, Wyoming, United States - RVT98D197 | ecosystem: Environmental > Terrestrial > Soil > Contaminated >...
GGGGCGCAGCCCCCCTCCGAGGGTCAATAGATCAGATGGCCGAGGCGACCCCAGCGCACGCGCTCCCACACGAGCTTGTCGTCCCGCTCGGAGTCCCATGACCAGTAGATGATGAACGCCTGGCCCTTGAGCTTCTCCTTCTTGACGAAGCCCCAGTACCGGCTGTCCTGGCTGTTGTTGCGGTTGTCACCCATGACGAAGTAGGAGCCGGCCGGCACCTGGACCGGGCCGAACGTCTCACCGCCGGCGCCGAAGCGCTCCTCGTAGTAGGCCCACCGCTCCTCGATCGGCCGGCACGCCGGGTCCGGCGGGCGGCAGTTGACGTAGACCTTCCGGTCCTTGATGTAGAGCTCGTCGCCCCCCACCCCGATCACCCGCTTGATGAAGTCGCGGTGCTCGTCCTGGGGATACTTGAACACGACGACGTCGCCCCGCGCCGGGTCCCGGAAGCGGTAGAGGAACTTGTTGACGAGGATGTGGTCGCCGACCAGCAGGGTCGGGATCATCGACCCCGAGGGGATCTTGAAGGCCTGGACCACGAACGTCCGGATGAGCAGCGCCAGGAGCACGGCGATGAGGATCGCTTCGGCGTACTCCCGGATGACGGACTTCCGGCGCGCCTGGGCCACCGGCTGCGGGACGGTGTCGGGCTCGGTGTGATTGAGCGACCGGCTCATGACGAGCGCCAGGCTACGAGCGGAGCACGGAGAGGAAGGCCTCTTGAGGGATCTCCACGCGACCGACCTGCTTCATCCGCTTCTTCCCCTCCTTCTGCTTCTCGAGGAGCTTCCGCTTCCGCGTGATGTCGCCGCCGTAGCACTTCGCGGTGACGTTCTTGCCGAGCGGGCGCACGGTCTCCCGGGCGATGACGCGGCTGCCGATCGCCGCCTGGATGACCACCTCGAAGAGCTGGCGCGGGATGACGCCCTTGAGCTTCTCGGCCAGCGCCTTGCCCCGCTCGTACGCCTTGTCCCGGTGGACGATGACCGAGAGGGCGTCCACCGGGTCGCCGTTCAGCAGGATGTCGAGCTTCACGAGATCGGTGGTCCGGAACTCGAGGAAGTCGTAGTCGAACGACGCGTACCCCTTCGAGAGGGACTTCAACCGATCGTAGAAGTCGACGATGATCTCGGCGAGGGGGAAGTCGAACGTCAGGTGGACGCGTTTCCCGGCGTGCTCGACGCCCTTGTGCTCCCCCCGGGAGTCCTGAGCCAGCTTGTAGACTGTCCCCATGAACTCGGTCGGCACGAAGATCGACCCGCGGACGTAGGGCTCCTGGATCTCCTCGATCGCGCTGGCCGGCGGGAGCTTGGCCGGGTTGTCGATCTCGACCGCCCCCCCGCCGACGCTCACGACCCGGTACCGGACCGACGGCGCCGTCGCGATGAGCGCGAGGCCGAACTCGCGCTCGAGCCGCTCCTGGATGATCTCCATGTGGAGGAGCCCGAGGAAGCCGCACCGGAACCCGAAGCCGAGCGCGATCGACGACTCGGGCTCGTAGCTGAACGCCGAGTCGTTGAGCCGGAGCTTCTCGAGCGCGTCCCGGAGGGCCTGGTACCCCGTGTCCTCGACCGGGTAGAGCCCCGAGAAGACCATCGGCTTCGCTTCCCGGAACCCGGGGAGCGCCACCGCCGTGGGCCTCGCCGCCTCCGTGATCGTCTCGCCCACCCGCGAGTCCGCGACGCGCTTGATGCCCGCGGTGAGGAAGCCGACCTGCCCCGCCATGAGCTCGTCCACGAGCTTCATGCGGGGCGTGAAGACGCCGACCTGCTGGACCTCGTAGGTCTTCCCGGTCGACATGAGCTGGATCTGCATCCCCGGCGCCACCTGCCCGTCGAAGAGCCGCACGTAGACCACCACCCCCTGGTACGGGTCGTAGAAGGAGTCGAACACCAGGGCCTTCAAGGGCGCGGCGGGTTTGCCCGTCGGGGGCGGGATGCGGCCCACGATCGCCTCGAGGACCTCCGGGACGCCGGTCCCCGTCTTGGCGCTGATCAGGAGCGCTTCGTCCGGATCGAGCCCGAGAAGGTCCGCGAGCTGCTGGCGCGTCCCCTCGACGTCCGCCTGCGGGAGGTCGATCTTGTTGAGCACGGACACGATCGTGAGGTTCGACTCGAGCGCCAGGAAGCAGTTGGCGAGGGTCTGGGCCTCGACCCCCTGCGCCGCGTCGACCACCAGGATCGCGCCGTCGCAGGCGGCCAGGCTCCGCGAGACCTCGTAGGAGAAGTCCACGTGGCCCGGCGTGTCGATCAGGTTGAGCGTGTAGGTTTGGCCGTCCCGGGCCCGGTAGAGGAGCCGGACCGTGTGGGCCTTGATCGTGATCCCGCGCTCGCGCTCGAGGTCCATGGAGTCCAGGACCTGGTCCACGGCTTTCCGCGGGTCGAGGCTCCCGGTCAGCTCGAGCAGCCGATCGGCGAGCGTCGACTTCCCGTGGTCGATGTGCGCGATGATCGAGAAGTTACGGATGAGGCCCAGGCTCAAACGCTGCCTCCGGCGGAAGAGAGCGAATCTGCGGCTGTCTTCATGACGCGGTGAGACGGGCGACCAGGGTCTCCGCCGCGGCGATCAGCTCGTCGACCTCCGCGGCCGTCGGCGCCTCGACGTAGATCCGGAGCAGCGGCTCCGTCCCCGAGGGCCGGATCAGCACCCACGCCCCGTCGTCCAGCCAGTATTTCCGTCCGTCGAGGTCCTCCGCCCGAACCACCCGCCGGGATCCGAGACGCGCCGGCGGGGCGGCGTCGAGCCGCGCGACGAGCCGCCGTCCCAGGTCCGGATCGAGGTCACAGTCGCGCCGCCGGTAGACCGCCGGACCGGCCTCGGCTTCGAGGCCCCGCAGAAGGTCGTCGAGGGCCGCGCCGGAGGCCACCATCGCCTCCAGCACGAAGAGGGCGCTCAAGAGGGCATCGCGCTCGGGCAGGTGGTCCCGGAAGCCCATGCCGCCCGACTCCTCGCCCCCGATCAGGATATCACGGCTCTGCATGAGGGCGGCGATGTGCTTGAACCCGATCGGCGTGACGTGGAGCGGGAGGCCGCGCGCGGCGCACACGCGATCGACCTGCACGCCGACCGCGAACCCCTTCACCACCTCGCCGCGCCACCCGCGCGCCTCGACCAGGTGACGGAGGACGAGCGCCAGCACCTCGTGGGGCGTCACGAAGCGGCCGTCGGGCGCGACGACGCCCAGGCGGTCCCCGTCCCCGTCCATCGCGACGCCGACGTCCGCCCCGGTCTCGCGCACCGCCCGCGCCAGGCCCTCGATGTGCGGGGGGATCGGCTCCGGGTGGAGCCCGCCGAACGAGGGGTCCGGGGCCTCGTGCAGCACGCGGACCTGGCCCCAGGCCGGGGGCACGAGCGCCCGGAGGAGACCGTCCGTGGCGCCGTGGAGCGCGTCGGCCACGATGCGGAGCGGCCGGGGCGGGCGGCGGTCGGCGAGGACGCGGCTCCGGATGCGCTCGAGATAGGGCGGGAGGAGGTCGACCCGCTCGACCTGCGCGCGGCCGCCGAGCGCGGCGCGCCGGGGGGAACTGCGGCCGATCAGCGCCTCGACGGTCGCCGTGAACTGGGGAGACGCGGAGCCCCCGAACGCCCCCTTGAGCTTGATGCCGTTGAAGCGGGCGGGGTTGTGGCTGGCGGTGACGACGAGGCCTCCCTGGGCCCCGAGCGCCGTGACGGCAAACGACACGAGCGGGGTCGGCACCGGCCGATCCGCGAGCAGGACGCGGCGCCCGTTCGCGGCGAGGATCCCCGCCGCGAGGTCCGCCACCGCGCGGGAGTTGAGCCGGGTGTCGTACCCGACGACGAGCGGTCGATCCTCGTCGGCCTCGCCCGCCCAGGCGTCGGCCGCGGCCTGCACGACGACGGCCGCCCGGGCCTCGGTGAAGTCCTCGCCCATGATCCCCCGCCAGCCGTCGGTCCCGAAGCGGATCGCAGGGTCAGGCGTTGACATGTCGATTCGCGGTGGATTCGTCAGCGTGGGGGCGGCCCGACCCTACAGGAACGCGTCGAGCTTCTTCTGCTCGAGCTGCGCGACCACCCGCCGGACGTCCTGGCCACGCTCCTTGGGCATGATCAGGATCGCGTCCTCGGTGGCGACGACGACGAGGTTGTCCACCCCGACGAGCGCCACGAGCCGCTCGCCGACGACCACACTATCCTTCGCGTCGACGGACACGAGCGGCCCGCCGATCCGGACGTGGCCCTCGGCATCGGCCGGATGGACCAGCGCGAGGTCCGCCCAGCTTCCGATGTCGCTCCAGCCGAACTCCCCGGGCACCGCCCAGATGTCGCGCGCTCGCTCCATGATCCCGTAGTCGATCGAGATCGACGGCGCGTCCTCGTAACGCGTCTCGAGCGCCTGCCAGACCTCGGGCAGGTGACGCCGCGTCTCCTCCAGGAGCCGGTCGGCCCGGAAGAAGAACATTCCGCTGTTCCAGAGGTACCGGCCCGACGCGACGTACTCCCGAGCGCGGGCCGCGTCCGGCTTCTCGACGAACCGGCGGACCTCCCGCACGTCGCCCTCGGCGCGCGGACCGAGCTCGAGATAGCCGTACCCGGTCTCGGGGCGAGTCGGCGGGATGCCGACGGCCACGAGGTGGTGCGCCGCGGCGGCGATCGCCTGCCCGAGGGTCCGCGCGAACGCGGCCTCATCGGTCACCACGTGGTCCGAGGGGAGGACGGCCATCACGGCGTCCGGGGCCCCGCGCCGCGCGAGCTCGCGCGCCACGAGTGCGATGGCCGGGCCGGTGTTCCGGCCGACCGGCTCCACTACGACGTTCGCCTCCGGGAGCGCGGGCAGCGCCTTCCGCACGTCCGCGACCTGGGAGGCGGCGGTGACGACCAGGATCCGCTCGACCGGCACGAAAGCCGCGACCCGCGCGACCGTCGCCTCGAGCAGGCTCCGCCCCCCGCGCGCGAGCCCGAGGAATTGCTTGGGCCGACGCCGCCGGCTGGCCGGCCAGAGGCGTGTCCCGCCCCCTCCGGCCAGGATCACCGCGTAGGCGCTCAAGGACCGAGGTCTCCGGCGCGCGACACGGTCACCAGGAAGCGCGACGCTACGGCGCGCCCGCGCCCGGACCGGCGGGCGGCTCCACGTCCTCCGCCTCGCCGATCAGCATGACGGGGATGCCGTCCTTGATCGGGTAGGCCTTGCGGCACGCGGGGCAGATGATCCGCGTCTCCTCGAAGAGGAGATCCCCCTTGCAGGCCGGGCACGCCAGAATCGCCTTCAGCTCTTCGTCGATCACCGGGGCCTCCTCTCGCGAGCGTCGAGCTCCTCCCGGAACCAAGCGATGGTCCGCCGGAGCCCCTCGTCGACGTCCACCCGCGGCTCCCACTCGAGCGTCGTGCGCGCCCGCGTGATGTCGGGCTGGCGGACCCGGGGATCGTCCACCGGCAGGGGCTCGAAGACGATCTCGCTCGGACTCCGGGTCAGGCGGATGATCCGCTTGGCCAGCTCGAGGAGGGTCATCTCCTGGGGATTGCCGAGGTTCACCGGGTCGTGGACCGGCGCCTGCATCAGGCGCCAGATGCCGTCGATCAGGTCGCTCACGTACATGAAGGAGCGGGTCTGCGACCCGTCTCCGAAGACCGTGAGCGGCGTGCCGGTGAGCGCTTGCCGGATGAAGGTCGGCATCGCCCGCCCGTCGTGCATCCGCATCCGCTCGCCAAACGTATTGAAAATACGAACGATTCTCGTGTCGAGCCCGTGGTAGCGGTGATAGGCCATCGTCATGGCCTCGGCGAACCGCTTCGCCTCGTCGTACACCCCGCGCGGGCCGACCGGGTTCACGTTCCCCCAGTAGTCTTCCCGCTGGGGATGGACCAGCGGGTCCCCGTAGACCTCCGACGTGGAGGCGAGGAGGAACCGCGCCCGCTTGTCCTTCGCGAGGCCGAGCGCCTTGTGGGTCCCGAGGGCGCCGACCTTGAGCGTCGGGATGGGGAGCTGCTGGTAGTCCACCGGGCTCGCGGGGCTCGCGAAGTGGAGGACGTAGTCGAGCGGTCCGGCGACGTAGACATAGGTGGTGACGTCGTGCTTGATGAAGGTGAAGCGCTCGGACCGGAGGTGGTCGATGTTGTCGATCGTGCCGGTCAGGAGGTTGTCGAGGCAGACCACCTCCGAGCCCTGGCCGAGCAGGAACTCGCAGAGGTGGGATCCGATGAACCCGGCTCCCCCGGTGACCAGGACGCGCATCGGGGGGATCAGGTCGGGTAGACCGGCTTCCGCCCGACCGAGTGGTACTCGAAGCCGAGCCGTCTGACCCGCTCCGGCTCGTAGATGTTCCGGCCGTCGAAGATGAGCGGCCGGCGCATGAGCCCCCGGAGCCGTTCCAGGTTCAGGAGCTTGAACTCGTTCCACTCGGTCACGATCGCCACCGCGTCGGCCCCCTCGGCGGCCTCGTACGAGGACGCGCAGTACTCCACCGCCGGCCCGAAGAGCGTCTTCGCGTTCGGCATCGCCACCGGGTCGTAGGCGCGGACCCGGGCGCCCGCGTCCAGGAGCCGCGGGATGACCTCGACGCTGCGGGCCTCGCGCATGTCGTCCGTCTTCGCCTTGAAGGCGAGGCCGAGCACGGCGATCACCCGGTCGTCGAGCGGATCGAGGACCTTCTGCATGAGCGCGACGAAGCGCTGGGCCCGCTCCCGGTTCACCTCGACCACCGCCCGGAGCAGGCGGAAGTCGTAGCCGAGGCCGGCCGCCGTCTGGATCAGCGCGTCCGTGTCCTTGGGGAAGCACGACCCGCCGTAGCCCAGCCCCGCCTGCAGGAACGCGCCGCCGATGCGCGGATCCATGCCCATGGCCTTCACCACCTGGGTCACGTCGGCCCCCGCCAGGTCGCAGATGTTGGCGATCGCGTTCACGAAGGAGATCTTGGTCGCGAGGAAGGCGTTGGAGGCGTACTTGATCATCTCGGCCGACGGCACGTCCGTGATGATCATCGGCCGCTCGAGGGGGGCGTAGAGCTCCAGCAGGGTCATCGCGACCTGCTGGTTCGGCGCCCCGATCACGATGCGGTCGGGCCTGAGCGTGTCCTCGATGGCGGAGCCTTCCCGCAGGAACTCGGGGTTCGAGACCACGTCGAAGTCCACGGGCCGCCGGCGGTTCCGGGCGATGATGTCGCGCACCAAGTCGCCGGTGCCGACCGGGACGGTGGACTTGTTGACGATCACCTTGTAGCGGTCCAGCGCCCGCGCGATGCCCAGCGCCACCTCCTCGACGGCGGAGAGGTCGGACTCCCCGGTGGTCTTCGAGGGCGTGCCCACCGCGATGAAGACGATGTCCGACCGCCGCACGGCGTCCCCGAGATCGGTGGTGAACGCGAGCCGGCGGTCGGCGACGTTGCGCTGGACCAGCTCCTCGAGCCCGGGTTCGTAGATCGGCATGCGACCGGCCCGGAGCGCCTCGATCTTGGCGGCGTCCTTGTCGACGCAGACGACGTCGTTCCCCAGGTCCGCGAAGACCGCCCCGGTCACCAGCCCGACGTACCCCGTTCCGACGACCGAGATGTTCATCTGACCTACCTCGACGGAGGAGTCACAACCCTCTTAGGATACTACCGAAACGCCCTTCCCGGGCGCAACCCGAGGCGCCGGGCTCCCGGGCCACCGCATCGGATCTCAGGCCATGGCCAGATGGAGGAGCGTGCCGAGGAGGACGTTGGCTCCCCGCTCGATCGCCTCCCAGTCGCTCCACTCGTCGGGGCGGTGGCTCCGGCCCCCCTGGCTCGGGATGAACACCATGCCCGCGTCCGTGACGGCGGCGAGGATCTGGGCGTCGTGGCCCGCCCCCGAGGGCATGCGCTTGCACGCGAGACCCCGGGCGGCGGCCGCGGCCTCGATGGCGGCCTGGACCCGCGACGCCATCCGGACCGGCTCGGCGCGCAGGAGGTCCTCCGCCTCGAGGCCGAGGCCCCGGCGCTTCGCCACCCGCCGCGCGAGCGCGAGCGTGCGCCGCGCGAGGCCCTCCAGGACGGCCGGCTCCGCGTCGCGGATCTCCTGGAGGAGCGCCGCGCGCGCGGGGACGATGTTGGCGACGCCCGGGTACACGTTCACCACGCCGATCGTCGTCACGCTCCGCCCCGAGCCCTGCCGCACCACCAGGTCCCGGCTCTTCACCGCGTACTCGGCCGCGGTGAAGAAGGCGTCCCGCCGGCGCTCCATCGGGGTGGTGCCGGCGTGGTCCGGCTGGCCGAGGAACGTGAGGCGGCGCCGCCGGATGCCGACGATCGCCTCCACGACGCCGAGCGGGGTGCCCTCGGCCTCGAGCCAGGGCCCCTGCTCGATGTGGAGCTCCACGTACGCCGCGATCGACCCGGGGGCACGGCGCGCCTCGACCGCCCGGTCGAGGTCGAAGCCCGCCCCGCGCATCGCGTCGGCCAGCGGGAACCCGGTCGGATCGGCGAGCCGCCGCGCGAGCGCGAGATCGAGGCTCCCGGCCATCGCGCGCGACCCGAAGAAGCCGTAGAACCGCCCCTCCTCGTCCGTGAACGCGGCCACCTCGAGGGCGCGGCCGAGCGGCACGCGGGCGTCGGCGATCGTGCGGAGGCACTCGAGCCCCGCGAGCACGCCGAGCGCCCCGTCGAGCGGGCCGCCGCGCGGCACCGTGTCGATGTGGGAGCCGGTCATGACGACGGGCTCCCCTGCCTCCGGACGGTCGCCGAGCCGCCCGAAGATGTTCCCCGCGGGGTCCACGTGGGTCCGGAGCCCCGCGGCCCGCAGCCGGTCCACGAGCCACGCGCGCGCCGCCTCGTGGCCGGGACTCCAGGCGGGCCGCGAGATCCCGCCCTCCGGGTCCCGCCCGATGCCCGCGAGGGCCTCGATGTCCGACCGCAGGCGTCCCCCGTCGATCGAGAGATTCGCTCCAGTCATCGCGCCATCTCCTCCTCTCGCTCCCGGATGGGCACCACCGAGACCGGCGAGCCGCCGGGCAGGCAGAGCGCGCCGGCGAGACCGAGGAACGCGGCCCCGGTCCCCAGCCAGAAGACGGGGCCCATGCCGTCGACCAGCGCCGCCTGGAGCGGCGGCGGCAGCGTCCGCATGCCTTCGACCGCCGAGACCTCGGCCCCGAGCCGTGCCGTCAGGCTAGCACCCATCACGGCCACGCCCAGCGTCGCGCCGACGTTGCGGAAAAAGAGGATCCCCGACGTGGCCGCCCCTCGCCGCTCCGCGCGGATCAGTGTTTGCACCGCCACGACCAGAGTCACCGAGGCGAGCCCCATGCCGGTGCCGATGACGCCGCCGATCCACATGAGGGTCCCCCAGCCCGCCCCGCGCAGGAGGGTGAGCGCGACCTGGCCCAGGACCATGAGGACCATGCCGCCGACCGTGAGCCGCCAGAAGCCCAGCCGGTTCACGAACTGCCCGGCCCCCAGGCCCCCGACCGACCACCCGATCGACATGGCCATCAGCGAGAGCCCGGCGGTCGTCGCGTCGGCCCCCTGGCCCCACTGCACCAGGATGGGGATGTGGATCAGCGCCCCGAACATCGTGGCGCCGGCGAAGAAGTAGGCGACGCAGCTCGGGCCGAACGACGCTTCCCGGAAGAGCGAGAGCGGAAGGATCGGACCGGGCGCGGTCCGTTCGATCCTGAGGAACAGCAGGAGACACGCGAGCGCGACCACCGCCGCGCCCGCCCGCTCCCAGCCGACGGGCGCCGCCTTGTCGGCGTGCAGGAACACGAAGAGGAGCGCCGTGACGCCGGCCACGAACGTGGCCGCGCCCGCGACGTCGAGCCGGCGACGAGCGCGGTCCGGCGCGGTCTCGCGGAGCCCCGCCAGGGTGAGGAGCACGACGACCACGCCCAGCGGCAGGTTGAGGTAGAAGATCCACCGCCACGTCCAGCGGTCGACGATCAGTCCCCCGAGGAGCGGGCCGACGACGCTCGCGAGCCCCCACACGGCCGTGATGAGCGCCTGCATGCGGCCCCGCCGCGCGCCGGGGAACAGGTCGCCGAAGATGATGAGACCGAGCGTCTGGATCCCGCCGGCCCCGATCCCCTGGAGCGCCCGGCCCGCGATCAGGACGAGCATCGAGGGCGCCGCGCCGGCGACCAGCGAGCCCGCGGAGAAGATGGCGACCGCGGCGACGAACGGGCCCTTCCGGCCAGCGCCGTCCGAGACCCCACCGAACACCGGCATCACGGCGGTCGCGGCCAGCATGTAGGCGGAGAAGACCCAGGGGTAGAGCGCGACGCCACCGAGCTGGGCAATGACGGTCGGCATCGCGGTCCCGACGACCGTCGCGTCGAGCGCCGCGAGGAGGACCCCGAGCTGGACGGCGAGGACGACGGGCCAGAGTCGGGCGCGCGGCGCATCCACAACGGACGCGAGTATACCGGCCGCGCCCGACCCCTTCAACCCGAAGGCCCCGAGACGGCCGAGACGGCGCCCGACTTGACGCGCCGAGCCGGAAGGGGGCAGAGTGGTGCCGAGGTCGCGTGAGGCCCGTCACGTCGCGCCGCTTGACGCTCGCCGTCACTCCGTTCGCCCCCGATCCGGTCGTGGGCCGACTCACCTGACATGGCGCGGGTCCCACGACCGCGACGCGCCCCCCGCCTCCTGGAGCGCACTCGCCATACGGCCCGGCTCCAGCGGCTCGCCGAGGCGTCGCTCGAGGTCAACTCGGCGCGCTCCCTCGACGAGGTGCTGCGGATCGTCACGGAGACAGCGCGGGAGATCGTCGGCGCGCGCCAGTCCGTCACCATCCTGACCGTCGACGGGAACTGGGCCCAGGCCATCACCCAGGTGTCCCTCTCCGACAAGTATGCGGCCTGGCGCGAGTACGACGAGAAGCCGGACGGGTCCGGGATCTACCGTCTCGTCTGCGAGCTGAACCGCCCGATGCGCATGACGCAGGCGGAGCTCGAGGCCCACCCCGCGTGGCGGGGATTCGGTCAGGCCGCCGGGAAGCACCCGCCCCTCCGCGGCTGGCTGGCGGCGCCCCTGATCGGGCGCCGCGGGGAGAACCTCGGGCTGATCCAGCTCTCCGACAAGGAGGAGGGCGAGTTCACCGCCGAGGACGAGGCCGTCCTGGTCCAGCTCGCCCAGATGGCCTCCGTCGCCATCGAGAACGCGCGGCTCTACGCGGACGCCGAGCGGCGGCGGCGGGAGGCTGAGAGCCTGGCCGAGGTCGGGCGCCTCCTCTCTCACTCGCGGAAGCCGCGGGAGGTCGCCCAGCGCATCGTGGACCACGTGCTGGCGCTGTTCCCGGTACAGGCCGCCATCGTGTTCGAGCTCGTCCCGGGCGGGAGCGCCCTCCGCGTCGTGGCCGCCGCGGGCGATTCGGGCCTGTTCGCTCCGGGTGCGACCTTTCGGGCCGGGTCCGGCGTGACGGGGATCGCGGTGCGCGACCGCCAGCCGGTGTCGACGACCGACGCGCTCGGCGACGCGCGCGTCGCCCTCACGCCGGAGGCCCGGCGTTGGTACGAGGCGACCGGGTACCGCGCCGTGCTGGCGTTCCCGTTCCTGGTCCACGACCGCGTCCTCGGCGGGCTCAGCCTGGCCGACGTCGCGGGTCGCGTCTACACGGCGGAGGAGGTCAGGATGGCGCAGGCCTTCGCGGACCAGGCCGCCGTGGCGCTGGAGAACGCCCGCCTCTATGCCGAGGCGGAGCGGCGGCAGCGCGAAGCCGAGGAGCTGGCGCGCATCTCTCGGACGCTGACCGAGTCCCTCGACTTCGGCCTGGTGAGCCAGCGCATCGTCGAGAGCGTGCTGCCCCTCTTCGACGTCCCGACCGCCGTCCTCCGGCTCCTCCAACCCGACGGCTCGCTGCTGGCCGTCACCCGCGCCGGACCGACGTCGGAGAATTTGCTGTCGGCGCGGCACCTCCCGCCCGGCATCGGGGTGTCGGCCCGGGCGGCCGCCGAAGGCCGGCCGGTCTGGACCCGGGACGCCGTCGCCGATCCCCGTATCGCGCTCACGGACGCGCTCTGTACCCGCGCCGACGCCTCCAGACGCCCCGCGATCCTCGCCGTGCCGTTCCGGGTCAAAGGCGAGGTGAAGGGCGTCCTCGCCATCGGGCAGTTGTCTCCCCGCGACTTCTCGGAGCGCGAGGCCTCGCTGCTCCAGACCTTCGCCGACCAGGCCGCCGTCGCCCTGGAGAACGCGCGGCTCTACGCGGACGCGGAGCGGCGGCAGCGCGAGGCCGAAGTCCTGACCGGGCTCGCACACACGATCAACGCGTCGCTGGACCCCGACACGGTGCTCCAGCGGGTCGCCGAGGGCGCGCGTGAGCTGTGCGCGAGCGACGGGGCGTCGGTCGCCCTCCGGGACACAGCGTCCGACGCGATGGTGATCCGGTACCAGGCGCGCGAACAGCCGCGATGGAGATCGTTCCGCATCGAGGCCGGGAAGGGGGTCGGCGGACTGGTCCTGGTGACCGGACGGCCGTTCCGGACGGACGACTACGCCCGGGACCCGCGCATCACGAAGGACTACCTCGCCGATATCCAGGCCGGGGGCATCATGGCGGAGATGGCGGTCCCGATCCGGATCGACGGGTGGGTGGAGGGCCTGCTCTATGTCTCGAGCCGTTCTGAACGACACTTCAGCGACCTCGACGAGGCGGTGCTCCTCCGTCTCGCGGACCACGCGGCGGTCGCGATCCGGAACGCCCGGCACTTCGAGCAGACCCTCCAGGGACGGGCGCGGCTGGCGGCGCTCTCGCGCCGGCTCGTGGAGATCCAGGAAGCCGAGCGCCGCCACATCGCCCGGGAGCTCCACGACGAGATCGGACAGCTCCTCACCGGTCTCAAGCTCACCCTCGAGATGGACGTGAGCGGGAGGCGCCGCGACGAGGCGCACCGGCTGGTGCAGGACCTGATCGGCCGCGTGCGCGAGATGTCGCTCACCCTCCGCCCCCCCGTCCTGGACGACTTCGGCCTCGTGCCCACGCTCCTCTGGCACCTCGAGCGCTACGGCGCGCAGACCGGGGTCCGCGTCAGGCTCGAGCACAGGGGACTCGACCGCCGCTTCCCGTCGGAGATCGAGACGGCAGCCTACCGGATCGTGCAGGAAGCGCTCACCAACGTGGCCCGGCACGCCGGCGTGACCGAGGCCACGGTGCGGGCGTGGGCCGACGCCGCGACGCTCCACGTCCAGGTCGTGGACGGCGGCCGCGGCTTCGACACCGGCGTGGTCGCTTCGGCCTCGAGCGGGCTCTCCGGCATGCGGGAGCGCGCGCGGTTCCTCGGGGGGCGCCTCAGCGTCGAGTCGGCGCCGGGCGGCGGGACGCGCCTCCACGCCGAGCTACCGGTCACCGACATCGTCGAGCCGCGTCGGGAGCCCTGATGATGACGGCGACGACGACGATCGTCCTGGCGGACGACCACCACGTCGTCCGCCAGGGGCTGCGGGCGCTCATCGAGGCCCAGCCGGACCTCGCGGTCGTGGGCGAGGCGTCGGACGGGCTCGAG
>Ga0214473_10007011_pt1 | contig 13408 bp, 11 predicted proteins | sample RVTome_7_FD_203509 | JGI IMG/M metagenome (GOLD analysis project Ga0214473, IMG submission 203509) | Soil microbial communities from uranium-contaminated site in the Upper Colorado River Basin, Wyoming, United States - RVT98D197 | ecosystem: Environmental > Terrestrial > Soil > Contaminated >...
ATGGTCATCGCCAATACGGTCCTCGCCGCCGAGCGCAGCATCCCGGCGCCGGCGGTGTGAGCGGCCGCCGCAGCGGCTGTCGGCTCAGCACGAGAAGGAATTCGAGAAGTTGAGCAGGAGCTCCGGACTGAAGTAACCCTGGAACCCGACGTAGGCGACGAGCGCGGCGAGCACGGCTAGCATCAGCCACAGCAGGACGCACCTGAGCTGGTTCATCCGTACGTCGAGCATGGGTATTGCGTCTCGCCATTTTCCGAACCCGCATTATTGCACAACGGCTGCCGTTGCCCGGGTGGCCGCGTCGGTGCCGGCTGCCGCAGCGGGCGGGCGCCGCCGCATATGATCAGAACGCCAGGTTATGAAGTGGCGGCGCAGCGATTGATATAATCCTCTGTTTTTCATCCGGCCGTCGCACACACTTGGCTTCGAACACCATTCGAACACTCGGCTTCGACTGCGCCTTCGACGATATGTACCTGCGCGAGGGGCTGGTCAAGCTCGACCAGCGCTTTCTCGCCGGGCTGAAGGCAAGCGACGCGGCGCTCCACGAGCAGCTCGCGCGCGCGCGCGCCGATCCCGCGGCGCTGGCGTCCAAGCAGGAGTCCGAGCTACTGCTCGCGCTGACACCGCATCTGGAACGGTTCGTCGCCTGCCTGTTCGGTATCGAGACGGAGGTCCAGGCGCTCGCGGCGAAGCATCACCGGCTGGCGCCGCTCTACCAGGTCAAGCGGCAGTTCGTGCAGCGCCGGGCGATGCATCGCTACCCGCCGCACGAAGCGGCGGGCTTCGACGGCCTCGCGCTCGAGCGCGAGCTCGAGCAGGCGTTCGGCGAGCCGTTCACCGAGCTCGCCTATGCGCGTCACGTCGCGCAGTGGCAAAAGGACGAGGCGGCGCACGCGCCGCATCTCGAAGCCGCGCTGCGCTATGCCGCGTGGGCCGCGCATACGGAGGAGGGCCGGAAACGCCGTCGGGGGGGCGTGCTGTTCAAGGCGCCGGCCAAGCTCGACCCTCAGCGGCTGATACCGGTGGTGACCGATGAATCCGGCGGCTACCGGAGCCACCGGCTGGAGCGGCACAGTCTACGGCGGCGTGACGGGTTCAAACTGACCGACCCCGGCGCGGATCTCGTGCGGGCGCTGGACGAGGCGAATTACTGCATCTGGTGCCACGAGCAGGGCAAGGATTCATGCTCCAAGGGCCTGCTGGAGAAGAGCGCAGCAGTACGGGGCGCGGCCTCCTTCAAGAAAAGCCCGTTCGGCGTGACCCTTGCCGGCTGCCCGCTCGAGGAGAAGATTTCCGAGTTTCATCAGGCGAAAGCCGAGGGCTATGCCATCGGCGCGCTCGCCATCATCGTCGTGGACAACCCGATGGCGGCGGCGACCGGGCACCGCATCTGCAATGACTGCATGAAGTCGTGCATCTACCAGAAGCAGGAGCCGGTCGACATCCCGCAGGCCGAAACCCGCACCTTGAAGGACGTGCTCGAGCTGCCGTGGGGCTTCGAGATCTATTCGCTGCTTACGCGCTGGAATCCGCTCAACCTGCGGCTGCCGTACCCCAAGCCGGCGAGCGGCAAGCGCGTGCTCGTCGCCGGCATGGGACCGGCGGGAATCGCGCTTGCGCATTACCTGATGAACGACGGGCACACCGTCGTCGGCATCGACGGGCTCAAGATCGAGCCGCTGCCGCCCGGGCTTTGCGGCGTGGACGCGCGCGGGGCGCGCGTGCCGTTCCAGCCAGTGCGTGATGCGCGTGAACTCCACGAGGCTCTGGACCGGCGCGTCATGGCGGGGTTCGGCGGCGTGGCGGAGTACGGCATTACGGTGCGCTGGGACAAGAATTTCCTCAGGGTGTTGCGGCTGCTGCTCGAGCGCCGGCGGGAGTTCGCGATGATCGGCGGCGTGCGCTTTGGGGGCACGCTGACCGCGGAGGAGGCCTTCGCGATAGGCTTCGACCATGTGGCGCTCGCCATCGGCGCCGGGCGGCCAACCGTCCTGGAGCTGCCGCACGGTCTCGCGCGCGGCGTGCGTGCAGCATCGGATTTCCTGATGGCGCTCCAATTGACCGGCGCGGCAAAGCCGGATTCGATCGCCAACATGCAAGTGAGGCTGCCGGTGGTGGTGGTGGGGGGCGGATTGACGGCGATCGACACCGCCACGGAATCGCTTGCTTATTACCCGCTGCAGGTGGAGAAGTTCCTGCAGCGCTACGAGCGGCTTGCGCGCGAGCATGGCGAGGCCGCGGCGCGCATCGCGTGGAACGAGGAAGAGCGGGGCATCGCGGACGAGTGGCTGGCCCACGCGCGCGCGATCCGCAGCGAGCGCATGCGCGCCGTCGCGGAAGAGCGTGAGCCGCGCGTCCTCGAGCTGTTGCAGTCGTGGGGCGGGGTCACCATCGCCTACCGCAAGCGCTTGATAGACAGCCCTTCCTACACGCTCAACCACGAGGAAGTGCACAAGGCGCTCGAAGAAGGCATACGGTTTGCGGAAGGCCTGACCCCGCTTGCGGTGGAGGTGGACCCGGACGGTCACGCCCGTGCGCTCAAGGTGTCGGTGCGGCGGCGCGGCGATGACGGCAAATGGGTGGAAACCGCAAACATGGAACTGCCGGCCAGGACCATTCTGATTGCGGCCGGCACCCAGCCGAATACCGTGCTCGCGCGCGAGGACCCGAAAACCTTCAAGCTCGACGGCCGCTATTTCCAGGCCTGCGATGAAAGCGGCGCGCCGGTTGCCGTGGAGCAAGCCATCTCGAAACCGGTTGAGTCGCGCGTGCTGCTGGCGCGCCGTGACGACGGCCGCTTCCTGAGCGCCTTCGGCGACGTGCATCCCTCGTACTTCGGCAACGTGGTCAAGGCTCTCGGCGGCGCCAAGCAGGGCTATCCGGTGGTGAGCCGCGTACTCGAGCGCGTCAGGCCGGCATCGGCGTTGAGCGACGGGCAGTTTATCGGCCGGCTGAACGAAGAGCTGCGGGCGACCGTGCACGAGGTGGTGCGACTGACGCCGCTGATCGTCGAGGTCGTGGTGAAGGCGCCGCTCGCGGCACGGCGCTTCCGGCCCGGACAGTTCTATCGGCTGCAGAATTTTGAAATGCTGGCCCCGCGCGCCGATGGAACGCGCCTGACGATGGAGGGCATCGCGCTGACCGGCGCCTGGGTCGACGCCGAGCGCGGCCTGATATCGCTGATCACGCTCGAAATGGGCGGCTCCTCGGATTTGTGCGTGCTGCTCAAGCCGGGCGATCCGGTGGTGGTAATGGGGCCGACCGGCACGCCAACCGAGATTCCAAAAGGCGAAACCGTCATACTCGCAGGGGGAGGGCTGGGCAACGCGGTGCTGTTCTCGATCGGCCAGGCGATGCGGCGCGCCGGGAACCGGGTGCTGTACTTCGCCGGCTACAAGCACATGATGGACCGCTACAAGATCGGGGAGATCGAGGCCGCTGCGGACGCCGTGGTGTGGTGCTGCGACGAGGAGCCGGGGTTCACGCCCGAGCGCCCGCAGGACAGGACCTTCGTCGGCAACATCGTGCAGGGCATGCACGCGTATGCCAGCGGCGCCCTGGGCGAGCAGCCGATCCCGTTCAATGCGGCGGACCGCGTCATGGCCATCGGCTCGGACCGCATGATGGGAGCAGTGGCGCGTGCGCGGCATGACCTGTTGAAGCCCTATCTCAAGCCGGGCCACCGCGGCATCGGTTCCATCAACTCACCGATGCAATGCATGATGAAGGAGATCTGCGCCCAGTGCCTGCAGCCGCACGTGGACGAGAAGAGCGGCAAGGTGAGCTACGTCTTTTCCTGCTTCAACCAGGACCAGCCGCTCGACCGCGTGGACTGGTCGGCGCTGGATGCGCGGCTGCGCCAGAACTCGGTCCAGGAAAAACTCGCCGCCGAGTGGATCGACCACTGCCTGGTCGAGCTCGGCGCGCGCGACATGCAGCGGATCTGACTAGCAGCCTGTCGGACTTAGGTGTCCGACAGGCTGCTAACGGCAAAACCGCCCGAGAGTTTCGAATGAAACCCCACGGTAACGACCCCGATTGGCCTCCAATGGGCACGTGCGTAGGCTGCAAATAATGTTTTCACTGTTTTTATTTCCGTTATGGTGCGGACGGTTTTGCATAAGGAGTTTGTCGAACCTAAGACCGACAAACTCCTAGCGCAGCACCGAAGCGAGCGTCCCCACCAGCTCGTCGATCTGCTCCTTGCTGATGATGAGCGGCGGGGACAGCGCGATAATGTCTCCGGTCACCCGCGTCATCACCCCTTTCGCGAAGCATTTGAGGAAAGCCCGGTAGCCGCGCGCCCCCGGCTTCCCCGGCAGCGGCTCGAGCGGATAATCGCGCGGTGGCATGGGTCGCAGGCGGTCTCGCGAGGGCTGTTTACTATTTTGCCAGTGCCACCTGGGTTCGGCCATACTGCGGACGGATGAAACATTTCCTCCTGCGCCTGCTGGCGCTCCTGCTGACGCCCGCGCTGGGCCTCGCCCAGCCGGTCGTCAACGTCGGATCCAAGCGCTTCACCGAGTCCTACATACTGGCCGAAATCATGGCGCGCACGGTGGACGCGGCGGGGGAAGCCCGCGCGCGGCACCACCCGGGGTTGGGCAATACCGCGATCCTGTTTTCCGCCTTGAAGAGCGGCGCGATCCACGCCTACCCCGAGTACACCGGCACCCTCGCCTTGGAGTTGCTGGGTCTGAAGAGCGTGCCGGGCCTCACGGAGCTCAACCGGTTGCTGGCGCCGCACGGAGTGGCGGCCGGCGTGCCGCTTGGATTCGGCAATACCTATGCGCTGGCGATGCGCGAAGCGCGCGCGGAAGAGCTGGCCATCAGGCGGCTGTCCGACCTGGCGCGGCATCCCGGCCTCAGGCTCGCGTTGTCCCAGGAATTCCTCAACCGCAGGGATGGATGGGAAGGCCTGCGTCAGGCCTACCGGCTTTCGTTCGCCGACGTCCGCGGTCTCGATCATGGGCTCGCGTACGAAGCGCTCGCGGGCGGGCAGGCGGATGTCATCGACGTCTATGCCACCGACGCCAAGATCGAGCGTTACCGGCTGCGCGTGCTGGAAGACGATTTGCGTTTCTTTCCGGGTTACGAGGCGGTGATCGTCTACCGCCGCGATTTCGAGAAGCAGTTTCCACGCTCATGGGACGCACTGCAGCAGCTGGCGGGCCGCATCAGCGCCGAGCAAATGATCGGGATGAATGCCGCTGCCGAGCTGGCGGGCGCCTCGTGTTCAGCGGTCGCAGCGAGGTTTCTCGAGTCGGCTCCGGCGGATGCGCGGGAAGCGAAGAGCGGACGGCGGTCATTTCTCGGTGCGCTGGCGGGCCCCGACCTCTGGCGTCTCACGCTCGAGCACCTGGTGCTGGTGATGTCCTCGCTCGCGCTGGGGGTGGCGGTCGGCGTGCCGCTGGGCATCTGGGCAGACCGGGTGCCGCGGGCCCGTTACTGGATATTGGCGACGACCGGGGTACTGCAGACGGTGCCCGCTCTCGCGCTGCTGGCGTTTCTCATTGCCGCGCTCGACCGCATCGGGACGCTGCCCGCGATCATCGCGCTCTTTCTCTATTCGCTGCTGCCCATCGTCCGCAATACGGAATCCGGACTGGGCGGCGTGCCCGGCTCGATGCGGCAATCCGCGACCGCCTTGGGGCTGACCGACTGGTCGCGGCTGCGGCTGATCGAGCTCCCGCTCGCGGCCCGCACGATAGTCGCGGGAATCAAAACGGCGGCAGTCATCAACGTGGGCACCGCGACCATCGCCGCCTTTATCGGGGCCGGGGGCTATGGCGAACGCATTGTAGCCGGGCTCGCGGTCAACGATCGCGCGTTGCTGCTGGCAGGCGCGGTGCCGGCCGCGGTGATGGCGGTCGCGATCCAGTGGGCCTTCGACATCCTCGAGCGCCGTTTCGTCTGGATAGCGCCGCGCGATCGACAGGCGCGCCATTTCTGATTCCTCCGGCGGGGCGGCGGGTGCCGGGCGCGGCCAGGAAAGAGGGGCAGTGGGGCAGTCCCGGACTGAACTAATTTTGGGCGGCCCTGTCAGTCCAATAACGATCGGCTTCGCGCCATCCGGACACGGTGCGGGCGGGTATACTTGCCGTTCTAACGGCTGGTCTGCCGCTCCACTTGGATAACAAGAAGGTCAGGGACGGGTCTGATGAGCGATCGCGAAGTCGATCAGCAGCTGGTCGAGCGCGCGCAGCGCGGGGACAAGCACGCGTTCGAGCTGCTGGTGAGCAAGTACCAGCGCAAGCTCGCCCGGCTGCTGTCGCGCTTCATCCGGGACTCGACCGAGGTCGAGGACGTGACGCAGGAGGCCTTCATCAAGGCCTACCGGGCGTTGCCGAGTTTTCGCGGTGACAGCGCGTTCTATACATGGCTGTACCGGATCGGCATCAACACCGCCAAGAACTATCTGGTGGCGATGGGGCGGCGGGTGCCGACCACGACGGACATAGGCAGCGAGGAGGCCGAGGACTACGAGGACGGGGACCAGTTGCGCGATCTCAACACCCCGGAGAACGAGCTGATGAGCCGGCAGGTCGCGGAAACCGTGAACCAAACCCTCGCCGGGCTGCCTGAGGAGCTGAGGACGGCGATCACGCTGCGGGAGATCGAAGGGCTGAGCTACGAGGATATAGCCAATATAATGAACTGCCCGATCGGTACGGTCCGGTCGCGCATTTTCCGGGCGCGCGAGGCGATCGCGACGAGATTGAGGCCGCTGCTGGGCACCCGGAAAGACAGGAGATGGTGAGATGGACAAGATTTCGGAATGGATGGACGGCGAGCTGAGCGGGCAGCAGACGCGCGAGCAATTTACCCGCGTCAAGCAGGACACGGAGCTGCACCATTGCTGGGATACCTTTCATCTCATCGGCGACGTGATGCGCGGCGAACGCGCGCTGTCGCGGGAATTTGAGCGGCGAGTGGCCGCGCGACTGGCCGGCGAACCGGCGATGCTGACGCCGCGGCACCGCGTCTCCAGCCGCTTCGCGACTTACGCCCTGTCAGCCGCGGCCTCCGTGTCCGCGGTAGCACTGGTCGGGTGGATCGCCTACTTCAACAACCCCCTTGCCCCCCAACCCGACCTCGCCCAAGCCCCGACCACCCCGCCACCCGTAGCAGCCCCCTCCGAGCAATTAGCCAGCGTTCCCAGCGACGGCAAGATGAACGAATACCTGATCGCGCACCAGGAATTTTCGCCGAGCACCGAGATCCAGGGCCTCGCCCCCTACATCCGCGGCGTTTCGAGCTCGCGCCAGGTCAAGTGACGTGAGTGTGCTGTCCCGCAAACAACCTGTATCAGGTTGGAACCGCACGAGCGTGAAAAGCGCCTGGCCCGTCGTTCTCCTGGGACTCGTCGCCCCGGTCCTCGCCGCGGAGGATGCCGCGCGGCAGGACGGGCTCGCCTGGCTCACGAAAATGGCGAACGCGTCGCGCCAGCTCAACTACAGCGGCACCTTTGTCTACCAGCATGGCGACCGCATCGAGACCTCGCGCATCGTCCATTTCGTCAATCCCGCGGGAGGCGAATTCGAGAAACTGGAAACGCTCGATGGGCCGGCACGCGAGGTGATCCGCACCAACGACCAGGTCACCTGCTATATTCCCGATGCCAAAACCGTGATCATCGAGAAGCGCAGCGCGCGCCGTTTCCCGGCGCTGCTCCCGGAGCAGTTGAGCGGCGTCGCCGATAATTATGCCGTGAGTGTCACCGGCATGGACCGCGTGGCGGGCTATGATTGCCAGGTGGTCGTGCTCGAGCCTAAGGACCGGCTGCGCTACGGCCACCAGTTCTGCGCCGAGACCCGCTCCGGGCTGCCGCTGCGCGCGCGCACCTTGAGCGAGAAGAACCAGTCGCTGGAATCGTTCGCGTTTACCGAGCTGAAAATGGGCGGCAGCTTCAGCCGCGATCAGGTCAGGTCGCGCTATGCCGCCAAGAGCCGGAACTGGAAAGTCGATCATTCGACGCTCGTGTTGCGCGACGTGCCGGCCGATACCGGGTGGATGCTGACCCGCCAGCCGGCCGGATTCAGAAAAGTGACCGAGTTGAAGCGCTCCATCGCCGGGCGCGCGGTGATGGTGTCCCACATCGTGTATTCAGATGGGCTGGCCGCGATTTCGGTATTCATCGAGCCGCTGCCCAAGACCCGGCCGGCCCTGAGCCTGTCCCACCAGGGGGCGGTCAATATCTACGTCCGGCCGGTAGGGGACCACATGGTGACGGTGCTCGGAGAAACACCTGCCTCGACCGTGATGCAAATCGCCAATTCGCTCGAATTCAGGGGCGGCCAGGGCAGGTAAGATTCGTCACGTCTCCGGACGCCGCCATTTCCCACAGCAATTCACAATTACCGAGATTGATTATGCTCAAGCGTTTGTTACTTGTGCTGCTTTTCGTCGCGCCCGCCGCCGCAGCGCAGCTTCCCGACTTCATCGAGCTGGTCGATAAGCAGGGGCCGGCGGTCGTCAACATCAGCACCACGCAGTCGGCGCGCAATCCGCTCCTGCCGCAGATGCCGAACCTGCAGGAGGACGATCCGTTCTATGAGTTCTTCCGGCGCTTCGCCCCTCCGCCGGGCCCGCGCGAATTCCAGTCCCAGTCGCTCGGCTCGGGCTTCATCATCAGCCAGGACGGCTATATCCTGACCAATGCCCACGTGGTCGAGACCGCCGATGAGATCACCGTGAAGTTGACCGACAAGCGCGAATTCAAGGCCAAGGTCATCGGTGCCGACCGCCGCACCGATATCGCCCTCATCAAGATCGACGCCGGCGGCCTGCCTGCGGTCAGGTTCGGCGATCCGACCAAGCTCCGGGTCGGCGAATGGGTGGTGGCGATCGGCTCGCCCTTCGGATTCGAGAATACGGTGACCGCCGGCATCGTCAGCGCCAAGGGGCGCTCGCTGCCGCAGGAGAACTACGTGCCGTTCATCCAGACCGACGTGGCCGTCAATCCCGGCAATTCCGGCGGGCCGCTGTTCAATCTCCGGGGCGAGGTGGTCGGCATCAACTCGCAGATCTACAGCCGCACCGGCGGTTTCATGGGCCTGTCCTTTGCGATACCGATCGATGTCGCCAACGATATCGCCCGGCAATTGCGCACGACCGGCAAGGTCACGCGGGGACGGATCGGCGTCGTGATTCAGCCCCTCACCAAGGAACTCGCCGACGGTTTCGGTCTTTCCCGGCCCCAGGGCGCGCTGGTCAATTCGGTGGAAAAAGGCGGGCCCGCCGACAAGGCGGGTGTCGAGCCCGGCGACGTCATCCTGCGTTTCGACGGCAAGGCCGTGGCATCCTCGGAAGACCTGCCGCGCATTGTCGGCGCGACCCGGCCCGGCGCCAAAGCGACGATGCAGATCTGGCGCAACAAGAACCCGCGCGACGTGCAGGTGGTGGTGGGCGAAATGCAGGACGAGCGCGCGGCGCGGCAGGCGCGGCGCGGCGGCAAGCCGCCGGCGGCGACGCTGAGCCAGTACGGGCTGACGCTGTCCGACCTGACCGACGCCCAGAGGAGCGAGCTCAAGGTTTCCGGCGGCGCGCTGGTCGAGAACGTGCAAGGCGCGGGCGCACGTGCCGGCGTGCGCCGCGGCGACGTGATCCTCGCGGTCAACAACCAGGACGTCAAGTCGGTCGAGCAGTTCAACCAGATGATGGGCCAGTTCGACAAGGGCCGCATCGTGGCGCTGCTGGTGCGACGCGGGACCAATTCGCTCTACATCCCGTTCCGCATCGATTCCAATTAACGTGCCGCCGGCGCTTGCCGGCTACCGCCGCAATGACTGCCTCCATTTAAGAAGACACGAAAACGGCCCGTTGCGGGGCCGTTTTCGGTAGGTGGCGAAGAGGTTCTGATTTCCGATAAAATACGCGGCTTTAGGGGCACTGACCGGTGCCCTTTTCCATGCAGCATATCCGCAATTTCTCGATCATTGCCCATATCGACCACGGCAAGTCGACGCTCGCCGACCGCATCATCCAGCTGTGCGGCGGGCTGGCGGAGCGCGAGATGGAAGAGCAGGTCCTGGACTCGATGGAACTCGAGCGCGAGCGCGGCATCACGATCAAGGCGCAGACTGCGGCGCTCGAATACCGCGCGCGCGACGGCAAGCACTACCTGCTCAACCTGATCGACACGCCCGGGCACGTCGATTTCTCCTACGAGGTCTCGCGCTCGCTGGCAGCCTGCGAGGGGGCGCTGCTGGTGGTGGACGCATCGCAGGGCGTGGAGGCTCAGACCGTGGCCAACTGTTACACCGCCACCGAACAGGGCGTGGACGTGATCCCGGTGCTCAACAAGATGGATTTGCCCCAGGCAGAGCCCGACCGCGTGATCGCGGAGATCGAGGATATCGTCGGCATTCCCGCCCGGAACGCGCTGCGAGTCAGCGCCAAGACCGGGGAAGGCGTCGCCGACGTACTCGAGGCCGTCATCAGCCGGATTCCGGCGCCCTCGGGAGACCGGGCGGCGCCCCTGAAGGCGCTGATCATCGATTCCTGGTTCGACAACTATGTCGGTGTGGTGATGCTGGTGCGGGTGGTGGACGGAGAGCTCAAGCCGAAGGATCGCCTCCTGCTGATGTCGACGGGCGCGAGCTACTCGTGCGAACAGGTCGGCGTGTTCACGCCCAAAGCGCAGGGGAGGGACGTGCTGGCCGCGGGCGAAGTCGGGTTCGTCACCGCCGGCATCAAGGAGCTGAAGGCTGCGCGCGTGGGCGACACCCTGACGCTGGCACAGCGCCCCGCCGCTGCGGCGCTGCCCGGCTTCAAGGACATCAAGCCACAGGTCTTTGCCGGCCTGTATCCCGTGGATTCGAGCGATTTCGAATCGCTGCGGGATGCTCTCGAGAAGCTGCACCTCAACGATTCCTCGCTGCGCTACGAGCCCGAATCATCACAGGCTCTCGGATTCGGTTTCCGCTGCGGCTTCCTGGGGCTGCTCCATCTCGACATCGTCCAGGAGCGGCTCGAGCGCGAGTACGGCATGAACCTCATCACCACCGCGCCGACCGTGGTGTACCAGGTTGCCCTGCACGATGGCAGCGTCATCGAGATCGAAAATCCGTCGAAGCTGCCGGACCCCTCGAAAATCGCGGAAATCCGCGAACCGATCATCCTTGCGAAGATCCTCCTGCCACAGGAGTACGACGGGCCGGTGCTCACGCTCTGCAACCAAAAGCGCGGCGCCCAGCGCAACATGCAGTATGTCGGGCGCCAGGTGATACTGACCTATGAGTTGCCGCTCAATGAAGTGGTGATGGATTTCTTCGACAAGCTCAAATCCGTCTCGCGCGGCTACGCCTCTCTCGATTACGATTTCCTGGAGTACCGGGCGGGCGACCTGGTGCGGCTGGACATCCTGATCAATGGCGAGCGCGTGGATGCGCTGTCCCTGATCATCCACCGGGAACACGCGCAGCACCGCGGCCGTGACCTGGCGGTCAGGATGCGCGAGTTGATCCCGCGGCAGATGTTCGACGTGGCGGTGCAGGCCGCGATCGGCGCCCACGTCATCGCGCGCGAGACGGTGAAGGCGCTGCGGAAGAACGTGCTTGCCAAGTGCTACGGCGGCGACATCACGCGCAAAAAGAAGCTCCTGGAGAAGCAGAAGGCGGGCAAGAAGCGCATGAAGCAGGTGGGCAGCGTCGAGATCCCGCAGGAGGCGTTTCTCGCCATCCTCCAGGTCGAAAAGTAATGAGTGATGGGTGATGAGTGATGGGTGACGAGCCTGAGCGGTTGATTTGGGTGTTCGCAAACACCCATTACCCATTACTCATTACCCATTACCGGTGGGGGGCGAAGTGAACTTCGCGCTGATCCTGTTCCTGCTGCTGGTCGCGACCGGTGCGGTCTGGCTGCTGGACCACTACTGGCTGCGCCGGCGCCGCGCAGCGGGCCGCCCCGAGCCGTGGTGGGTGGAGTACCCGAAGAGCTTTTTCCCGGTGATCGTGGTGGTGTTTTTGCTGCGCTCGTTCCTGGTCGAGCCGTTCAAGATCCCGTCGGGGTCGATGCTGCCGACGCTCCTGGTGGGTGATTTCATATTGGTGAACAAATTCACCTACGGGATCCGGCTGCCGATCGTCAACGTCAAGCTCGCCGACGTCAATCCGCCGCAACGCGGGGACGTCATGGTGTTCCGTTACCCGGAGAACCCGGCGCTCGATTACATCAAGCGAGTGGTGGGGCTGCCGGGCGATCGTGTCGCCTACCGCAACAAGCGGCTGTGGATCAACGAGCAAGAAGTCAAGGTCAAGGCGGACGGCGATTATCATTACCTGGAGTCCGGGCTTAACTTCGTCGCTGCGCAACGCATGACCGAGACGCTGGGCGAACACCGGCACGCCGTGCTGCTGCAATCGGACATTCCCAGCGTGCACCTGTCGGGCGTGCGGCTCTTTCCCTTCCGCGAAAATTGCGCCTACAATGACGCGGGCTTTACTTGCACCGTGCCGCCGGGCCACTATTTCCTGATGGGGGACAACCGCGACAGCAGCAGCGACAGCCGCTATTGGGGGTTCGTGCCCGAGGCCCATATCGTCGGCAAGGCGTTCCTGATCTGGTGGAATTTCGACGATTTCAAGAGGATCGGGCAGCTCATCAACTGAGAAGGGTAGATCATGCGCAGACAGAAAGGCATCACCTTGTCGGGCTTCCTGCTGTGGTCGGTCGTCCTGGTATTCGTTGCGCTGCTTGCCTTCAAGATCGGCCCACCCTACGTCGAATACGTGTCCATCCAGGCCAATCTCAAGGCCGTCGCCAACGATCCTGAAGGGCGCTCCGGCGTGCGCCGGGTCGTCGAGGACCTGTTCGACCGCCGCTCCGCGATCGAGAACATCAGTGTGGTCAAGGCCAGGGACATCCTGATCGCGAGGGACGGCGACCAGGTCGTGTTGAGCTTCGAGTACACGGTATGCGTGCCGATCGTCCTGAACATCCGGGCCTGCATGGATTACAACCCGACTTCCGGCAGATAGGACCGGCATGCGGCAACTGGCCGTCTGATGGGACCCGGGGACTTCGATCTCAGCATCGGTCATCGTTTCTCCGATCCCGAACTGCTGCGTCGAGCGCTGACCCACCGCAGCTACGGCGCGTCCCACAACGAGCGCCTCGAGTATCTCGGCGACAGCGTGGTCAACTGCGTGGTGGCGCTCGAGCTCTATCACAAGTTTCCCAGCCTCCCGGAGGGCGAGCTGTCACGGCTGCGCGCCAACCTGGTCAACCAGCAATCGCTCGCCGCCATCGGGCAACAATTCGACCTCGGCGCCCGGTTGCGGCTGGGCGAGGGCGAGTTGAAGAGCGGCGGGGCGCGGCGCCCGTCCATACTCGCCGACGCGGTCGAAGCGGTGATCGGCGCCGCTTTTCTCGATGGCGGCTTCACAGCGGCGCGGGAGGTCGT
>Ga0214473_10007012_pt1 | contig 13407 bp, 11 predicted proteins | sample RVTome_7_FD_203509 | JGI IMG/M metagenome (GOLD analysis project Ga0214473, IMG submission 203509) | Soil microbial communities from uranium-contaminated site in the Upper Colorado River Basin, Wyoming, United States - RVT98D197 | ecosystem: Environmental > Terrestrial > Soil > Contaminated >...
CTCGAGAATCACGGCTACGTGGTATACTGGTGGCGGGATTCGAAATGAGCACGGTGAAGAAATAGCTCCGCTCTGAATTGCAAGGGTAATCCTACACCCTCGAGGCTGCTGTTCGCGCAGAAGCTGCTAGCCTGGGGACGAACATCCCTTTTTTCGCTCCCTTCGAGGTAATCTCGGGCGGTGATCGCCCACGTCCTCGTCGTCGGCCTGCTCCTCAGGCTTCCGGTGAAATCCGAAGAAGCTCCCTCCCTCGAGATGGGCCGCGTCACCGGGCCCATCCGGGTCGACGGGGTGCTCGACGAGCCCGACTGGCAGTCGGCGCCCCGCATTTCCGAGCTCGTAATGATCGAGCCCGTCGAGGGGGGAAAGCCCACCGGCCGCACGATCGTCCGCGTTCTCGCGGAGCCTTCCGCCATCGTCTTCGGCTTCGTCTGCGAAGACCCCGACCCCGCGGGCATCGTGTCCTTCACCAAGGAGAGAGACGGGGACCTCGACGAGGAAGACCACGTCAAGATCGTCCTCGACTACGCCAACCGCCTGCGCCAAACCTACCGGCCGGAGGTGGAAACCGACCCGCCCGGAACGGAGGGGCAAGCCGTCGAGGCGACTCCTAAAAGAACTCTGAGCAAACTGTGGAGGGATCTCATCTACCGCATCTTCGAGGTGGACCCTCTGACCTGCTCTCGCTGCGGGGCAAGGATGAAAATTCTCGCTTTCATCATCGACCCCAAAGTCATCCGCCAGATCCTCGACCACCTCGACAACAGGGCTCGCCCGCGAGCTCCACCGGACTTGAGTCGAAAACCATAGAGACCCCGGACCACTCACACCGACGCTAGATCTTTACCTCTCGCCCGGCGCCCCCGCGTTCCATCACCCCTTTTTAGGGCTCCGCTCCGCTCGGCCCGTTTCCGCACACCTCGACCTCTTCCAGCCTTCGTCCTCGAGCTCGATCTCCGGCCCGTTTTCCGCACCGCCTCGGTTACAATTCCCTATCAGTTCTTGAACTCGATCCAGAAGATGCGGCGCGTCCCCTTCGTCGGATCGACGGCTGCCGTCGAGTGCGGGCCCAATCCGGCTTTCACGTAGGCCGAGACATGGGGGACCTCCGCGCCGCCGTATCTCGTGCCGGCCCGGCCGATCGTGACGGCGCCTTTCGAATCGATGCTCATCAAGTCGCCATCGTCCTGAACGTAGATCGCGATGATATCCCGGATATGCTTGTGCAACCGATGCTCGCTGGTGAGCGTCTCGTCCCAAACGATAATGCGTTCGTTTTCGAACACCTTCTTTGCGAAGGGACTGGGAAAGAGAGGAGGCCACTTCGTCTGCCCGCTCTGGAGCTTCGCGATTTCTGCTTTGGCGGACGGTGGTATCTCTGACGGTGGGACTACCTCCGCCGCCGGTGCCTGGGCCGTGGGCGCCTGTCCCGCACGCGCCCAGAACGCCATGGTTACGAGAAAGATAACCAGGAATCCAGCACGCTTCACGTTTCACCTCCACCTTCGGTCGGGACCTCCTATCCGTACCTCGTCAATCGTGACAAGAAACGGAGCGGACCTTCGGTCCGGAAACCTCGATTACTCCGCGACCCACTTGTCGAAGTGCGAGGCATAGGTGTGGGCCAGATAGAGGGTATTCTCATCCGGGCATGCAATCTGGTGGACAGAGTCGATGTTACCGAGCATGCGGCCCCGGCGGCCGAAGGCGCCCAGGATCTTGCCAGTGAGATCCATCTTGTAGACCCGGCCCACGCTGCCGACGAACATCACCTGTTCGGGTCCATTGGTGAGGCAGAGCGTCCAGGGCGCTGTCGGAAGGTCCCAAACAGCCTTCAGATCACCCGCGGTATCGAAGACCTGGATGCGGCTATTGCCCCGGTCGGCGACATAGACGATGTCGTTGTTGTCGATCACTAGACCGTGAGGCGTGTTGAAGTCGCCCGGCCGGTTACCCCGCTCACCCCAGGACATGACGAAGTTCCCGTCCTTGTCGAACTTGGCAATGCGCGAATTGCCGTATCCGTCCGCGACGAAACTGCTGCCATCCTTGCTCCAGGCGATATCGGTCGGCTGATACAAGGCGGTCACGGCTCGCGCACCGTGCTCGTACACGTGCGTCAGCCAGGTCCAGGGCTCTGGATTCGTTCCCAGCGTTCCAACGGTACGGCGTTCGGAGTCGAAGCGGTAGACGACGTTGTCACCGGCATTCACGTACCAGAGATCGCCTTGAGCATCGAAGCGCACGGTATGGGCGCCATGGAACATCGTCGAGCCCTCGCCCCAGTAACGCAGAAAGGTGCCGTCCGGGTTGAACTCGATCACGGGGCGATAGCCGCGATTGAGCGTAACGATATTGCCCTCGGGCCCGACCGCTATGCCGGTCGTGCGGCCGATGACCGAGCCCGGAGGATACTTGAAAAAGTCCTGCTCGAGGCGGTAATGCAGTTGGGGTATCGGCGCTTCGCCCCCGCTGCCGTCCTGCGAGAACATCGACGGGACCGTGCAAAGCGAAATCGCCACGGCACCGATCGCTGACGCCAGTAAACGTCTCCTTAATCTCATCTCTCCCTCCAGTTCGTCTTGTGTGCGGTTAACTCTCCAACCCAGGGGTAGCTGGGCGGTCAATACATAGCACATAGGCAATCGGCAACCAAGGAGCGCCACGGGTGTGGATACAACTGGAACAGGCCCCGTTGACTTTTCACGGTGTGCAGAATACTTTCACATTCTGAGGGCCGGCCATGTCACTCGCTTCGGGAACCAAGCTAGGTCCCTATGAAATCCTGGCACCTCTCGGTGCAGGTGGCATGGGAGAGGTCTACCGCGCCAGGGACACGAAGCTTGGCCGTGAAGTCGCCATCAAAGTCCTGCCCGAAGCCTTCGCCCAGAACGAGGAACGCCTAGCCCGCTTCGAGCGAGAGGCCCGGCTCCTCGCATCACTGAATCATTCCAACATCGCCCAGATCCATGGCCTAGAGGAAAGCGCCGGTATTCGTGCGCTGGTGCTGGAGTTGGTCGAAGGGCCGACGCTGGCTGATCGCATCGCTGACGGTCCGATCCCACTCGACGAAGCTCTGCCCGTCGCCCGGCAGATCGCCGAAGCCCTGGAAGCCGCACACGAAGCAGGTGTCATCCACCGCGATCTGAAACCAGCCAACGTAAAGGTTAGAGAAGACGGCGCGGTGAAAGTGCTGGATTTCGGTCTGGCGAAGGTACTCCAGCATGAGCCCGAAGGAGATCCGTCGGAGTCTCCGACGCTTACAGGAGCCGCCACCAAGATGGGCATGATCATGGGCACGGCGGCGTATATGTCTCCAGAGCAAGCCAAGGGCAAGCTGGTGGACCGACGCGCTGACATTTGGGCGTTCGCGGTGGTGCTCTACGAGATGTTGACTGGCATGAGGTTGTTCGCAGGCGACGGTGTGTCCGACACGCTCGCGCTCGTGCTGACGAAGGAGGTTGATTGGACGGCCCTGCCTAAGAACACGCCAGCGTCTCTCCGACACCTACTGCGACGCTGCTTGGAGCGAGATCCGAAGCAGCGGCTCCGAGACATTGGCGAGGCACGCATTGGAATCGACTTGATCCTCGGATCGCCTGCCGGTGAACCCGCGCTGGAGACATCGATCCCCACTCAAAGGGCTAATTGGCGACGGGCGGTAGCGATGGCGGGAGCTCTCGGCTTGGTCACCGGGCTGGCCCTCGCCGGAATTGTTTTTTTGGGCCGATCCAGTTCCGTGCCGTCGGCGGCACGCATTTCACGTTTCTCGATTGCGTTGCCGTTGGAGGCGACAAACACCACCATCTTCAACACCCACCCCAATTCGCTCTTGACGATCTCCCCCGATGGCTCGCACGTGGTACTCGTTGGCGGCCCATCCGAGTCGCTGTACAGCCGTGCGCTCGATGACCTCGAGCTGCGACGAATCCCGGGGACCGAGGGGGCGAGGAACCCTTTCTTTTCGCCGGACGGGGAATCCGTAGCTTTCTTTACCTGGACGGGGGAGCTGAAGACGGTCTCGATAGAAGCGGATAGCCAACCCCAGACACTGCTAAGAGGCATCTCGATGGGCGCCTGGGCGTTCGGCAGCTGGGGGGACAATGACAGGATCGTCTTTTCTACTAGTGGCTCGGGCCTCCTTATCGTCTCGGCGGGCAATAGCAGCGTACAAACCTTAACCGCGCCCACCGACGAGGCCCACAACACGCCGCAGCAGCTGCCCGGATCCGAGGCGGTGCTGTTTTATGCCCAGCGAGCAGAGACCACAACGATCAAGGTCCTAGGGCTCGACGAGAGCGAATCGATGCCGACCACGCTACTCGAGGACGCCAGCCACCCCCGTTACCTGGCTTCTGGGCACCTCCTCTTCGTGCGCGATGGCAGGCTGCTGGCTGTCGCTTTCGATCCGGTGGGGCTCGAGATTATCGGCTCCCCGGTCTCGATTCCCCTTGCCGTGACCTTCGATGCAGTCCGAGCCAACGATCCGGTGCCGCAGCTAGCCGTCTCACGCAACGGGACCCTCGTCTACGCTCTGGCCAAGGGAGAGCGGAGCCAGGAAAGCGAGTTGGTGTGGGTCGACCGCAACGGCAACATAGAAGTGATCGGCCAGGTCCCCTTGGGTCCCCCTTTTCTGCAACTCTCGAGCGATAACACACGACTGGCTTTGGAGTCCAGAGTGGGGCCAGAGGCTCATATCTCGATCTATGACATGGCCCGAGGCGTCATCGACACCCTGGTCACGAGGAAGAAGGAGCGGTACGTGGGCATGCCAGTTTGGTTGCCACCCGACGACAACGACATCATCTTCTCTCAGCCTGGCATCGTTGATGGCGTGATGGTCTCGAAGGGGGTGGACGGCAACGCATCCGAGGTGAAGTTGTTCGATGCCACCGGCGGTTGGCTGTATCCGTTCTCCTTCTCGAACGACGGGAAGCTCCTTGCCTACAATCTGTTCCGAAGCGAGACCTCGGGCGACATCGAGGTGTTCGAGCTCGGTGAGAACCAGGGTGAGGGACGAGTCAGATCTTTCCTTGCAACTCCCGCGGATGAGAACAGTCCGGCCTTCTCCCCCGACGGCCACTGGATCGCGTACGTCTCTAACGTGGACGGAACCTTCCAGGTCTACGTAAGCCGCTATCCATCCGGAGAGAACACCAGGCGAATCTCGCCCACTGGCGAAAACATTCGTGGACCGCTTTGGTCGCGGGACGGCAAGGAGGTCTTCTACCAGACCGAGCAGGGAAGGAAGCTCTGGGTGGTTCCCGTCGTGACAGAGCCCGAATTGGCCATCGGGGATGCGCAGATGCTCTTCGAAGGATCGTTCCTAGGTAGCGGCGACTCCGGGCACAGCTACGATGTGTCGCGCGACGGCCAGCGCTTCTTGATGGTGCGTGTCGACGAGCAAGACCGCCGAGTCTCAGAGCTAGTCGTTGTGCAGAACTGGTTCGAGGAGTTGAAACAGCGCGTGCCGGTGAACTGATGTCTTTGACTCTCGGCACCCGCCTCGGTTCCTACGAAATCGGCTGACTGCACCAGCGGGAACAATTGTAGTGCGGGTGTACAAGCCCAAACGGGAACGAAAGTTACTTCGAAAAAGTTGGTGGCGGGGGCAGGATTTGAACCTGCGACCTTTGGGTTATGAGCCCAACGAGCTACCTGACTGCTCCACCCCGCGTCACAGGAAGGAGACGTAGTGTAGCCGTCTCCTGGTGCTCTGTCAAGGACGGGCCGGATGGCGATGCGATGGGAAAGGGCTAGCTCACTTTGGGGTAGAGCTCCCGGGTGAGGCCCTGCAATTGCCTTAGTTCCTCTTCGCTCTCGGCGAGAAAAACGATCCCCACCTCGTAGCGCTTGTCCGCTCCTTGCTGGATCTCCTCGAGACGCACCACCCGTCCCTTGAGGGAATAGTTCCGCTCCGGCCGCCGGATATAGAGCTCGAGCTCCATCCCCACGCTCAAGGGGACGCGACTCTCCACCAGTGCCCCTCCCTGAGAGAGGTTCTTGGTCTGGCTGGTGAGCTCTCCGTTGCTTCCTCGCTCGGCGATCCGGAAGACGAGGGTCTTCTGTGCGTCGAAACGCGGGTAGTTCCTCTTCTCGTCGGCGTGGAGCGTGATGCGATTCTTTCCGTCGCGTTTGGACCGGTAGAGGGCCTGGTCGGCCATGGTCAGCAGCTCTTCTTCCGACTCGGTGTCGATGGGGTAGATGGCCACCCCGCCGCTCAGGCTCAGGTCGAGCTTGTAATTGCGGATGGGCTTGTAGCGGAACAACTGCTCGACGTCGCTCCGGATCCGTTCGGAGACGATGAAGGCTCCCGCTCGTTCCGTTTCCGGGAGGATGAGCGCGAACTCCTCGCCGCCGTAGCGGCAGGGCACATCGATCTCCCGCAGGCTCTGCCGAATGATATCCGAGCAGGCCGTCAAGGCCGCGTCGCCGACCTGATGACCGTGTTGGTCGTTCACTTCCTTGAAGTTGTCCAGATCCAGGAGAACCAGCGAGAAAGTGAGTCCGTAGCGTGCGGCGCGCTTGGCTTCCCGCCTCACGCTGGAGTCGAAGAACGGGCGGTTGTAGAGGCCGGTCAGGCCGTCGGTCACGGCGTTTCGCTCGGTGGCGAGGAAAGTCCCAATCTCGATGAGCTTGGGGTTGCGGAGCTCGGCGTGAACGTTGAAGAAATAGTCGAGAGCAGTGACCTGAAGCCCGGCGTCCCTGCCCAGCCGACTTGAGAGCTCTGTCTGATGAGCCTCGATGCTCTGCCAGTGCCGACGGGCCTCGTTCTCCTCGAACTCCAGATGGGTCAGCAGACGAATGACGGATGAGTAGGGTTCTTTGTCTTCTTTGATGAGTTGCTGAAAGCAAGAGTTCCAATCATCGGATGAGTCGTTTTGTTCAATGAGTCGGATCAGGTTCTGCCAGAAATCCCCTCGATCCTGCAGCATTTCCATACGCGCGCCTCCAATGTACAAGAGGCCGGCAGTTCTTGGGGGTTGGGGTCCCTGATGAAGCATCGCCTCTCGGCGAGCCGGCGCAACGGTTGGTGATTGATAGTAGCAGAGAAGGCTACCTGGTATCAACCCGATAGCGCCGGTTTTTCGGTTGGAAGGCGCTCTACTGAGGGGGAAGCAGGATCTCCAGAAGACTTACCTGGAACAGCTTTTTTCGGCGTTTCGGTTGCAGATAGGCCACCACCGGTATCAGCGCCGCCACATGGTAGATGCCCAGAACCATGAAAAGCGGTGTCGAGCTCATCCCCGGGGTGCCCTTCAGGTACAGTAGGAAAGCCCCCGCATAAGTAGCGAGGGTCAGGTAGCCGTAGACTAGCCCCCACAGTCTCCCCAGCCAGGTGAGCTGCCAGATCAGATAGGCGACCGCCAAATAGATCGCCGCGTGCGTGGCGAGGTGCCAGATCGAGTGCTCGGAAAGGGGATTCCAGATCAGGGGCGCGCCCCACTCGCGGTACTTCTGGATGGCCTCCATGAACCCGGACACCACGAAATAGAACGAGGCTAGATAGACACCCAGGGGTCTCTCGACGGTCTTCTGGGAGAGCATGTTTTTGCTTCCAAACATTATATAATGAGGGGACCGAAGACAGTAACGGGCAGACAAGGTACTCCCCAAGCACAAGGAGGTCCACCTCGCTCGCGCTTCCCTTGAGTCTGGGTTTGCTCCTGGCGGCACCGGTCAAGACGCTGGTGGCGCCCTTCGACAACCTGTCCCCGCAAGGAACGAACGGCTGGGTCGGTGTGGCGATCGCGGAATCGTTGACGTCTCACCTTCGTTTGGCGGGACAGGACGTCGTCCCTTCCGAAGAACGCCTTCGGGGTTTGCGGCAGCGAGGTCTCGAGCCCGGCACGCCGCCCACCTTGGCGATGCTCATGGCGGTCGGTGAAGAGCTCGGAGCTAATCGAGTCGTCCTGGGGAGCTTCCGTAGTGAGGGCGAACGGCTCGAGGTTACCCTTCAGATCGTGGACATCCCGACGGGTGACAAGATCGGTGTCATCGACGACCACGGACGGCTCGAGGAGCTCTCTGGTATCGAGAACCAGTTAGCCAAGAACGTCCTTCGCTTGGAAGGGCGGCAGGTTCCCGAAGGATTCTCGCTGGCTGCCGATCGCCAAGCCGGGCCACCCCTCAAGGCTCAGGAAAGCTTCATTAAAGCGAAGCTGAGCGAGTCGTCGGCCGATCGCCGAGGGCTCCTGGAGAGTGCCCTCGAGGTTTATCCGGGTTTCGCCGACGCCGCGCTCCTTCTCGGGCAGGTCCTTCTCGAAGAAGGGGAGGTGGAGCGAGCCATCGAGATGCTGCGCACCATCTCGCCGGAAGATCCCGCTTACCGTGAGACCTATTTCACGCTCGGGATCGCGTACTTGGAGGTAAATCAAACCGCGCTGGCTACCGAGATCTTCAGTCGCCTGTCCGAACAGGAGAAGGCGGCTTGCTTCCTGAACAACCTGGGCGTTGTCTTGCTTCGGCGCGGCGAGCTAGAGAGCGCGGTCATCGCTTTTCGCGAAGCGGTCGCGCTCGAGCCGTCGGCGGTTTACGTTTTCAACCTGGGCTGGGCCGCTTGGCGGGCCGACAGACCTGATGAGGCGCGCCCTTGGCTCACCGAGGCGACGCGACTCGATCCGGAAGACGCCGAGGCGCATCTCCTTCTTTCCGCTTTAGCTTCCGCGGAGGGAGAGTCGGAGACCGAAGCAAGCAGAGAGCGAGAAACGGCGCTCTCCCTTTCTCCCCAACTGGCCGACCTGGACCTCGCTGCGATCGACGGCCTGGAGCGCATCGTGGATCGGCTACCGGCGGCTGTCGCCAACTACCGTTTCCCGGCATCGGCCATGCCGGTTGAGCCGCCCGAGATGACCATCCCCGAGATCGCTCCAACTCAGCCGATCCCCTCCGAGGTCGTCCGAGAGGACGAGGAAGTTGACCCCGGCAATCCCGAAGAGCAGCTCGGGAAAGCGCGTGCACTCAGGGCATCCAACGATCTCGCCGGGGCGGCCCGGGAGCTCGAACGCGCCATCTATCTCGATCCTTATTCCGTCGAGATCCGTACCGAGTTGGCAGCGGTCTTCCAAGAGATGGGGGAGCTCGGCAAGGCGGCTCGGGAGCTTCAAGTCGTGTTGTGGAACCGCGAGGACGGTCCGACCCTTCTTCTTCTGGCCGAGCTCTATGAAGCGATGGGCGAGCTCGACAAGGCGCTGGCCCATGCGGAGAGAGCCGTCGAGCTGGACGGCGAGAACGAGGGCGCGCGTCAGCTCCTTGATCGACTGTCAGCTGGCCCGCCATAGGCCGGCCGGTGAACGGCTTGCCGATCCTCGGAAGCCTTGAGTAGTATGGCCACATGAGTCGATTTCTCGGGTTGGCGCTGGCCTTGGTGGCGGCCATCGCACTGGCAGGCCCTTCGTCCCCTCCCTTACAAGAACCGGTACAAGTTCCGGACCCCTCTTCCGCCGACTCTCTCGATCGCAAGCTGCAGCTCATTCGCCAGCGGCACGCCGATGGCGCTGAAGGCCCGCAGCGATTTCAGGTAACCGAGGAGGAGGCGAACGCCTATTTGTTTTACCGGATGTCGGAGCACCTGCCAGCCGAGGTGACCGCGCCTTGGGTGCGCTTCGGCAAGGATGAGGTGCAGGGCGGCGCCATGCTCGACATGAAACTGCTCCAGGCTCACCTGAGTGATTCCGCGTTGACCAGATACCTCCAGGGCCAAGTGCCGGTGGAGATGCTGGCGCAGGTCCACGCCGAGGAAGGAGTGGGGCAGGTCGAGCTGCAGAGCGTTACTTTGGGTGGACTTCCCGTTCCCACCACACTGATCCAGAAGCTCTTGAGTGACTACTCCAAGAATCCGTCGTTCCCTGACGGTGTCCGTCTCGATGATACCTTCCCTTTGCCCTACGGCCTAGTGAGCGCACATTTCCGAACCGGCAGGCTCACCCTGCAGCAGGGCGGCTCGCAGGGGGATAAGCAGGCCCACCTTGGTTCGTCGGCTCAGTGAACGTGGTGGATGCTTGAGCTTTCCTCGAAGGTTCAGTACGTAAAGGGAGTCGGTCCGCGCAAGGCGGAAGCCTTGGCCGCGGTCGGTATCACCACCGTCTCCGACCTCCTCTTCTACCTCCCGTTTCGGTACGAGGACCGCAGCCGGGTGCGGCCAATCCGCGATCTGCGGGCCGGGGAAGAAGCCACCGTGCTGGCCAAAGTGCTGGGGATCCGGGTTAAGCGAACCCGTCGCCCGCGGTTCAAGGTGCTGGAGGCGGTGGTCGATGATGATACCGGCTCGATCACCGTCATCTGGTTCAACCAAGAGTTCCTCAAAGACATACTGCAGGTGGGCCGGCAGGTGCTTCTCCATGGCAAGGTAGACTACACGCCGCGTGGGCCAGGCCTCCAGCTCAAGAATCCTCACTATGAATTGGTGGAGAACGGCGATTTTGAGCCCACCCACACCGGCCGCGTGGTGCCGGTCTACGAGCGTGTCGGACCCATTAGCCCCCGCATGCTCCGGCGCATCTCTCATTCTCTGATGGAAGGTCTGCCGCCGGAGCTCCCCGCGGTCCTACCGGAGACGCTGCAAAGACGCTACGGTTTCCCTTCGCTTCGCGAGGCACTGGAACGAGCTCACTTTCCCGAGCAAGGCGCATCGCTCGGGCTCTACAACGAGTTCCGCTCACCCGCTCAGCAGCGTCTCATTTTCGAAGAGCTCTTCTCGTTCTCCCTGGGGCTGGCCCTAAGGCGGCAGGCCGCGGCCGGGCTGGCCAAGCCGCGGACTTTTGAGGTGGACGACCGCATCCGGGAGAAGGTTCGCCGGATTCTCCCGTTTCGCCTGACCGAGGCACAGAAAAGAGTGTCGAAGACTCTGGCCGATGAGCTTGCCTCCCCCCGGCCGATGCAGCGCCTGTTGCAGGGTGACGTGGGGTCCGGTAAGACCATCGTGGCCGTCATGGCCTCGATCATCGTGATCGAGAACGGAGCGCAGGTCGCGCTCATGGTGCCCACCGAGGTCTTGGCCGAGCAGCATTTCGGAAACGTGCGCCGGATCCTGAGTCCGGCCGGCTATCGGGTGGCACTCCTCACCTCTGCTCGCAATCGAAGCGAGAGAGACGACCTTCTGGCCTCCATTTCCAAGGGCGAAGTGAACCTGGTGGTCGGCACCCATGCGCTGATCCAGCAGGAGGTGCGGTTTAAGGAGCTGGGTCTGGCCATCATCGATGAGCAGCATCGCTTCGGTGTGCTGCAGCGAGCCGAGCTGCGGGCCAAGGGCTACGCGCCCGACCTGCTGGTCATGACCGCCACGCCGATACCCCGCTCCCTGGCCATGGCGCTCTATGGAGATCTCGACCATTCGTTGTTGGATGAGATGCCCCCCGGTCGGCTGCCGGTTAAGACATTATTAATGAGAATCGAGCAGCGGGAGGAGCTCCGGCGCTTGATGGAAGAGCATGTGGTCGCCGGCCACCAGGTCTACGTGATCTGTCCGGTGGTAGAAGAATCGGAGCGCATGGATCTCAAGGCGGCCGTGGAGACCCACCGGTTTCTTGCCGAAGGTCCGTTCTCCCATCGGCGAGTCGCTCTCGTGCATGGACGGCTGGGCTCTGCGGAGCGAGAGAAGGTCATGTCCGCCTTCGCTGCCGGGGAGGTCGATATCCTGGTAGCCACCACGGTGGTGGAGGTGGGCGTCGATGTTAAAAACGCCACGCTGATGGTGGTCGAGCAGGCGGAGCGCTTCGGCCTCTCTCAGCTGCACCAGCTCCGCGGCCGGGTGGGAAGAGGCAAATCGCCATCCGCGGCCGTTCTCGTCTATCTCCCCCCTTTGACTCCGGAGGCGGAACGTCGCCTCGCCGCCATGGCCGAGACCAACGACGGCTTTGAGATCGCCGAGCGCGATCTGGATATCCGCGGTCCGGGGGACTATTTCGGGACGCGTCAGTGGGGAGAACCTTTGTTTCGTGTCGCCAACGTCCTGCGTGACCGAGAGCTCTTCGATCTCGCTCGACGGGAGGCCGGGGAGCTTCTGTCCTCGCCGGCGACGGTGGAACAGGATCGCATCATCAACCGTGTCATCCAGACCTGGGGCCAGCGGTTTGGGCTGGCCACGGCGGGATAGTGCCGACATGAGAATCGCGAGGGGCCGCTCAAGATGAGAATCGGGGGGGGAAAGTTCCGGGGAAGGCAGGTAGAGACTCCCCGTGGAAGAAAGACCCGACCCAGCGGCGGGAGGCTCAAGAAATCGCTCTTCGACATCCTCGCCCCGGTACTGCCGGGCTCTCGTGTTCTCGATCTCTTTGCCGGTGCGGGAGGGCTCGGCCTGGAGGCTCTTTCCCGGGGGGCATCTCACGTCACCTTCGTGGAGCGAGACCGCGGGGCCGCCGACACCATTCGCAAGAACCTGGAGCGGCTCGGTCTCTCCGGGAAGGCGGAGGTACTGGGGCGAGAAGCCCGATCGGCCATTGGCCTTCTGGCCGAGCGACGGGAGACGTTCGACATCATCCTGCTGGACCCTCCTTATCGATCCGATCTGCACGCGTCTCTTCTTCAACGGATCGGAGCCGCCTCCGTGGTAAAGCTCGAAGGCGTGGTCATCCTGGAGCATCATCACAAGACATCGCTGGCCGACTCTTATGCGGGTCTCACCAAGGTGCGAGAGGTGCGGGCCGGAGAAAGCTCTCTGTCCTTCTATCGATTCCCATCGTCTGTCTGAGCCAGCGGGTTCCGCTCATTATTTGTCGGGCCTCGGACGCTATGCTAGACTTCGCCGAGTTTCCTTGAATGGCCATTCGCACCGCGATCTATCCTGGCACTTTCGATCCGCTCACCCTGGGGCATGTGGACATCATTGCCCGGGGGAGCGCGCTCTTCGATAAGATTGTCGTGGCGGTGCTGCGCAACGTGGAGAAATCTCCGCTCTTTTCGGTCGAGGATCGGATCGAAATGATCCAGGAGGCTTTCGCCGATAGCAAGAACGTCGAGACCGATGCCTTCAGCGGATTGCTGGTCGACTACGCGAAGGCCAAGAAGGCGACCGCCATCGTGCGGGGCATCCGCGCCATTTCCGATTTCGAGTACGAGTTCCAAATGGCCCTCATGAACCGGCGTCTCGCACCTTCCATCGAAACGGTCTTCATGATGCCCGCGGAAGAATATTCCTACGTGAGCTCGCGTCTGGTGAAAGAAGTCGCCGAGCTCGGCGGCTCGGTGAAAGGGTTGGTGCCCGCCGGTGTAGAGCGGCGTCTTCAGCAGAAATTAGGGAAGGCCCCATGAGCTCTCCGGCCGATTCTCGGACCACCGGGAAGGCCGGACCGGGCCTAGCTCACCGGCTCTCTCGGCTATCGTCGTCGCCCACCATGGCGGTGATGGCGGAAGCGACCCGCCTCCGTTCCCAGGGAGCGAAGGTCGTGGACTTCGGCGCGGGAGAGCCCG
>Ga0214473_10007013_pt1 | contig 13405 bp, 10 predicted proteins | sample RVTome_7_FD_203509 | JGI IMG/M metagenome (GOLD analysis project Ga0214473, IMG submission 203509) | Soil microbial communities from uranium-contaminated site in the Upper Colorado River Basin, Wyoming, United States - RVT98D197 | ecosystem: Environmental > Terrestrial > Soil > Contaminated >...
GAGCGGACGCCGGACACGGGGTTCAAGCCCGCGGTGCTCGAGTGGCTGGGCTCCACCTACCGGCCGGACGCTACCCTGGCGGACGCCTTCGCCCTCGCGTTGAATGCCTTGCTTGGTCCGCGGGGCCTGGCCGTGTTTGCGGCCCACGCCCCCACCGCCAAGCGGGCTATGGCGCCGTGGCTCTTGAAAGGGCTCTCGGCGATGCTGCCGGACGGGTACACGCCCGTTCTGGTCGAGGGTGCCGCGGGGCGGGACCGTCTGCGGGCGGACGGCGACGGCTTCGTCACGCGCCGGAGCGGGCAGCGCTTCTCGCGCAGCGAGCTGGAGCGTCTCGCCACCGAGCATCCCGAGCAACTGTCGCCCAACGTGCTGCTGCGCCCGGCGGTGGAGGCCGCGCTGTTTCCCACGGTGGCGTACGCGGCCGGCCCGGGGGAGCTGGGCTACCTGCCCGATGCGGGGGCGTTATACGCGGTGCTCGGTGACGGCGTCGAGCCGCAGGCGGCCGTGGCGCGGTGGTCCGGCGTGCTGGTTGAGCAGCGGGTGGAGAAGGTGCTGGAGCGCTACGGGCTCACCGTCGCATCGTTCGCCGACCCGCCCGGCGTGCTCGAGGCGCGTCTGGTGCGGGAATCACTCCCGCCCGAGATCGTGGCGCGGTTCGCGGAGCTCCGGGCGCAGGTCGATCAGGGGTACGGCCGATTGGCGGAGGCGGTGACCCCGATCGACCCGACCCTTGAGCGCACGGTACAGTCGGCTCGCAACAGCGCCCTGGCCGGGACCCACGACATCGAAAAGAAGCTCGTGACGGCGCTGCGGCGCGCGAATGAGACCCTGGGAAGCCAGATCGCGCGCGCACGCGCGGCGCTCTATCCCGGCGGGAAACCACAGGAGCGGGTGGTCACGCTCGCATCGTACCTGATCCGCTACGGTCCGCCGCTGATGGACGCGCTGGAGGCCGAGGTGGCGCGCTGGGCGGACGCTTCGTAGACTCCTGCTCTAGCCATGTGGGTCATCACGGTGTTGCTCGTCGGCGGCCTGCTCATTGCACTGACCGCGATCATCGTCGATTCGCCGATCGGGCGCTCGTTCGCGCGGCGCTTCGAGGGGCAGGGCGGGGGGGGCGGGGAGCCCGGTTCAGAAGTGAAACAGCTGCACGCTAAGGTGGAGATGCTCGAGAGCGAGGTGGCCGATCTCCAACGCTCGCTCGAGGGCATGCGCGACGAGGTCCAATTCGTCCAGCGGTTGCTGGAGAACCCCGCCCGGAAGAAGACTCCGAACCCGTGACGCGCCCGGCGGGCGGGGGCCGGCAGGTGGCGCGCGTCGCCGCCGGGATCTTGTTGACTCGCATCCTGGGGTATGTGCGCGAGCGGGTGTTCGCCCACTACTTCGGGAACGGCGCCGCCGCCGACGCGTTCCGGGCCGCCCTGCGCGTCCCCAACGTCATCCGCAACTTGCTCGGCGAAGGGACGCTGTCCGCGTCGTTCGTTCCCGTGTATGCGACGCTCAGCGGCCGCCCGGACGGGGCGGGGGCCCGGGCGTTGGCGGGCGCGGTGCTGGGGCTGTTGCTGCTCGGGGCGGGCGTCCTGGCGCTCCTCGGGATTGCGTTCGCGCCGGCGCTCGCGACCCTGGTGGCCCCGGGGTTCGACCCCGAAACGCGCCGCCTCACCATCACGCTGCTCCGCATCCTGTTTCCCATGTCCGGGCTGATGGTCATCTCCGCCTGGTGCCTCGGCGTCCTCAATACGCATGGCCGGTTCTTTCTGCCCTACGCGGCGCCCGCCCTGTGGAACGTCGCCGGCATCGCGGCCCTCGTCGCGGCCGCGACATGGCTGGTCGGGCCGGACCTGCCCCTCGCGGCGCGCTTCGACCGGCTTGCCCTGGCGCTCGCCTGGGGGACCGTGGCGGGCGCCCTGCTCCAAGTCGCGGTGCAGCTGCCGGCGTGCCGGCGGCTGCTCGCCGGGAGCGGCTGGCGCCTCGGGCTCCGGGCGGCGGGGCTGCGGGACGTGCTTGTCGCCTGGACCCCGCTGGTGATCGGCGCGGGGTTCGCGCAGATCTCGGGCGTCGTGGACACGATTCTCGGCTCGCTGATCGGGGAAGGGGGGGTGGCGAGCCTCGTGTACGCGCAGACCCTGCAGGTCCTGCCGATCAGCTTGTTCGGCGTGTCGGTCGCCGCGGTGGCGCTGCCGGACCTGGCGCGGGACGCGACCGGCACGCCGGCGAGCGACGTGTTGCGCGCACGCCTCGGCGCGGGATTCCGGCGGATCGCGTTCTTCGTCGTGCCGTCGGCCTTCGCGTTCGTCGGGCTCGGGAACGTACTCGTCGCCGCGCTGTTCCAGACCGGCCGTTTCGGCGCGAGCGATACGCGGCGCGTGGCCGGCGTGCTCGCGGCGTATGGGATCGGCCTGCTGGGCGCCGCGTCGATCAAGCTCTTCGCCTCGGGGTTCTACGCGCTCCGGGACACGCGGACGCCCGTCGCCGCGAACGTCGCGGCGGTGATCCTGTCCACCGGACTCGCCGTGCCGCTCATGCGCCCGCTCGGCGCCGCCGGAATCGCGCTGGCTGCTTCGATCGGCGCCACCCTCAACCTGATCGCCCAGTTCGTGCTACTGGATCGGCGCGTGGGCCCCGTCCTGGGGCCCCCCGACCGGCGGGCGCTGGTGCTGGTGGGCGTCGCGGGGCTCGCGGCGGCGGGCGTTGGTGGGGTGGCGGCGTCCCTGGCCGGCGGCCTCGCGCCCATTCCGCTCGCGGCCCTCGCCTGCGGCCTTTTCGGTCTGACGTACGGCGGGATCACGCTCGCCTTCAGCCACCCCGACGCAGTCCGGTTATGGACGTCCCTCCGAACATCACGCGTCAGCTAGCGACCCTGCCGGACCAGCCGGGCGTCTATCTGTGGAAGGACGCGGCGGGCAAGGTGCTGTACGTGGGCAAGGCGAGCAGTTTGCGGGCCCGCGTGCCGAGCTATTTCGGCCCCGATGCCCCGGACACACCGGAGCGGGTTGCCCTCCGGCGCCAGACCGCGGACCTCGAGACGATCATCGTGCCCAACGAAGCCCAGGCACTGCTGCTCGAGAACAACCTGATCAAGGAGCATCAACCCCGGTTCAATATCCGCCTGCGGGACGACAAGAGCTATCCGCAGATCGCCGTCACGCTGGCCGAGCCGTTCCCCCGCGTGCTCGTGGTCCGGCGGGTCGCGATCCCGGGAGCGCGGTTCTTCGGACCGTACACGGACGTCGGGACGTTGCGCCAGACTCTGCGGGTCATCCGGCGCATCTTCACCGTCCGGTCCTGTCATTGGGACCTGCCTCGGGAGGCGCCTGACCGGCCCTGCCTGGATTTTCACATCGAGCGTTGCCGGGCGCCGTGCGTCGGATATCAGTCGCAGCCGGAGTATCGGCGCATGATTGACGACGTCGTCCTGTTCCTCGAGGGCAAGACCGGGAGCGTCCGGAGTGGGCTGCGGGAGCGGATGCTCGAGGCCAGCGGGCGGCAGGACTACGAGCGCGCGGCGCAGCTGCGCGACGCGCTGGGGTGGCTCGATCAGCTCGAGGAGCCTCAGGCGATCGAGACCGTGGGGGGCGGCGACGCCGACGCGATCGGGCTCGCGCGCGACGGGGACGACGCCTGCGGCGTCGTGCTGCGCATACGGGACGGGCGGGTGGTGGCGCGGGAACACCGCTTTCTCGAGCAGGTCGCTCCCGAGCGCGAGGAGGCCGTGCTGACGGCCTTTCTGGTCCGCTGCTACCTGCCGCTCGACGGCCGGGCCCGCAAGGTGCTCCTGCCCGTCGAACCGGAGGATCTCGAGGCGCTGCGCGCCCTCGCACCCGCCGTGGATTGGTGGGCCCCGCAGCGGGGGACGAACGCCAAGCTCGTCCAGCTCGCCGACCAGAACGCCCGCCATCTGCTGGACAGCCTGATGATCGAGGCGTTCGACATCGAGGAGCGGGCCGCGGACCCCGTCTTCGCGCTGGGACGGGATTTGGGGCTCGCGACGGTGCCGCGCTCGCTCGCGTGCATCGACATCTCGACGAATCAGGGGCGGGATACGGTCGGCTCGCTCGTGTGGTTCGAGGCCGGGCGGCCCAAGAAGTCGGAGTACCGCCGGTTCCGGATCCGGGGCCTGGCCCAGCAGGACGACTACGCCGCGATTCACGAAGTCGTCTCCCGCTTCGTGAGCCGACGGGTGGCGGAAGAGAAGCCGCTGCCCGATCTGATGGTGATCGACGGCGGCAAAGGCCAGCTCGGAGCCGCGCTCGACGCGGCACGCGCGGGAGGCGCCGGGACCCTCCCGATCGTGAGCCTGGCCAAGCGGGAGGAGGAAGTGTTCCTGCCCGACCACGTGGAGCCGCTGCGCTTGTCGCGGCGCAGCCCGTCGCTCAAACTGCTGCAGCGGGCCCGCGACGAAGCACATCGGTTCGCGTTGAGCTACAGCCGGAAGCGGCGCACCGCCCGCACGCTCACGTCGGAGCTGCTGCAGGTCCCGGGCATCGGGCCGGGCCGGCGGCGCGCGCTCCTCGAGCGCTTCGGCTCGCTCGCCGGCGTACGTACTGCCACCGCCGCCGAGATCGCGGCGCTCCCGGGGTTCTCGCCCCGGCTGGCCGACCGCCTCCTCGAGCAGTTGCGGGGTCGCGGGTGAGCGCCGGGTGGACGCTGCTCTGCTCGGCCTGCCGCGGGCCGCGCGACGCCGAGGGGCTGCCGGGCGTCTGTGCGGCGTGCGGCGCGCCGTACGTCGTGCGATATACCGTGGCCCCCGCACCGGAGACCCGCTCGCTGCTGCGCGATCGACGGTGGACGATGTGGCGCTACAGGGAGTGGCTGCCCGTTCGCGAGGGCGAGACACCGGTGACGCTCGGCGAAGGGGGCACGCCGCTGCTCCGGCTGCGCCGGCTTGGGGAGCGGCATGGCTTCGCCGAGCTGTGGGTCAAGGACGAGGCCGCAAGCCCGACGGGGTCCTTCAAGGCTCGTGGGCTCTCCACGGCCGTGACCCGCGCCACGGCCGCCGGGGCTCGCGCGTTCGTGGTGCCCACCGCGGGGAACGCCGGCATCGCGCTCGCCGCCTACGCCGCGCGCGCCGGCGTGCGCGCGCGGGTGTACGCCCCGCGGACCACGCCTCCGGTCATCCTGTCCCAAGTCCGTGCCTTCGGCGGCGAGCTCGAGCTCGTGGACGGGCACATCGGCGACTGTGGGCGCGCGGCCCGGGCCCACGCGGCGGCGAGCGGGGCGGTGGACGTCTCTACGCTGCGGGAGCCCTACCGCATCGAGGGAAAGAAGACGCTCGGACTTGAGCTCGCGGAGCAGTTCGGGTGGGCGCTGCCCGACGCGATCGTGTATCCCACCGGTGGCGGCACCGGGCTCATCGGTGTGTGGAAAGCGTGCGGAGAGCTGGCCGCCGCCGGGTGGGTGCGGGGACGGCTGCCACGCTTGTACAGCGTTCAAGCGAGCGGCTGCGCACCGGTGGTGCAAGCCTTCCACGCGAACGCGGACCGGTGCGAGCCGTGGTCTGACCCCACGACGGTGGCGGCGGGATTGCGCGTCCCGAGCCCCTTCGGGGACCGGTTGATGCTTGCGGCCCTGCGCGAGAGCGGCGGCGGCGCGGTAGCCGTCACCGACGACGCACTCGCCGCATGCGGTCGCGCGCTCCAGGAGGGGGAGGGCGTGGATGCGTCACCCGAGGGCGGGGCGGCCCTGGCCGGGGCCATCGAGCTGCGGCGGACGGGGCGCCTGAAGGAGGGGGACCGGGTTGTGTTCTTCAATACGGCCGGTGGGTGGCTCTACAGAGTCTAACCCATTTATATTGCAGCACTTCCGCCCATGCGCATTGCCATCATCGATCCGGCTGCCGGCATCAGCGGCGACATGACCCTCGGGGCCCTGCTTTCCCTGGGGCTCCCGGACTCCTGGCTTGAGGAGCTGCCCCAACGCATGGGTTTCTCGGGGGTCGGGGTATCAATTCGGAACGTCTCCCGCTCAGGGGTCGGATCCCGCCAGGTCGAGTTCACGATCCCCGAACAGCCGCACGGCCGTCACGTGGGTGCGCTGGTGGGGATCGTGGAGGGTGCGCCGCTGTCGGATTGGGTGCGCGAGCGGGCCGTGCGGGCGTTTCGGCTGATTGGCGAGGCTGAAGGCCGCGTGCACGGCGTCCCCGCCGAGCAGGTGCACCTCCACGAAGTCGGGGCGGTGGACGCCGTGCTCGACATTGTGGGCGCGATTGAGGGATTCGAGCGCCTTGGGGTCGATGCGGTGTACAACTGGCCGGTGGCTCTGGGAAACGGGTGGGTCGAGGCGGCGCACGGCCGCTTGCCTGTACCGGCGCCCGCGACGTCGCTGCTGCTCGAGGGCGTGGAGATCGTGACGGGCGGGCCGGTCGAGGGGGAAGCGACGACGCCGACGGGCGCCGCCCTGGTCCGGGTGTTGTCGTCGGGCGCGCCGCCGGCCCGGTGGCGGATGGTCGCGAGTGGATGGGGCGCCGGCCAGCGGAACCCCGCCCACTATCCCAACGCGCTGCGCGTCGTGCTCGCGGAGGAGGCGTCCGAGGCCGGGCGGGTGGTGGTGCTCGCCACGGACGTCGACGACATGAATCCCGAATACGTCGAGCCGTTGCGGCAGGCGCTGCTCGAGGCCGGCGCGCTGGACGTCCAGACCTGGCCGGTGCAGATGAAGAAGGGGCGGCCCGGATTCCGTCTCGAGGCGATCACGCCGGAGGGACAGGCGGCCGCCGTCACGGCGGCGCTGTTTCGGCACAGCACCACGGCCGGGGTGCGTCGCTGGGCGGCGGAGCGGGCGACGCTCGCGCGGCGGCACGTTACGGTGCAATTGGCGCCCAGGGTGTCGGTTCGGGTCAAGGTGTTGGAGCAGGCGGACGGCGTTCGCGTGAAGCCGGAGTACGATGATGTGGTGGCCGCGGCGGCCGCGCTGGGGCGTCCAGCGATCGAGGTGGCCCGCGCCGTGCAGCGCGATGCTGAGGCGCTCCTCGCACGCAACAAGGAGTGACGATGAACGTCAGGTGGACGGTGGGGCTCGGTGTGGCGGTGTTCGCGGCGGCAGTGCCCGCGCACGCCCAAGGCGCGGAGTGGGTGCCGGCGCAGTGCGGGCTCAAACCGGGACATTTTCTCGTGAACAGCGGGGCGGTGTACCTCAAGTACGCGGTCGAGTCGCGGTTCGAGGACCAGCGCCAGAAGAAGCTCGAGGAGGCGCGGGCGGCGCTCACCCAGGCGCTCGCGAGCGCCGGGCAGCAGGACAACCCGGCGGCCTGGTATTACCTCGGGCGCTACTACCTGCTCACCAACGATCTGGCCGGGGCGGATACGGCGCTGTCGCGGGCCGCGCGGCTGCGCCCGGAATGCGCGGCTGACATCGCGACGTGGCGGCGGGGAGCCTGGGTCCCCGTGTACAACGCCGCCGTCGCGGCGTGGAAGGCCGGGAACATTGATTCGGCCGTCGCCGCCTTCCGCCAAGCCAACGTCGTGTACCGCGGCGAGCCACCAGGCATGCTCTACCTTGGCGTGCTCTACGCCAACGCAGGGCAGTCCGACTCGGCCATCAAGTACTTTCGGCTCGGTATCGATGCGGCGGGGGCCGATACGGCCTTCGCCACCCAGAAGAAACAGGCGGTGTTCAACCTCGCACGGGTGTACCATCGGATGGGGCGGTGGGACGAAGCGGCGCAGGCGTACCGCGAGTACCTCCGGGACCAGCCCAACGACGCCGAAGCGACGGCGGGGTTGGCCTCGATCTACGCGGCTGCGGGCCAGCCCGACTCCGCGGCGGTGCTCTACCGGAGTGTGCTGGCCCGCGCGGACTCCGTGCCACCCGCGGACCTGTTCAAGGCCGGGGTCCAGATTTACCGCAGCGTGCCGCCCGAGCCGGACACGGCGGCCACGCGTGAGCGCTGCGGCGCCAGAGGGCAGGCGCCGGCGGCCGCCCGGCGGTACGCTGCCTGCCGGGACTCCGTGGCAAGCGAGCACGAGAGGGCGCGCCGCGACGCCCACCGGCTCGCGGCGGCGGCGTTCGAGGCGGTGTTGGCGAGGAGTCCGCACTATCGGGACGCCTTGTACAACCTCGCCAACGTGTACTATGAGCTTGCGGACACGGGCCGCCTCCTGCCGGTAGCGCAGCGTCTCGTGGCCGTGGATCCGATGAACCGGGCGTCGTTGCGCCTGCTCGCCCAGGGATTCCAGTTTGCCGGGAAGGCCGACTCGGTCCTCCACGCCCTGCGTGTGGCCGAGGGGCTGCCCGCCGAGGTGTCGGTGACCGAACTGCGCCTGGAGGAGAGGGACGCCACCGTCGCGGGTGTGTTGACGAACTTCCATGACAAGCCGAGCCCGGCGCTCACGCTCGTGTTCGAGCTGCTGGACGACAAGGGCACTGTCGTTGCCACGAAGACGCTTGCGGTCCCGGCGATCGGGCCGCAGAACAGCCACCCGTTCAGCGTTGAAGGCCAGGGTTCTGGAATCGTAGCGTACCGCTACAGGCGCCAGGCCTAGTCGCTTGACGCAACGGAGGGGTGCGGCGACATTCCGCCGAACGCGGGCGTAATTCAGTGGTAGAATGCCAGCTTCCCAAGCTGGACGTCGCCGGTTCGAGTCCGGTCGCCCGCTCTTCGATGAGGCCGCGGTCCCGCCCGACCCGCGGCCTTCTCGTTTCGGCGTCCCGGGTTGGTGTTAGCGGCCGAACACGCTGCTCGCCGGAACCCGGCGCCGTCGCGAGTAAACTCGCGGCTCGGCCCTGCCCGTAAACGGGCGGCGCTCTCGGGGCTTCACCCGTAGGGCCGAGTCGCGGCCTCGGCGGCCCCTCACATCCTGCACCTCGAGTCCGACCTCCACTCGTCGTTGCCCGAGATCTCATACTCGGGCTCGTCCCCCTTCCAGCCCGCAATGCATTGGGCGGGATGGTGCACGCCCTGCCAGCGCAGGTACTGCCGTACAGCGTCGAGTTGCCGCGCACTCACGGAATGGATCGAGTAGCCCTTTGCCCAGCGCAGTGCGTTGCCCTCTGTCGAATGACGTTCCTTGCCGGCGATGGCGGCGCTCGCACCCTTCAGGCGTTGCATGAGCCGAGACAAGGCGGTTGTAGGGTGGATACGAGCGAGCACGTGCACACGAGTTCGTACGATCCCGATCTCGAGAAGCTGGGCGCGCTGCTCGTGCGCCACCTGGCGGAGGAACTTGCAGAGAAAACGGGCGAGTCGACCGAGCCGCGGCTTCAGCCGCGCCTGGGGATGACCCCGCTTTAGCGGGAGGCCGAGTCGCGGCTTGAGCCGCGCCCGCCAGGCTGGTCGCTGGCCCGTTGAAGGAGCGTACCTCGTAACGGGAGCTAGGGGCCGCGCTCTTCCGGCGGCGTGACGGTGCGGTACCCGGCAAACAGCGCGAGATCGTAAAGCGCTTTGAGTCCCGCGCCGATCACGAGGGGCGCTCCCAGGCCGTAGGTGCCAATCGCAAGCCCTGCGAGCGGCGGACCGAACGCCCACCCCACGTTGCGCACGACCCCCGTCACGCCGAACGCGTAGGCCCGCTCTCCAGGGAGCGTGACCGCGGCGACGTAGGACTGGCGCGCCGGGACGTCCATTTGGACGAGGGCCTCGCGCAACAGGAACAGCGCGATGGCGCCGCCGGGGGTGGGCATGAACGGGAGGGCGAGGAGCAGAAGACTCGACGGGAGGTGCGTGAACACCATTGTGCGTACGAGCCCGATGCGCCGCGCCAGGTGTTCAGCGGCTACGTACGACAGCGCGTTCAGCATACGGGCCGCGAAGAACACCGGGCCCAAGGCGCCGCCGTCCAGGCCGAACCGGCGGAAGAACCAGTAGGAGAGCACGGAGCCGGCGATGAGTCCGCCCCCCAGACTGTCGAGCGCGAACAACGCCGCGAGACCCTTGAGGCGCCGCCGGGAGGCGGGGGCGAGGCTGACGGGAGCCTGCTGCCGAGATCGGCCGGTGGGAACGCGCAGGTAGAGCGCGGCCGCGACGAGTGACACGGCGCCGGCCGCCCTGAGCACCCACCGGTCTGCCGCGAGCGGCGTGAGCGCCAGCGCGGCGATGAGCGCTGCCGGGGCGGCGGCGGCGAGCGAGCCGAGCGCCCCAAGCAGGTCCTGTACGATCGTGTAACGCGTGAAGAGGCGCGTCCGCGCCGCGTCCCCACCCCAATCGGCCAGCAGGGTCTGGTCCACCGCCTGCGCCACGCCCCGGTCTCGGCCCATGGAGTTGACCATGCCCAGCAGGGCCGCCCCGCCAAGCAGCGCAGGGTGGCCGGTCGCAGCCATGACGCCTAGCCCAGCCGCCGACAGCAGGCTCGCCGCCACGAGGACCGGGCGAGTGCCCATCCGGTCCCCTCGAGCCGCCAGGAGGGCGGTGCCGCACGCGTTGCCCGTGAGCCCGAGGCCGAGCACCAGACCAACAGTCTCAGGCGGAAGGTCGAGGCGTGCGAGGTAGAGGCCCAGCAGAACGCCCGTAAGGCCGGTGACAGTGGAGCGCGCGCCGGCCGCGGCGAAGACCAGACCCACCCGGCTCACGGGGAAGACCTCATCGCGCGTCAAGTAAACCCGTCGATCTGCCTTCGACAAGCGCCGGGCGAGCGCCCTGGCGGTCGCTAGACTGGCGCGGGCGACGGTGCCGACACATATTTAGGCGCTTTTGGAAGTCTCAGCCACAATTGAGGTTGGGGCTGCTGGTCTCACAAACTCCTTTAAGCATCGATGGGTCGTGTGATTCGTGTGCAGGCGGTGGCCCCTGAGTCCCTCGGCGCAGAGCTGGGCCTGGTTCCGGGAACGGAATTGCTGGCGGTGGACGGGCGCAAGCTCGAAGACTTCCTCGACTGGGAGTTTCTCACGGCCGAGGACCAGTTTGTGCTGCGTGCCCGGCTGCCGTCCGGAGACGAGGTCGAGTACGACGTCGAGCGCCCGGAGGGCCTGGCGCTCGGCGTTGCGCTCGACCCACCGCGGATCCGCCGCTGCGCCAACCACTGCGACTTCTGTTTCGTGGATGGCAACCCGACCGGGCTCCGCCCGGCTCTCTATATTCGCGACGACGACTACCGTCTGTCGTTCCGCTACGGCAATTTCGCCACCCTCACGAACCTGAAGCCCTGGGACGTGCGCCGCATCGTCGAGTACCGGCTGTCGCCGCTGTACGCGTCGGTGCACGCGACGGATCCCGTGGTGCGGCGCTGGCTGCTGCGCAATCCCGAGGCGCCCGACATCGTCTCCCAGCTCCGGATGTTCGGCGATCAGGGCATCCGGTTCCACACGCAGGTCGTGCTGGTGCCGGAGGTCAACGACGGTCCGCAGCTCATGCGGACGCTTGGGGATCTGTGGGCGCTCGGCGACACGGTCTTGTCGGTATCGGTCGTGCCGGTGGCGCTCACCGAATTCAGCAAGCATCAGCTCGTGCGCCAGCCGACCCGCGAGGAATGCCGGGCGGCGCTCGCCGCCGTGTCCGATGTAGCGACCCGGGCGGTGGCCGACCGCGGCCATCCCTGGTGCTTTGGGGCCGACGAGATGTACCTGCGCGCCGAGGAGCCCTTGCCGCCGGCCGAGTGGTACGGGGACTTCGAGCAGCGGGAGAACGGGGTCGGGGCCGTTCGGTATCTCCAGACTCAGATCGCCGCCGCCGTGGGCCGATTCCCGGACCTCGCCGGACGACGGGTGGGTGTGGTGACGGGCACCGCCATGGGGCCGCTGCTGCCGGACGTCGTGGCCGACCTGGAGCGGGTCACAGGCGCCCGCTTCGAGGTGCTGGCGCTCGACAACACGCTGTTCGGCCCCACCGTGACCACAGCCGGATTGCTGCCGGGGGCCGCGATTCGGGACGCGCTCCGCGGGCGACCCGATCTCGATCTCGCGCTGATCCCCGCCGAAGCGGTAAACGACGACTTGCGGTTCATGGACGATCTGGAGGCGCACGACCTGGCGGGGGCCGTCCCGATGCCGGTGCGGTTGTCGCACGACTTCGCGGATGCGTTGGAAGGTTGGAAGGTTGGAAAGTTGGAACGTGGGAGCCGAGGACCGGGACCTTCCGACCTTCCAACCTTCCCCCCCTCCGGGGGGGGGAGGGAAGGGTGACGGGCGCCCCCACGGTCGCCATCATCGGCCGCCCCAACGTCGGCAAGTCGACGCTGTTCAACCGCCTCATCGGGCGGCGGACGGCGATCGTGGACGACCGTCCGGGCGTGACGCGCGACCGGAATTTCGCGACGGCCGACTGGAACGGCCGGCGATTCTGGCTCGTGGATACGGGCGGTCTCGTGCTGGGGCCGACCGACTCGCTCAACCGGGCCGTCCGGGGGCAGGTCGAGCAGGCGGTCGCCCAGGGCGATGTCGTGCTGTTCCTCGTGGACGTCGAGGTGGGAGTGCAGCCGGCTGACCTCGAGATCGCGCAGTATCTGCGCTGCGCCGGCCGTCCCGTGCTGCTCGTGGCGAACAAGGCGGATCACCTGCCGGACGACACGCGATACCTCGCGTTCTACGAGCTCGGGCTCGGCGATCCGATCGCCATTTCCGCCGGCATCGGGAAGCGCACGGGTGATCTGCTCGACTCGATCGTCGAGCGCCTCCCCGCCGCCGCCGAGGAGGAGGCGACGCCCGCAATCCGGGTGGCCGTGGTGGGACGGCCGAATGTGGGCAAGTCGAGCCTGGTGAACCAGCTGCTGGGCGAGGATCGCCTTGTCGTGGCCCCCGAGCCCGGCACCACGCGGGACGCGATCGACACGCCGCTGATGTATGAGGGACAGCAGCTGGTGTTTATCGACACCGCCGGCCTGCGCAAGCGCAGCCGCGTGCAAGACGAGATCGAATTCTACGCCGGTCTGCGCACGGCCCGCGCGATCGAGCACGCGGACGTGTGCGTGCTGGTGGTGGACGCGACGGAGGGCATCCACGTGCAGGATCTGCGGATCGCCAACGACGCCTGGGCGCACGGTGCCGGCATCGTCATCGCGGTCAACAAATGGGACTTGATCGAGGACAAGGACACGAACACGGCAGCGCGCGGCGAGCGCGTGGTGCAGGAGCGCGCGCCCTTTCTCGAGTTCATCCCCTTCGTCTACACCTCGGCCGCGACGGGACAGCGGATGTCCCGCCTGCTGGACCTGATCCTGACGGTGGCGGCGGAGCGCGAGAAGCGCGTGCCGACCGCGGAGGTGAACCGGGTGCTCGAGGCGCTGATCGAGCGGCAGCAGCCGCCGCAGCCGGTAGGCGCATCCGTGCGGCTGTTCTACGCGTCGCAGATCGGCACGGCGCCACCGCGCTTCGCGATCGTGTCGAACCGCCCGGAAGAAATCACCGAAGCCTACTCGCGCTACCTCGTGCGGGGGTTCCGTGAGGCCTGGGCGTTCACCGGAGCGCCGGTCGACATCAAGTTCCGGCGCAAGCGGCAAAAGGCGGCGGTTGGGTGACCGGGGCGCTGTGGCTGCTCGCC
>Ga0214473_10007014_pt1 | contig 13404 bp, 16 predicted proteins | sample RVTome_7_FD_203509 | JGI IMG/M metagenome (GOLD analysis project Ga0214473, IMG submission 203509) | Soil microbial communities from uranium-contaminated site in the Upper Colorado River Basin, Wyoming, United States - RVT98D197 | ecosystem: Environmental > Terrestrial > Soil > Contaminated >...
TGCCATTTCCATGGTTTATCAGGATGTGCTTCAATTATATCCCATGTTATATTTGGATTCTTCGAAATACCAAACCAATCCCATGGTTTTTCAGGATTATTTCTGATAATATCCCAAGTTATAGTTGGATTTTCTGAAATGCTAAACCAATCCCATGGTTTATCCGGATTAGCTTGAATTATATCCCATGTAATATTTGGATTTTTTGAAACCCAAAACCATTTCCATGGTTTATTAGGATGTGCTTTAATTATATCCCATGTGATATCCTTATTATGTGAAATACTTTGCCAGTCCCATGCATATTCGTTTGGATATAGTTGTAATAATATGTATAAATGATTACAACATCCCTTAAATGGAGCCATTTAATATAATAATTATTTTAAATAATATCCATTTCATTTTTTTATATTATTTTTCTAACTTAATCAATATTTTAAAATATGTAATTATATATGATTATATAAAAATTATTATAATAATTTTATTGTTTAATATTTGTAAATATCAAAATTTTTGATATCAGTAATATTTAATATTATAATTCTAAAATTAGATGAATATAAATGAACCATATCTAATTGCAAAAATATTGGATTATTTAGATTTTCCGGAAGTTATGATATATTCAATGGTTGCTAAAAATGTAATTCCTGAAAATTATTCATGGCATAAACTATACAAAATTAATCACATTGATTTTCAAGTTTATAGAATATCGAAGTTACTTGTACCTAATTTATTGAAATATTCATTAAATATTATAGCAAGATATATAGAAATTCATGAATCTTCAAGACCAGAAATAAATAACTTAATGGGTAACCTATTATTAAGATGCCAAACTAATGAGATTGAATTTTTATTGAATCTAAAAGTTCTTAATATCAATAAAATTATAATAATTGATCAATATGGTAACAAAGTAAAACCATTATCATATACAATTGATCGCGGTTATGGAGCAATTACAAGATTAATAATAAATTATCAATCACAATATCCTGAATTAAATACTTAGAAATTCATTTTTAATTTAATCAATCTGTTTTTTTTATAAAATATTAATATTTTAATAAAAATATTAATATATGATTATGGCTTTGAAACAAAGCCAAATTTTTCATTTTTTATTTTTTTCATTTTTCATTTTTTATGTTTTTATTTTTATGTTTTTATTTTTATGTTTTTATTTTTTATGTTTTTATTTTTATGTTTTTATTTTTTATTTTTTATTTTATTTTTTTATTATTTTTATTTTTTTATTTTTTATTTTATTTAGTTTTTGGTCTCCCCAAGAGAACTAAAGCATTACCTTATACAATATAATAAATATATAGAACATTAATATTTTACAGCTAATATACAGAATTAGGATTGGATAAAGGTATTTTGTTAGTAAATTGTGGGGAGCATATATAACTAATTGTGCCGAAGGATACAGATTATTCTAATATATAGACTTATATAGAATTTATAGAATTAGGACTGCTTAAAAATTATTATCCAATATTATTAATACTGGACTTTAATCCTTGTCAACCGACCATTTCCCTTCTAGAACGAGAAACCGGTCTAACACACCTACATATTACTACGTAGGGGCCTCGCGTATGGCATTTCCACAGAACAAAAGGTTCTGTGAGTTTTTGTGATAAAATTCTTTGGATATTAGAATATTCTATCACAATTATCTCTTATAGAACAAACAATATGATTATATATAGGATATCTTTGGTTATCAGATTAACCCATAATCACAATATCTGTTGCTGACCACTAATAGAAATATAAGAAATAAGTGGTGATGGATATATATATATAAATAAAAACCGATCAATTTTTTTATTTATAATACAAAGTTAATTATATAAAATAATTAAAATATAAGTATTACTAATTTTAAATAATGATAATAATGGATAATAAATCAATAAACTGTTTTTACCTGGATAAAAAGTTTTGTTATTTTTTAATTTTTTATAAAGAATAATGGATAATTTTAATCTAATTATATACATATATAATAAACTCTGAATAAGATGTCATTGGGATTAGCTTGTGCGGGAAAATCCAAATCGACAGGAGGTCTTAATTTGCCTGAACTTAAAGCAGAATTAATTGCAATATATCCTAAAAATCGCGATCAGATTCTTGCCACTAAAAATCGTACGGAACTTCAAGATCTGTGCAGACAATTAATGGGAATGGGAGAAAAACCTTCCCCTCCAATTCGTTTACCTAGTGCTCCGACTTCCGTTCGTTCACTTCCCGAAAAAGAATCAGATGAAAAACAATATTTTACTGAAGATGCTCCAGAAATTTACCAAGATAGTAAAAGTATGCCTGCACGATATTGCAGATGTATTGCTCACACCGCCAAACAACAACCGGACTGGTGCCTTAAAGAAAAAGCATGGTATCAGAAGAGAGAAGGGAAAGGATGTTATAATCCTTATGCTGTCTGTACCAAGAGTATCAAACGGACAGGTAATGTTGAATGTTTTCCATACTATGATCTGGAAAGCTTACCAGAAGAAGAACAAATGGCTTTTATGTATCTTAAGAATAAGAATAATCTGAATGAATTATATCAGGAATACCAAAATGATCGTCAAAAATATGGATTATCAGTTCGACCACAATTGAATCTAAAACGGATACAGCCCGTTTTAACACAGTCACCTCCTAGATCACCTCCTAAATCACCTCCTAAATCACCTCCTAAAGCAGATTTTAGAGTTATTATCACAAAATCAGGGAAAGGGGTTTGGGTATGTGGATCAACCACACCCATTAAAGAATCTCTGAAAGCTCTTGGAGGTAAATGGAATATATCAAAAAAATGTTGGGTTTTTACAAAAAGTAAATTACCTGATATTCTTGAGTTGCTTGGATTACCAGAATCCATCGTTGAACAAGAAGAATAAATATATATATGTAATTTAGCGTTTTAATATTTTTTATGATCTGTTCCTGTATATTACTTGAAAAAATAAATTTATTCAATATAATTATATTTATTATATTGAAATTATTAAACTGTTGTGCGAACATTTATATGTAGTATAATAAATGAATGCAACTTATGTTAATTATTTTGATTGTTGATACATCTTTCTTAATTCTTCAAGTGTATATTGTTGTCCTTTATGTTGTTTACGAAATTCGATCCAGGGATTAACTTTTTGGGGACCAATTCTTCTTGTGGGATGTTTTCTGCAACAATACTTATCTTGACCTCTCATCTTATATTGAAGAGGTTTATCTTGAGGACATGGTGGTGGTTGAGGACAATAAGCTTGACTAAAACGTCCAGTTGGTTCATAATACACACCTGGAAGTGTTGGATCATGTTGTCCTCTAGCACCACTTTTTTGACCACACCCATATTTAGCTTTTAACATTTGTGCATTTTTAGCAATATCATCATATCCCCACTGTCTTGCCCTTACATATGCAGCAGTAATACCTCCACAATCTGGTTCACATGAACATGGAACATCCGAATCACGGCATGCTGGACAAATTGGAAAACCTTTTTTACTTGGGTTTAAGAAACAAGTTTTGCCTTTTGCATCACATTCATCATATAAACGATTACGTTCGTGTCCTTTCTTGGGAGCCCTATCATGCCATCCAGTTGTTGGTTGAGCTTGACGCCTTATTATATAAGCAGGTGATTCAGGGTCTTTTTCATAAATTTTTTTGCCATTTCGTACATAATATAAACCTCCTTTAGGTCCTTGTTTTAGTTGAACAGATGCCATAGTTATAGTTACTATTCTATAATATTAACTTATAATATTTTTGTGATTATCTTAAAATAATGATTGAACGAAAATAAAAAATTAATAGATAGACAAGCTTTCGCACAAGTACTACATACTACAAGATGAACGCTACTACTACTACTAAGAAGAACCCTACTACTTGCACTTTCTCTGCCAACCCCAAGTTGACAAAGGCATCTGCAGGTATTGTTATCAAGCAACTCAGTGAGTTTAAGCGCCAGTATCCATCGGTCACGTACATCAGGTACGAGGATGGGGGATTCTGGACTTACACTAAGTCGGAACACAACCGCGAGATTACCAATTTGATCCAGCAAGCTGAACTTGCCGCTATTGAAAAGATTAATCAAGTGTTTCGGGCCGAATTGAAGGAACATCGGTTGGGCAAGCCTTTCACTGGACTTCTGATCAAGAAGCTGCGTGAACTGAAGCTACCCGAAGGTGCCCGGCCGCCTCGTTTTGACAATGAGTCCAGGATCTGGTCCATCCAAGCCAACACCCAAGCTGCCTTGGATCAGCTGAAGGCGAACTTCGAAGAATTCGAAGCCCGGTGCCTGGATATCTTCGATCCACCCGTTGTGTACCAGATTGGTGTCAAACAGCTGCCGCGTCAAGGCCCGCGCTTTTCCAACATCGTGAACGCGAACCTGAAGTCAATCCAGCTTCCGGAGAACGCCAAGCCGATCTTTTTCGACCACTCAGCCCTTGAGTGGAAGTTCGCCTGCCAAACAGCCGATGACATGGATCTCCTGTTGGCTAGGTTCGATCGCTATATCGGTCAGGTGATTTACGATCTGGATCACCCAGAAGAGGTCGAAAAGCGCCGAGAAGAAGCTCGAAAGATCCCCCAAGTGATCCCAAGCCCAGTGGATTTTCCTTCGCTGCCAACAACTACTACCAATAGCATCGCCTAACATGATGCATCACTAACAAAAATAAATAAAACCCTTTGTTTATTCTAAATCACATTTAGAAACTACAGCTAAATCATTATAATTCATAAAATAATTATAATTTAATATTTTATAATTTAATATTTTATAATTTAGTAAGATATAATATAAACATATTTTTGTTTCAGTTTTTTATAAAATATAATGCTAATTAAAATATAAATAATCATACCAAAAATTGATTTATTTTTTAATTTCAATAAATCATAATTAGTTTATTAATAAATGGAATGCTCAATTTGTTTAGAATTAAAATTCGATGAAAACATATATCCATGCAGTCATTTTGTTTGCACAGATTGTTTTGAGATTAATCCAAATAGATTTCAGTGTCCTATTTGTAGACAAATATATCTAGACATTGATTTATGTTTAATTAAATTCAAAAAAGAAATTATTGTTGATTCTTGTAAAAAAACTTTATTAATTTTATCGAAAGATCGAAACGAACAATTAATTTTTGTTGATAAAATGAGAAAGTTTATTACAGATAATCAAGGAATTTTATTATCAAGAGTTACTAACAATTGGGAAATAAATGCTGAATTCAATAATTCAGCCAAATATAATATTAGTGTCCATTTTGTTAATGAAGAACATGATAATTATGAAATTGCGGCCTGGCAAATTTTGCCCACATGCCAAGTTTCAAAGGATTTTATCCTTAAAAAATATTATAATTCAAAAAAACGAAAACCAAAAGATTGGCCAACTGAATTATTACTTTTAATAGGATCATTTTGAAGATTAATAGTTTCTCCTATACAAAGTGTTTTATATATTTTCCTTGTATACTTACCAATACATAGCTAATTTTATTAAGCTTTGTAGATCAGATGTGTACTACGACAATGCTGTAAAAGAAAGTATGATTATTATCTTAATCAAAATGATTATCATAAAAAATGAATGAAATAAATTATAAATCATTAAGGCACGATACACTTAAATAGAAGACATGCAACAGCAAATTATTACCTCAACTTACTCACCAAACTTTACCAAATATACCAAAATTCTTCCTTTCCAAGGAGGGTATCTCGAAGCTAAGAAGGATAACGATGGAATATCCATTCTACGTTATTCTGCTTCTGAAAACACAGAGGAAACTGAGAATATTTTGGCGACTTGGCTTATGATGGGCAAAGTCACTGGAACAGATGTTAATTCTCCACAGAAGGTGGATGAATTTATGAGGAAAGTGGTTTCTTATTATGAAAATCACTAGATCTATTAATATATAATGGAATTCTATCTGATTTATATAAAATAAGATATTAACTTTGGAATAATGATGTTTTAATTAATGATACTATAGATATTGAAGAAAATACTATGCAGAAGAAAAAAAAATATGGCATTGCTGGAAAAGAAAGTATAATTGTTTTTGGCCTTTTGATAATCAATTCATGCAATATGGAGCACTTAATTCTTTTTTCTACCCACAAAAAAGCATGTATGTATTTATTATATACTAATTTCCCTGCGAATCCTTAATTGGTCATGTAGATTTGCACAATTATTTATTATAGAGCTTCTAGATGTACTTGATATTAATTTTGATGTATCTAAACCATATTTACGAATAATTAGGTTAAGATTAATATTCGCTTCTGCCGGATTAATCGTTCCTTTTAATAATTTTTTGCAAATACCGTACAACTTTGCTATATCAGTATCAATTTCACGAACAGGACTCAATGGGGTTGGTATAATAGTTGTTATTACAGGTTCTATATTTATAGGAACAGATGTTGGAACATTCTTCTGTTTTTTGATATAAGATCTTTTACCGTGATGATGAGCTCCTGAATATGGGTCTCCTGTTCTATATCCATGTAAATATTTACCTTTATATGAACAGCTTTTCGCGTGTTTATATAGTTTTCCAACACGATTAAGTCTACGATTTAAAGCATTGTTCTTATATGTACCTTCCGGATTACAAGGATTACCACCACCAATATAATATTGATTTTGCATATATAATTTATAATTAGATTATTCTTAATTTCTAATTATATATTTATTACCTCATTTATAAATCATTACTCTTGAAAATAAATTATTAAATGAATATATATATTTCCAATAAGAAATTAATTTCTTAATAATCTATATAGTGTATTTAAATCATGGCTAATAAACCGAATATTTTAATGATAGTGGGGATAATTTTTTTTCTAGCAATTTTTATTGGATTGATTATTTGGCTAATCATATCACTAACCAAAAAAAACCCAGCAACTACTACGGGACCTCCACAAACTACTACAGCACCTCCACAAACTACCAGATCTCCCACTACTGGACCTCCACAAACTACCAGATCTCCAACTACTACTAGGGCTCCCACAACTACAATACCACCAACTGTAACAAATGATACAACTTTGGCAAATGATGCTGCTATCAAAGGTAATACCCTAGCATCATCATTAAATAATAAATATATTTCTTTATTGAGTGATAGAAGTCAAAAATATTGTAGTGATACTGATATTGGTGTAGTGTGTCAAGGAATCGCTCCATATAATGCTGAAAAATTTTTAGTAAATGATTTAGGTAATGGTATAATAGCTTTACAAGGTGGTAGATTAAATAAATATTGTACTGATATGGGTGATAAAATTATTTGTAATTCAGATAATATTGGTGCAGATCAAAAATTTAAATTAGTTCATTATAGCGATAGTGGCAATGTAATAGCATTGCGTCGAGCTGCACCAGAGTGGAATAAATATTGTAGTGATATTAATACTGTACCAGGTATAGTATGTAACAGTAATGTATCAGATCTGGCGATAACATTCAAATATCAAATCCAACAAAAAAGATGTGCTGATTATAATGGTCAAGATGTCAAATGCGCAAGTAATTCAGATATTTATAGAATTCAAGATGGTAAAAAACATCTCTATACTTCTATTGGAGCATTTGAATCCATCACTGGAGCTAATATATCAAGTGTTAACACCATTAATTGTGATATTCTTAATTCTTGTCCAATAGGTGATGAATATAAGGGATCACTTCAATATCAAGCATCTGAATGTGAAAGAATTGGTAAATTCTGGTCTGCTATTGAACAAACTTGTCGTGATCAGCCTGTTTCATCAGAAACAGCCGAACAAGCATGCATAAATAGAAGAGGTAGATGGGTTAATGGACAATGTTATAGAATGTCTTAATAATATTTCATTCAGATGTATCACTAAAATAATTATTTAATATTTTATAATATTTTAATAATTTTAATACCCATTCTACTTGGATTAGTGATAATTGTGACCATGCACGCGTTTCCATTTCATCTAAAATTTCAAAAATAATGTTTTTTGCTAATATATATAAGGGATGTTCATGTGTAATTGATAATAAAATCTGATAATCAGCTACGGTTAGATTAAGTGGATTAATATAATTATCATCACATACATTGATATGCCATGTTGGTTTAAGATCATTATCATATTTTGTTATAGCTTTATCCGGAAATATATAATAAAAATGAGTAATTTGAATAAGAGATATAATTTTTTCCATCATCATTTTTCCATTTTCATTATCATAATATGGAAAGCTTATTACATGTCTACCATATAAATTATCTATTTTTATATTTATACCATATTTATCAAGTACCAATTTCTCTATTTCCGATAAATTCGAATTACATGAAACCATAATATCTCCTATGATATATTGGTATTCATAGGAAAATCCCAAATAATTAGCAATAGATGCTATTTTCATATTTGTAATAACATTCCATTCACTATCTATATTGGCAACCAGATCATCAAAATCATTGATTGATGTATATAGTGGAAGTGTAATTGGAATATTTGATGAATTTTTTATATCCCTACATAAATTAACAATAAGTGGAAAATTCTTATATGTATCACTTGATAATACTCTTCGATATATATTATCTTCATTATCAGTTATAATAAAGATAATTTCATTTGGTAAATCAGTTACTTTAAGTTCACATAACATTATTTATTTATAAAATGTTTATTATATTTAATCACGTATTAAGCATAATAATTCAATTTTTATTATCTATTTTTACTAGGAATATTATCAAATTTATTAATTTTTAAAATTTTAAGAATATTATGAAATTTGAAATTTCATGAAATTTTTGATTTATATTTATTTAATTAAATAATGAATTTTATTAACTAGTATAATGGATATTGAAGAAATAGAAAAACACGATTGGGATATATTACCCCATATGGACGATCAAGAAAGATATGAAAAATCTATATCAGCCTATTGGCTAGATCGTTGGTATGATAAAGTTGCTGATTTAACATTTGAAACTCAGTTTTATAAGGAATTACCAGATAAGTTACCATGGCCAAGCATGGTGCGTTGGGAAAATAAATCACCAAAAGACAGTGAATATTGGGGTCCAGTAAATACAAGAAAAGAAGCAGAACGATTATTTTATACTAGTTTACGATGCAAAAAGAATCAAGGAACTATATATTGCATTAGAAAATGGACTAAATTAGGTGAAGAATTTCGATGTTTCTGGAATGGTGGTATTGTAGCTATTTCATCAGATACTAAACCTCCTTCAGCATTATTAACATATTTGGTTTCAATAGCTCATAGAATTCCATATTATCGCTGTGTTGTCGATATTGCTGAATATAATAATGAATTTATCTTGGTAGAATTTAATAGCTGGGAAACTAATTCAGGTGCACATCAATTCATGTGGACTGAAGAATTATTATACCAATACGATGAACCATTTACTATTTGTTGCCGATGGATAAAAGAACATACATCAAACAACGTTATAACTGATGGATTATTTGAAGATAATAGTTGGAGATGGCCATTACCTTCAACTTTACCTAAAATAAATCCAATTGATGATATTACTATAGATAAGGTTCAAATATTATTACCATCAAATCAGCCTAATACATGGTTAGTTAAAGATGATATTCTATATATAATAAATGATGTATGGCTAACATCAATTGATTTACATACATTTAAACCTATTCGATGGCGCAGAGGACCATTCAGATTTTCTAAACTAACTTTCTGGAATAATCAATTAGGAATAAGAGCAGATAATAATAATTATTGGCTAGATTTAACACCATGTTTATCTAATTCATTAATAGATACTACATGCGATAAAATATCAAATAATAATATAATTAATTATCCTGAACCACCATATAGATATGGATTTGTTGGTAAATATAATAATCAATTCGTATTTGCTAGGTTTTTATATGATGGTAAATTTATAATAATTCCATATTAACGATTTAATTCACATATATTATATTTTAATCATTTATTAGTATAATAAATGATGATTTAATGCAGTTTTATTTTTTAATTATTTTTTTTATTTACTATTACTATACACTATTTATATTTTATAATAAATTTAAAAAATTAATTTGGTTCATTTGTTCTAATTTTAATAATGAATTCATGATATTTATCATTTAATAGTTTTGCAGGTATTTTTTGTAAATATCTATTATTTGCATACATCGATACTTGCCATTCATTAAGCATTATTTTTGCTTCATTTGATATTTCAATATCACTTTTCTTTTTTAGGGGTTTTGGATTTGGCCAAACCCAATTATAAATTTTTTCACATAAACTAATCATTATTATATAATAATTATATTTAATTTATTTTTTTATCTATTTATAAATTTATCTATTTGATATTTATAAAATTTTGAATTAAATAAATTTCTATGCTAATAATAAAATATCGGTAATATAAACATTTATGAGTACTAACTATGATGATATAATAAATAAATTAGATACAATGGACATATTATTATTTAATGGACAAGATTATTGGTTTAGTTATATAGTCGAGCTTTTAACTTATTCTAAATTTTCTCATATTGGTTTAGTTCTTAAAAGCCCTACTTATATTGATCCATCATTAACAGGAACATATTTTCTTGAATCAGGAAGTGAAATAATACCTGATGCTGAAGATGGTAAAATCAAATTTGGAGTACAAATCACAGATTTAAATACTGTTTTACAAAATTATACAGGTCATGTCTATTATCGCAAATTACAAATTACTAATCCAAATGATTCAATAACATCACCGTTTATAAATAGTATTGACAATACTGAATATGGTCCTCAAATTGCTAATGCATACCAAAGCGTATATGATGCGCCATATGATGATAATGTTATTGATTTATTTAAAGCAGATATAGGTATGGATTTTGGTAATAATCAACGAACTGATGATTTTTTCTGTAGTGCATTAGTAACTTACATCTATACAAAATTAGGAATATTATCCAATAATATTCAATGGGATTTAATTGAACCTAAAGAATATGCTCCTAATGGCCAAATTGATCAACAATTAAAAACATTAATCCAAAATAATGGTTCAATATCCCTCGGAACTATGATAAAAATTAAATAATAAGATCTATGCAAGAATATTTTTGTTTAAAATTAGTGTGAACATGAACAAAAATCTGAAGAGTAAATGATCCAATCTACTACTTTAGCATTATTGAAGATACTTACCATTTCTTCCAGTAAGATCGCAGATATTTGTTCATCATTATTGTTATTCGCTTTGATCTTTTTCATAAGCTCATTTTGTTCATCAGTCCTATTTTCCCACCACTGAAAGTAAATTTCTATGGCGCGTTTTCGCTCTTCACCTAATCGTCGGTATTCTTCAACCATAAAAGCGGGAGGTGGTGGAAGATCCGCATCATCATCTTCCATATCTGAATAATCGATGTATGTGCAATTCATGATTGATTGAAATCTATATATATGTTTATTATTTTTTTTCAAATTTTTAAAGATAAACAAAAAGATTTATAAAATAGATCGCATAAGACTATAAAAATATTTTTAAAAATAATTTAAAAATAATTGTTATCGGTCTTATTTTATAATATTATTGTATTTTCCAATCATTGACTAGCTTATTTGATAATCTAAAAAAATGAAAATATTTTATAGTTGTTCACTTATAATTTAAAAATGAATAAGGATACAAAAATAGATTGGAAACAAATATGCAAAAAAATAGATGATGGATCATTGACCACTGGAGAATACACTGAATTATTAGCATTAATATTTAGAATCATAAGTCATCTAAATTGTGATTGTGTTAGTTTTTTCCAAGATTTTATCCAAGCAGTTAAAATTTGGTTGCATAATTCAAAACCAAACTACATTAAAATAAATGGTGATCTGCCATGGATGGAAACATATACTACATCAGTGTTTCCAATTATTGTACAATATTTGAATATTTCCGATTTGGCAAAACTGAAAATGGTTAATTCGCAATTTAATCAAGCAATTATTATAAAATCAAAACCAAACTACATTAAAATAAATGGTGATCTGCCATGGATGGAAACATATACTACATCAGTGTTTCCAATTATTGTACAATATTTGAATATTTCTGATTTGGTAAAACTAAAAATGGTTAATTCGCAATTTAATCGAGCAATTAATATAAAAATAATACCAAAGATCAAGCAGTTAAATTATATGATGTGTTATTTTAATCGTACTTATTTTAAGTATAGTCGTAAAAGCTGTTTATCATCCATCGGTTTAGATCATTTAGATTGTCCTGATTTAACTATTTTTGATATATTATTATATTTAGTGGATAACTAAGCTATTATATAAATTGAATTACAATCATTAATATTTAAGATCGTAAATGATATATGATTTTTAATTGTTATTATTGGTCGGCGCGCGAATGGAGCGTAGCGAAATGAAGCGCTTATATTGTGGGCGTTAGCCCATTTAAATTTATAAAGGGCGAAGCCCGTTAACAGAGAGCTATTAATATATATTTATCCCGACTGTATATTAATTTTTTATTTTTATTTTTATTATTTTTTATTTTTTATTTAATTTATTTTTTTTATTTTATTTTTATTTTTTATTTTTTATTTTTTATTTTTTATTTTTTATTTTTATTTTTTTATTTTTTTATTATTTATTTTTATTTATTTTTATTTTTTATTTTTTATTTTTTATTTTTTTATTTTTTATTTTTTTATTTTTTTTTATTTATTTTTTTATTTTTTTTTATTTATTTTTTTATATTATATAATTTATTATGAGTTTTTTGTACTACTTGCATGAAATTTTATATTATTATCATGATCATAATTTTATTAATTAAATTTGATTTGTAATTGTTCACATTATTAATAATATTTATTAATAATTTATATAATTAAAATATGGAAGAATTTATCTTAAAACATTCGGCACTAACTTTATATTTGAGAGAATATGAAATACCTGAATTGTATAAAAAAATACATGAGCTTGAAAATACAATTAAATATTTAGCCGATCATGATGATCAGATACATTATTGTCATAAATGTAATGGTGTGAATATTTCACTGATAGATTAGATGAAATTATATGTGATAACTGTGTTTAAAATAAAGAAAGCTGTAATAATATGAAGAAACTAGAACATGAAAGACTATTCTGATACAGAATCATCATCTGATAAACCTGAATAAATTTTGCAATTATTACTAAAATATTTTTTATATATGTTAAGAAACTGCGATGTAATTTTTGTTTCATATACA